>Ga0265293_10005797_pt1 | contig 20349 bp, 12 predicted proteins | sample Munlanlewell138R_FD_192505 | JGI IMG/M metagenome (GOLD analysis project Ga0265293, IMG submission 192505) | Leachate microbial communities from a municipal landfill in Southern Ontario, Canada - Leachate well 138R | ecosystem: Engineered > Solid waste > Landfill > Unclassified | place: Canada... | reverse complement strand
GACATCAATCATCTTTGACTGCAACTGATGGAGGCTACATTGTTACTCCTATTATTTCAGATTCGGACAAAGTGCTACAAGGAGTAGAAGTAAAATCCGTAACTAGTGAAGGTGTAGTTGTTGACACATATGACATTTCGGTACCTGAAGTCAATGAGTTTGTTGTAGGACCCGGACTCTTAGTTCACAATACGGCAGAGATAGCCTTTAGTGAGCCAAATGACAAACAGTTTATGCAATTAAAGGATTGGAGAAAGTTTGGTGTAGAACTTGGAGCGAAAGCACCTGATGAACTGAAAGAAATAAACGAAGAAGAATATAATAGGTACAACGAGGACTTTGATGCTAGAACCACAATAGCCGAAAAATATGCTTCCGAAACATGGGCTTACAAATTTGGTGGTTGGCGTTGGGCCTCTAATAACTCTATCTTTGCTGAAGTAGGGATGGATTATACAAAGATCGCTCGACAAATAGCATATGGCGGAGAACCCGGATTAGCATGGCTCGAAAATATGCAAAAGTATAGCCGTATGAAAGATGACCCCGACTTTAAGGATCATCGCGCCAAGGGAGGAAATCCTTGTGTTTCTGGCGATACTTGGATTAATACATCTGAAGGTAAAATTCAGGTTAAGGATCTAATCGGAAAGCAATTCACAGCTATTGTAGATGGTAAGCCTTACGAATCCTCAGAAGAAGGATTCTGGAGTTCCGGCGTTAAACAAACTTATGAATTAACGCTTGAAAATGGAATGCAGATCGAAGCAACTGATAATCATAAATTCTTAAAGGAAGACGGTACGTGGGTAGAATTAGGCGACTTAACTATTAGAGACGTATTAATTGTTGATGGTGGATTCTCTAAGATTGAGGATATTCGTATTTCTACAGTGCAAGAAGTATTTGATTGCACTATTGAGGAAGTTCACAGATTTAGTGGTAATGGTATTATCGCACATAACTGTCTGGAGCAAACCTTAGAACCATACGAACTGTGCTGCTTGGTGGAAACGTACCCTGCAAAGCATGACGATTACTGGGATTTTCAGCGTTCCTTAAAGTTTGCCTATCTATATGCTAAGACAGTTACATTGGCTCCTACCCATTGGACGGAAACCAACGATATTATCAAGCGTAATAGACGTATTGGAACTAGCCAAAGTGGTATTCAAGAAGCTATCCTTAAGTTTGGGCGTAGAAAGTATCTCGACGTATTTTGCGATCAGGCCTATGACTATATTAGGTATGTAGATAAGAAATATAGTGAGTGGCTAGGAGTGCCCAACAGCATTAAGAGTACTTCTGTGAAGCCAAGCGGCACGGTGTCTCTCGTAGCTGGAGCTCTTCCTGGAATACACTATGCGGAAGCAGATTCTTACTATCGTTTAGTTAGGCTAGCTGCTAATAGCCCACTAGTCAACATGCTAGAAAAAGCAAACTATAGGATAGAACCGGCAGTTAGCGATCCAATACGTACTAGGGTTGTTTACTTCCCAGTATTACTGCCAGAAGGAACTATCAGCAAAAATGATGTTAGTATCTGGGAGCAGTTTGCTAATGCTGCCGATATGCAGCACTATTGGGCAGATAACCAAGTATCTATCACAATTACCTTTCAAGAACACGAAAAGAGTCAAATTGCGCGAGCACTAAGCTGTTTCGACTCCAAACTGAAAGGAGTAAGTTTGCTGCCAGCTATGGACCATGGGTATGCACAAGCTCCTTATACTCCTGCACCCAGAGAGGAAATTCAAGCTTATATGGACACACTTCTTCCTCTAGACTTTTCAGTTCTTAATAAGGAAGGTGAGAATGCTGAATCAAATAAATTCTGCGACTCAACAGGTTGCGAGATATAAAGGAAGAAAGAATGATGATTGAAGTATATAGTAAAACAAATTGCCCAGCATGTGTGGAAGCTAAGCACGTGCTGACTCAACAAGGACTAGATTTTATAGAATACAATATAGAAAAGGATATAGTAAAGAGAGCAGAACTATTTGAGCGTATTCCTGACGTGAGATCTGTTCCTCAAATTTTTGTTGACGGGGTTCATATTGGGGGTAAGCAGCAACTTTTAGAATCATTTAAAATATAGTTTGACAAATGGTTAGCCGTAGTGTAATATGGTTCTTAGGAGAATAATAACTATGGCTAACCCAAGCAAGACTAAAGGAAGGGCTTTCGAGTATACTGTCAGAGATCAGTTTTCTAAGACCTTTGATACAAAATTTGAGAGAGTTCCTCTTTCGGGAGCACTGGCATACCTAAAGGGAGATGTATACTCTCCTTGGTTGCCAGACTTCCCATGGTGTATAGAAGCAAAACACCACAAAGAAGTTCCGTGGAATAATATACTATCTGCAAAATCGAATTTACTACTATCCTTTTGGGATCAGACAGTGCGAGAAGCTAAAGTAATGGAAAAATATCCCTTACTAGTATACAAATGGGACAGAAGTAAAATATATGCTTGTTGGAGCGATCCTTTGGTGACATTAGACGAGTATATAGAAGTTAAGGCACACGGAAGAAGTTTTACAATGGGTTTCTTCGAGGAGTGGTTACAACATGCAAAAGCAGCGTATAAAAGTAAGTGATTATCCTATTTTAGAGAGCATCACAGAGAATGATTACTGCGACGATAAAAAAGCTTTTAATAAGTACTACAAGGCATTTAGTACAAATAAATACACAATAACCGATAAAGAAGCAGAATTAATTAACCGCCTAGAACTAAAGTTTGGGCAGCGCATGAAAGGGAGATAATGGGAAAAGAATGGGATGATCTATCAGAGTTTTCGGTAGAGAAAGAAATCCAAGAAGTAGAAAGAAAGAACCTGTTAATTGTAGATGGTAATAACTTGGCCTATCGTTACTACAACAGACCTAACTTTGATAACTACTACGATGATTATGTGAAGACTATCACTTCTCTGGGAAAGAGTTATTCAGCAAAGAAAATTATCTGCACATTCGATAGCGGCAGTCTTTATCGTAAAACTATATTTCCGGAGTATAAAGCTAACAGAGATATAGAAAGAACGGAAGAAGAACAGGAAAGATATGAAGCCTTCTTTGACTGCTTAAACGAAATTATTGATAGCCTGCCTTTTGATAATTATAGGTTTAAGGGAGTAGAAGCAGACGATTTGATTGCCTACTTAGCACTTAATTCTGATTTTGATACTACGTGGATCATTTCTAGTGACCGAGACTTGTATCAGCTGCTTAATTCCAAGACTAAAATTTACAACATATTCTCTCGTAAGGAAATAACTGTAACCAGCCTTAAAGAGAAATACAATCTTACTCCTATGGAATATATGTGGATGCGTATTATTGAAGGAGATAAGGGAGACAATATTAACGGAATTGACGGGATTGGCGAAAAACGGGCGACAGCGCTTATAAAAGATTTTGGTTCATTACGTGATTTAATAGAAGCGTTGCCTATCAAGGGTAAAGCAAAGTATATTGCAAATCTCAATGCAGGCAAAGAATCTCTCATTCTATATGAAAAGCTAATGAACTTGAAAGATTATAATACCGTCGCCCTGTCTTACGCACAATCCGACAATATAATGGAAATCCTAAACAACGCGAGTAAACAATGATAGACTTTTATGATGACTGGGCCAATGTTAGGCTTGTTTCGTATACCCAAGTTCCCGATTATGTAGTAGACGAAGAAGTAATTGGGTCACCTTTAGAACTAGTTGCCTATTGTGCAAGAGTATCTAGTCCAAATTCACAGACTAAAAACCTAAATGCTGAAAAACTAGTTAATTATCTCATCAAGCATAAACACTGGTCTCCTTTGGAAATGGTAGATGTGACGCTAGAGATTAATACAGCTAGAGATATTGGACGACAGATGCTAAGACATAGGAGTGCGTCGTTTCAAGAATGGTCAGGGCGTTATGCAATCTCTAATCAATTCGTTACGCGAGCTGCAAGAAGGCAAGATACTGAAAACAGGCAAAATTCTATTGATGACCTGCCTCACGAAGTTCAGCTAGAGTGGGAAAACAGACAACTAGCTCTCCTTAAGCAAGTAAATGAAGATTATGAATGGGCCATTGCAAATAATATAGCCAAGGAATGCGCTAGAGTCGTACTTCCAGAGGGCCTAACTAAGTCTAAGCTATACATGAAGGCTAGTTTACGTACTTGGATACACTATATTGAATTGAGATCAGCCAACGGAACTCAAAAAGAACACGAACAAATCGCTCTTGCTTGCGCTGAAGTCATTGGTGAAATATTCCCCCAAATAGATAATTACACTAACAGGAGCAATTAATGAAAGAAGTAACACTAAAACCAAATATGAAGCCTATTAACAAGGATACAAATACAGGGCCTGACATAAACATTGACGTTCCACAAGAGAAGAGAATTAGAGATACTGACTCTAACTATTCGTGGACGGTTATAGGAATGTCTGATTGCCAATTTACAAAAGAAGCAGTCCAGATTCTAAAGGACCACAAGGAACGTTATAAATACATTCCTATCAATATGGACTGGCAGCGTAAACTGGCTATTAACTACAATACCAAGCGCTTGCCCGCAGTATTCCAAGGAACTGACTACATCGGTTGTATCTCAGAATTACGAAGCTATTTTGATGCAACATTCTTTTCCGAAGCAGAAGAGTTTTAATAAAAAAGCGCCCAATTGGGCGCTTTTTTCATATTCCGATAACTACAATATTAACTGATTGAGTATCTACTGCATCTCCTGTTTGAGAGTTGAATACTTTTATTTTACAGGATGTATTAGTTATTTCATACACAGAACAACTATAAGAAATATCAGCATTAATCAAGGTAGCAGTAACATTTGGCGGTTCAATATATTCGGTACTAGAATAATCAATAGTAACTCCGTTAACATCATTTACTGCGACTTGTTTAGTAAATGTCTTTGATTGTACATCCACAGTATAACTCAAGTGCCCAAGCTCTAGTTCTGAGATGTCTGGCAGCTTATTCTGTGCTCTATATCTAATCTGAAAATAACGGAATGTAAGTTGTCCGGGAACGAATGCTTTATATGCTAACTCTGAATCATACTGACCGCCAACAAAAGCATTAGAATTAACGTTTCCATGCGGTCCAGAAGTTCCATTAGCGGCAGCAGTATAAAACACATTATCAGTAGCGTAACGAACGTACACGTTTTGAACCACGCTAGTCTCTGGGCCCAAAAAGGTTAGTGATCCCTCTGGGTCTCCGAATTGCAATAAGTCTATAAGGTGATAGGAGTTACCGGACATTGATACGTTAGAGAAGTTGTTGCTACCAGTAGGATTCCCGTCTGCATCATAAACTTGCCCTAATCTAATAGCATTTTCGTTTATTATACCAGCAATTAGAGCAAAACTATTAGCGTTAGCTGTAGTATTACTTGTGCTAGCTATGGCGAACACATTTCCATAAGCTCCCCCACTGGTTAAGGTGCCGTGAAATGCGTTATAAGTAGCTAAAGCAGCATTAGAGTTGTTGAATCCTAGTAAAGAGCCGATACCTGGCCCGCTAGCGTCAACCAGTATAGATCCTTCAACGGGAAGACCTTGAGAAGATTGCGGATCAGACACTCCAGTAACAATAATCTTTTTCTGAGCATTGAACGTGAAGTTGGTAGTCGAAACAGAGATAATTGGGTTTACTCGTATTGTTCCTGTTATTACTGATCCAACATCTCTGATTTGTGTTATGTACTCAGAGACCTCGTTATGAGCACTAGTTAATTGGTTTGTCCCTACCTGAACAGAGAAGCCTTGGGAAGATCCATTAGCATTATCCACGAAAGTACTAGAGGGCATCACAAGACCGCTGTTTAGGGATTGTGTTAGGCTAGGGAAAGGTAATTCTGCATAGACATTAGAGTTAGGAAAAGGAGCCCCGTCTCTAGAAGCAATAGATATGGCAGCATTGGTCTCGTTATATGCTTTGTAGACTTTAGACATTGAGGGCCTCTTAGTAGCAACGTAAGCTACCGCTATGTCCTCACTCTCAATATTAGAAGTATCACGAACACGGGCTAGATAAGTGTAGTCTCCAAACTTACTTACGGGAGCAATAAAACCAGAGTCCTTGGATGTCTTTCGGAAAGCAGGCATAGCCACAGACCATGCTGCCTCGATAGACTCTCTAGTAAAGTCTGTGATGGCTCCTTGATACTCTCTAATTTCTATTTCGTTAGTATCAGGGTCAGTGAGATAGCCGTCAATATTAATAGCCAAGACCCAAGTAAATAGCAGTGTATCGCCTTGTTGTGCTACGTTGAAATTAGAGAGACCAGAAGGCTTATCTTTTTTACCTACAAGAGGGTGAGTATGCAGAGAACTGAAACCTCTATATTCTCCCTTCTTTGGCGTAACAATAATATCCAACAAGTTACTGCCTGCTGATCTACCTCTAGTCAAGTTGTTAATAATCAGACGTATTCTATCTGCTTCAGTATCTTGAGCAGCCAATCTAGTAGTATACACGCTAGGAACTGGTTTATCTTGTTCAATGATTCTATACTTTATCTCGTATTCATCTATATCAACGTTTCTAACTGGCGGGAAACTAATAATAGCGTTGATAGTAGCTCCTCCAGTAGTGTCGATTGTTATAGTTTCTTCCACTTCTATGTTGGATACTTTGGACAGGCGTAGAGGCTCAATAGTAAGCAAACTACTTACTACTGGACTCAATCTATTATATCTATTTATATTTGTAGCATTGATAAGATAATTGCCAGGAGCAATATCAATAAGTCTACCAAACTCGTCTAACCTACCTTGAGTTAGCTTTACCTTATTTTTGTTGTATAGGTAATAAGGATAGAAGTTAGCAAGAGAGTACTTGTAAGGATAGTCATCAGCTTCTAATACTATATATGAGCTATCAACTTCTGTTACTGTTCCTTCTAAGTTTGGAGATATGTTTACTACTTGATACCCTAAAAACTCATCCTTTACTGGTTCGTTTGTAGTAATATAGTAGTTCCTATTTCTAAGCATATCTAGATTGTATATATCAGATGAAGATATATAACTAGCTCCATTAACAGTAAGAGTAGAGCTTAATCCTGGTATACTTATCTTATCACCCAGTTCTATAGGAGGCGGTTTTTCAGAGGCAACATAGCACTCAATCAATTCACTATTAGCTGGAACTATAAGAGTAATTAATACAGTAATCTCACTTCTAGACTGAGGAAAACATTTTAACGGAATAGTATAAGAACCAATTATACCTTCTGCATTATACGTTGTTTTGATAGGCTTGAAATTGCCTTGAACGTAGTATTTATTGTTAGTAGAAGGCTGAAACAATTCTACTTTGAATGGCGTAACTTCTAAAAACGTATGAGCAAGAGTTCCATCTTTACTTTGTGAATTTAAAACTGTTATTGTGTTACTTGCTTTATCTGCTTCTAGTATTTCCAAGTCCATGCCGGAACTAGTATCTAAGTATCCAATAGACCCAAATTGTCCTGTCCCGTCTGCGTACTGTTTGATCGGAACCTTTATATACACATTTGATTTACTATTCAGACCAAAAAAGTCATCGTATATATAATCCAAGTGTTCAATATTGAGTATAATTTGCACTGGATTTTGCGTGAAGCCTGTGCAGAGAGCCGTAGAGCTACCAAAAGTAGTTCTAAAGCCATTCTTGCCTGCATAAACCATAACTGAGGCATTAGCTATTTTATCCGTATTTGTATTTATTTTTAGTTTCATAGTTCAGTCTGCCCAGTTACTTCAAAAATATCATCTACAACACCATACTCTACTAATGTGCTGACTGGAATAGTATAGCCTTGAGTGTTGGTAGCCGTAGAAATAAGCACATTATAAGATATTACTCCTTCATTAGTCTTTGACGGAATGCTAGCTAAGGATACTACGGGGATTGGAGGAGTAATAAAGCTTTGATTTTTAGCAGTAAGTGAACTAATGAGGGATGCCGAATTATCTACGTCTCGTAACAATTTTGGATTATACTCGGTAGCAGCTATACTTACTTTATTATCCGCAGTAGTAGTTATAGCGTCAATTCTAAATAACTTATCAGACGAAGACTCATATACATCGTTTGGATTTATCTCTCCTAATGCCCACAAGTCTTTATATTTTGGAGGTCTGTTAAAAGAAGATATAGGTTCGAATGCTTTTGTTACTTTATTTAATTGAGACAGCGCATTTAGCTGAATTATATTGTTTCCCTTCACAGACATATCGGAAGAAGAAAAGCTAAAAGATGTATTGCTCACCAAATAGTAATCTAAATTGTTTGTTTCCTGAGAGAATACTTTGAGCACTAATGGTAAAGTATTAGCTGTTAGTACTGATTCGGTTAACTCGGGCACAGTAATATATTCTAACTCCATAGACGTGTTAGAACTATCAGCATGTATAATTCCACCATATCCAAAGTCCATTACGTGTTTTTGAGATACAGATATTATACTGCCAATGGATAAATCGCTAGCAGTAGAATAAGTGCTAAATTGTGTTTTACGTTTGCTATATCTACTACTCAAAAGCGTGTAGTTACCATATCTTAAAGCTTGACTTTTACGAGAGCAGCCAGCTACTTCCACAGATGCTCTATTTTCTTTCTCGGTAAAAGCATTGGGGATATCTAGGACTACTGTTTCCTTTTTAAAGTGGTTACCAAAGTTAGTAAAGGTAATCTCTACTCCATTAATTATATCTTCTTCTCGTATTCCAGAAATAGACATGGAACCGTCTTCGATATTTGTTTCGTTGAAGATGGCTTGAGGGAGTAAGTTGTCCTTATCTGCAATAAAAGCGAATCTATTACCCACCATAGAGAGAGTAGTTCTCATGGAAGCAGCAATACTTTGAATGACGTCTACAACACTAGATCTATCCGCAATAGTAATACCAGTAACAAAACGGCGCTCTTTTACTTTAGTTCCTTCCGGCAAGCCTAATAATACATCCTTATGGTCTGTTAAGAAGTTTCTAGGCTTGTATCTAAAGGTTCCATCTGCATATCCCAATACTCCCTCAAATATACCAGTCTGGGAGTTTACTGCATCGTTGTATTGAGCAGTCAAATAAAAATTGAACTTGTCTATGCTAGATTCTGGGAAGCCTAGGCCGTGAACTGGGTCTGTAAGCAAGTGATATATATGCCACACTCCATTCTCTGTCCAATCCCATTTAAACTTACCGTCCCATATTCCTTTATAAATCTGAATCTGTGGATTATATTTAGTATTTTGGTAGTCATCTTGGAGTTTGTATCCTGTGTTTTCAATAGACAGAATCCCTTCACGAGGCGTTTCTACTTGTCTCCAGTCGATTTCACCAGAATCTAAAACAGGTTGGTTATAATTGGATGGAACCTTTACTAGTAGTCCTTTAACTAGAGAAGTATATTGAGGCACGGCTCCTGTTCTAAAATCCGAAGACTTGATTACGTATCCAGCAACAGCAGTTCTAGGAAAAGATTGGTTAAGAGTGCGTATCTCGTCAATACCAACAAAATCTACCTCGGACACAAAGCCTTCTTCTGCTATGTCTTCAGTAACCTTTAAAACTGTTACTTTGTACCCATTAGCATTCTTTTTATTGGCTGGAATCTTTACTTCGATTTCCGCAGCCATGGATCCTTCGACCAAGCTATTAATAATTAGACCACTACCTGCTATATATTGAGTTATATCTGTAAGTTGATTGATAGGGTGAACTAAAGCAACAAGACTTAGCTGTGCAGGCTGTGCTCCCGACGGCCCCGTGCTTTGTAGCTTGGATATATTGAATTTGAACCTATAAGCATCAATCGTATCTATAGACTGAGAAGTTAGCAGAGGCATTAATTGAACAGATACTTCAGGAGGAGCTTGTATCTGCGAATCTAGAGATATACCACTCTTTAAGGTAATAGGGCTAGAGAAGGTGATAGGTCTTACAATTTCATTAAAGAAGGAAGGCATTGAAGGAGGGTTGAGAGTCCCAGTACTGTATGCACAAGCAAAAGTATCCTTCTTGGGCATGTTAGTAGTAAAATCTATAAGGTCATCTATATACTTATCATCAATTTCAATATCTTGGGGACCATTGGGATTGATACGATAGATAGGACCTTCCCCTAAAGCTATTTGAGTAAACAAAATATCAGTACTTTTACCGCTATCTGTACTAAAAGGCCGAGTCGTATTAAAGCCCACAGAAATACTAGAGCCTAAATAATCGCTATTAGTTCCTGCGATAAAAGGTATTTGTTCGCCGTTTATTTGCCAGAATCTCATTAAGTCACATAGTCGTCGATATTTACTTTATCAATACCACCCCTTTGTATATGCTTTACGTATTGGTTTATTACAGATCCACTAACTCGAACTAATCCGAAATGCAAAGGAATAGCTTGTCCTTTGATAGATGTTAGGGATAAACTACCAAAACCAGTAGTCGGATCATTAGTATCTTCCTTGACACCTTTTTCTCTATTAGCTGCTCTTAAGGATATGTCAAAAGCAGTCTGAACCTTACCGAATAGACTGGAGTCCAAGATACGCTTACTAAGACCAGATATAGCTATTTCTTCAGAGCTAAGAATAGTGTTGGTTCCGTAAAATTGAGTCAAGTTGCCTAGTGAATCAAAACTAGAGTCCAAACCACCAGAAATCATAGGAACTACCTGTATTATGTCAGCTTTTGGAGCAAAGTCTAGTAATTCTTTGGTTACAATCCTTTCGTCATCTATAAATATTAACTTTTCGGACGATAGATTCTTGTGAGGAAAAAGATTGATAAGCGCAGACACTATATCTCGATAAGAAGATACATCAATAGTAAAGTCGTCAATCCCAAAAATAGAATCAAGCTGTAAAGTGACATTCATCTAGCGTCTCAAACCTTAAATTGTTATTATCATTCCAGTATATATAGAATGCATCTGCAAAACCAACTATGAATTTATACTCTCTATGAGCTGCGCTGTTCAAGTCATTTAAACTAGGAACTGGATCGGATTTGTAAGGATGCGAATGAAAGAAGCCCCATATATTGCCCTTATTCTTATATATCTCCATAGGATCAACAATAAACGAGTTAGTTGGAGTAGGGCTTATATTTTTACAAGGAATATACTCAAAAGATTTAGTTATTATACCACAAGCCTCATTTGGTAGAGCGGCTATACTGTGATTCCCCATTAGCTCTATTAACTTATTCATCTATAAATCCACCAAAGTTTATTAGGTTATGGCGAAGCATACAACCTCTCAACGTGTGGGAGCAAGCATCTTCTGCGGGATTATTAGTTGGTTGGTCGTCAATAGTGAAATAACCATTCGCAGAAACAAGTGGAACAGATCCTACTATAGTTCCAACACCTGATCCCGGATACTTGCACTCAGCCCCTTTGTATTTCCAAGGACAGGTTCCAAAGAATTTACGCTTAGGAATCTCTTTATTGAAATTCTGACTCCAATTAGTTAGCTCAAATTTAGCTACTAATTCATTAACTTCTTCTAGTCTGGACACATTGAAAACATACTTAACATAGCTATCAGGATCAGCACCAAAATTTTGTATGTATAGCCTATCTCCTATTTGCGGAGTTATGGTGTTACTTAGATATAGAGTATTATCAACAATATCGGTAATAACGCTAAGGACTCCATTTACATTAGAACTGTATTTTACTGAATCTCCAATACGATAAGGAGCAGCATTTCTCACATCTACAGTGTTTGCACTAGCACTGGATACAATAGAGTACTCAGGCCAAAAATCCAAAAATTTAGCATAAGTGAGCTTTATTTCCACAACAGCTCCCAACAAGTCTCGGGTATCATCCTTTAGCGGAGTCCAAATTTCTCCTAGTGATACAGTTGATTCATAAGTATGCGCTGCATTTGCTCCTCTCTTTTGCGCAATAACAGGATCGTAAGCAAGATTACCAAATACAGTAGCTGGGTCAATATTAGTTAGCAAGTCTCCGTTAACCATAGCTACTGTAGAATTACTAGCATTAAAACCGACTAGATTAGGATTTTCAACCAGTTTAACTATACTGCCGTCAAAGTTAGCTATCTCTATTGAAGTACTAGAAATTTTACCTGAAGATTCTTGTGAGATGTCAGAACCGTTCATAGCAACAGTCTTATATGCTATGTTTCCAGAAATAACTGAATAATCAAAGTCACTATATTCCTCGCCTATAAACTCTGCGAATCTGAGAGGGAATCCAACAGGCCACGGAAAGCCTTCTCCATCAGCTCCAGGATTTCCACTCTTAGCTATAGGATACCACTCTCCAGGGTAGTAAATAGTATATAGCTTAACAATAGGAGTTTGGACAGTACTATTCTTTTCTGCAATATATGGATTCCCTGATATACTAGTTATAGTGCTAGAACCGGTAGTAATTTCACCGTAAGCATTAGAAGAAATAAACCTACCAGCACCCGTTTCTCCTATAGCAAATTGTATCTGGACTGCGTCTGAGAAGGGCTCCACGCTAGTTAACTCAAAGTATTCAGGAGATAGAGTTATTTTTGGCGGAGCTACTGTGTACATGCCCTTATCTATTAACTCATTATTAACATAGACTAAGATAGAATCAGGAACAGGAGTATCTAGAAATTCGGGCAACAAATAAGTATAACCATCGACGCTAAAGTTATAGGTGCTTATTACGTTTGCAGTATATAAAAGAGTTGCATTACTATAAACGGTTTCTCCAGATATATAGCTAGAAAGAACATTTGACAACCTAACTTTAGCTACGTTTCCTGCTATTGACACAATTTCACTGACAGTATTAGAGGTTGTTCCTATTAATACATCAGAGACGGAAAAATGTGCTGCATTAGCTAGTTGTATTGCGAAATCATAAGCTCGGGTAGTCATTAGGTATAAGTTTCCGACAAGGTTAGAGAAATGGAATAAATACTAGTTTCAGGGTCCAAAGTTGAGAATACTTCTTTTACATTAATGGGCCCTGAAAATCGTACTCTAATAATACCAGATTGTCCAACGTGAGTCAAATCAAAATCAAAAGATTCTGTTTCTCCGAGCATATCTCTATAAAAGTTTTCAAGCGCAACTTTATAAGGCCCCATTACGTTAGTATATGTCAAAGGAATGGTTCTTTTTATGCGCCTACTCTTAGCTCTTCTAGCTTCGTATCCACTTTGAGAAGTAAATATAGTAGACTGATAAGAACTTTCTACAGTGAAGCCTCTATCAGGTTTTCTATCAGCTAAAGAATAGATAGTTGAGTTTATGTTGCTTGTTACGTTATCTGGATACATTTTATTTTCTCAATGTTCTTATTTGTTTAGAAATTGGCCCGTTGTTTCTGATATCGTCTAGAATAACGTCCACTACAATTTTGCCGTCTGCTCTTCTTCTGGCTTCATAGCTTACTACTTCTTGGTTAGTTCCGTTGTTATTGACATTTAGCTCAATATTAACTTCACTATCCATATTTCCAGTAGCATTAAGCCTATGAAGAGCATCAACACCAAGTTTATCTACTGTTGGCTTCTTGAGCACGAATTCACCGGGTTCTAGTTTTGCATTGACACTATCACGTAAAACAGAGTTAGCAAATTCCTTATCAACCAAGCCGCCAGTGGATAGATATTGAGCAGAAGGTCTCTTTCCGTTGGTGTTCTGAAGCATATAGAAGTCTGTGAAAACACCAGACTCGTTAATCTTATCTAGAGCCGTCTTAATGGCATCCCTAGAAGCAGCAGCAACAGGAAGATCTGCTCCAGTTATAGAATTTAGAACTTGGTTAGTACGTCCTGCAGTGGGCCCAGTAGCTTTCATTCTGGCTCCAGCAGTAGTATACGTATAACTCATAGCCGCGTCACCATAACCCCTATCAAACAGTAGGCTAGGGTCGTAACCTCTTAGATAGTTTTTATGTGAGTTGTCATAATACTTGGGGCCTAGAATGTTAGAGAATCTAGTAATGAGACCAAAGGAGTTTTGCAGTTCTGTTAGCATTTTATGGCCACGAGCATCAAGAATCTCGTTAGACATAAGAGCCATAGCATTAGTCCATTTTTGTATTGTTCCTGCTTGTGCTCCAGTCATCATATTTCCTTCAATCTTAGTAGAAGGAGTGCCCTTATAATTGCTTATTCCTGTTAGGGCTGTAAATACGCTTTCCCACTTACTATTGTTTGAGTTGTGTGGTGTAGCGCCTTTTAGGAAGTCCTCGTTATAAGTCTTCCATAGTAGGTCAGCCTCTTGGGCAGAGAATATATTACCGATAGCTCCTGCGTCCGGGTAGTACTCTCTAAAGCCTGTGAATGGATTCTTTGTTCCGGCACCTCCCATAAGCTCTAGCAGTCTAGCTTCTTGCGGGTTAATATGGGCTAGCATAGTATCGCCACGACGGCCAAAAGTGTTTAGATACTCTAGAACACGAGTGCCTAGAGCTCTGGTGCTTGCAGCGTTAACCACAAACTCACCATTAGACAAGTTAGCCGGAATGCTATCGCTAGTTGCAGAACCGGGACCTTCAACAAGACCACCAGTAGCATATCCAGGACGAGCACCTGAAGGAGTTATATAATCATAGGTTGCGCCTACAATACGCGGGAATACGCTAGTGTTGGTAGCAATCTGCATTAGGTTATTCTTATCAGCAGTAGATAGAGCAGGTTCACCTCTGACTTCGGTATAAACTGTAAAATCAGGAGCAGCCAGATCTATATTGGTTCTGAAAGTATCCCAAGCATCTGCAAAATCTTGAGCAACGCCAGTAAATGCTGCCTTAATTCCAGTTAGAGTTCCATCAGATCCTAGTAGAGAAGATAGCTCATCGCGCAGAGCTGCTGCATTCTGAGTGAGAACAGAGATATTTCCAGATAGGTCGTTGGAAATCGCATCAAACTCGTTAAGCATAGCATTAAGACCTGCTTCACTATTGATCGCTGTTACTACTTCGTTTAAATGATTCAAGCTATTTACTACGTTTTGAATCTTATCGTTGGAATTATCAGAGAATACGGCGATAAGAGCTTCTACAGCCTGAGTTGTGCTCATAGATACTTGATCTAGAGTACTTGTAGCACTAGAGATTGCCCCTGACAAATCTAGATTGTATAAGTAGTAAGCCAAGGAAGTAGGATTAGACATATCATCAATTTGAGCTCTGAATCTGTCTACAAAATTAATTAAGGAGTTAGATGTATTGCTTCCTAGATCCTCGAAAGTAGAAGTTACTACATCTCCAACACTAGTAACAATATTTGCCACATTAATGCTTTCCAGAGTAGTATTAAGCAAGCCAATATTAGTATTTATATTAGTTACTGCTTCTTCCATGGAGTTTGTAATATTCAGATCCTCCAAGGTTGCGCCTAGAAGGAATATGTTTTGATGTAGAGTATTTATGGAGTCTGGAATTTGTGTAGAGACAATATCCAAGCTTCTAGCCATCAGCCCTTCTGTAATACTAGCAGAGAAAATACCGAAAGCAGTATTAATGGTTTCTATGCCTATTTGAGCACTATCTACCGCATCTCCAGTTATGGCAAGAGCGTAAGACATAATGCTCAATTTACTTTCGGTTTCTCCCAAAGCTACGATCATGGGCCCTAGAGTTGTTTCAATCTTTTCAAACTCTAGGTTCAAGGTTGCATTGCTTGACACTAAATCATCAATAACCTTCCCTGTTAGGTTTAGGTAGGTATTGAAGTTCTCTAGTGGTCCTCCAGGCATAGTTAGAGCCCCAAAACCATTAAGAACTAGAGTAGAGTATAGTGCATCTCTAAATTCCTCAAACACGCCTCCAGGGCCGTAGAATATAGCTAGGCCTTCTTGATCCAAATACTTAATCAGATCGATGCTAAAGTCCTTAAAGCGATCAGTTAGAGTACCGACTTCGATAGAGCCAGAAGAGGAAGAACCAGATCCGCCCAAAGTAGTATTGATAGAGTCTACCAGATCAATAAAGCCTTGAGCAGCGCTTCTAGCAGAGTTTTCTACATCAGCCAGAATAGGAATAAGCTCAGCTTCGGTTAGATGGCTGTATAGCTGCTTGGCATTGTTAACTGCAGTCTCTACTATAGCAGGCAAGAAATCTTGCCCGATAATAAAGTCAAAGCTTTGGTTCACATTGTTAGTATTCTCTTGTAGTTGAGCAAGAGCTTGAGCCATCTTATACACAGAGTCAGTTTCGTCAATACGAGCCTGATTAAGATCAAAGTTCGCATTGGCTAGCATTTCTGTAATAGTTAGTAGATCTTCTTGTCCTTTTACGAATGCATTAGTAGCATCTTGAGTTTGTTGTATAATATCGCTTTCTTTACGGCGAGTATCTACCAAACTATCTCCCAAGCTGATAATGGTTGCCTCGACATATGCTAAGTCCTCTTGCGCTCCTGCTCTCTTTTCAATAAGCTCTTTATACTCAGATTCTACGCTTTGAAGAGTGCTTAATTCATTTTGTAGGAACCTCTGCTTACTCATCAAGCGGCTAAGCTCTAGGAACTCAGACAGACCAAAAGCAGCGGGATCAAGAGCAGATAGGGCAGCAATTTGAGCATTTACATCGTTAAGGTCGGCAGTGGCTTCCGCAGCAGTTCTTCCGCTCAAATTGTTTGCTTTCTCAAAATCCAAAACAGCTTTGGTAGTGTCGGCAAGAGAGGATTTAGCTTTATCTTGTAAGTCAAAAAGATCATTTCCACTCTTTGCAACACCAAACAGAGTATCATCAAATATCTTTAGAATGGTCTGTGAAGTGGTAACTACTCCTTGTATACTATTAATGATCGTATCTTTTAGTTGTTCTAGAGCACTAAGAACACCTTGACGGGCATTACGAAGCATGTCACTAATCTTTTTCAGAGAATCTTCGTATTGATTGATTAGACCTTGTAGGCTATTTATGTATTCGCCAGTAACGTCAACCAAATGCTCGAAAGCACTAGCCATATTTTCAGACTTTATGGTACCTGCTTCATATGTATCAATTAGTAGAGTACCAGCAGAATTGAAATTGGCTACTACATTACGCCCAGCAGCTACATTATTAATCATTTCGCCAAGATTCGCAGTCAAACCATCAACATTCTGCCCGCCTAGGGCTTCAGCTAGAGTTCCAAAATCAGGACCTATACCGATTAGGCCATCCCAATCAATACCTAGAAATACACCTGTTACGCCAGAGATAGCTTCCTTCATTTTCTTAGAGGAAGTAATCATTGACGCTACTGCTTTCTGATTACTTATTAGTCGAGCAGAAGCTAGTAGTATTTCAGCCATTTCTTGTGCAGCACCTGATAGAATTTCACTATTCACGGCAGCATCTAGTTGTGCTTCGGATAAACCACGGAGATATGCTACTGTTTTTTCATAGCCCAACTCCATAGAAAGACCAATACTATTCCAAGCACTAACAACAATACCATTTTGTATTTGGGCACCGTTATCTATTTCAGCTAGAATTTGATCGTATTGGCCAGTTAGTTCACGCGTCATGGCTTTTGCATTATCGACAATAGCACCTAGCTCAGGAAGAATAGCTTTAGCAGGATCACGCAACACATCCAAAGATTGTTGCATATTATCTCTAACTGTCAATACTAGATCCTTGAGAGACTCATTGATAGCTAGGTTAATTGCTCCCATTGCGTCAGTTATTCCTGCAACGCGCAACGCATCGGCCATAGCAGAAACAGATTCTACTATGTTGCGCACAGATATGGCACCCGTATTAAGGTCTTTCATAGCATCGGCAATAGACACAATCTCTTTCTGTCCATTAACCATTATTTCCGTTAGGCCTATTTGAGCAAGGGCATTTTGTCTAACAGCAGCTACATATTCTTGATATTCGGAGGTATTCTGTCCTAGATAATCAGCAGCCTTTTGTAGTCCTTGAGTATAATAAGCAGTCAACGCGTAGTTATTGGCCATGGCAGACTTTTGTATCATATCGAATACTTGAGTCATGCTAGTTCCTGTTCCTATCAACTCAGAAAGGGTCTTATCAAAGTTTTGGGCATACTCTATAACTTCAGAGAATCTCTTAGCTGTTCTTTCAGACTTTGCTGTGTCTTCCGTAAACTTTCTAACAACGGTTCTAATTACAGACATTCCTTGAGCAAAATCGTCAAACTCAAAGTCAGTGTAGCGCACATTCTTGAAAAACTGGTTCATGAAGAAATCAGCAGCTTCTTGTCCTCCAGCAACACCAGACTTTATTGTTTGACCGTGCATAGTAATAGAAGCGGTCATATTCTTTTTGACTACGTTGATGGAGCTCTTTATTACTCCGACAAACTCTATGCCTACTTGTTCCAGAGAGCTAGCAATATTGTTGAATACGTCGCTCATTAGGTTACCAGCAGATTTAGCGCTGCTCATTTTTGCCCCGCCGGAAGCAGACAACTTATCAATAGAGAATCCTTCTGCACCAAAAGTTCCAGAAGCTCCCATTTTTGGAGTCTTCTTGAACAGGGAACCGAGCAAGGCGCCTATAACGCTTCCAACAATAGGTATAGCAACATTGAGAACAGTCCCCATAACTCCAGAAATAAGACTAGGAGCGATAGAACCAATAAAACTAGTTATAGCAGGGGCGAAATATCCAGCAAGAGCTCCGCCCACAGTTCCGCCTATAGTAGTAGCCCAACCAGCATCTCCTACTAGTTGAGAAATAGCAGAACCTACGGAGAAACCAGTCATGGCTCCACCTATACCTCCGACTAATTTACCGGAAGAACTAAGCATAGAGTCATACTGAGAAGCAGAACCCGTAAAGCTAGAAGGAACGGCACTACCAGAAGCTCTCGCTCCTTGTAGTTCCTTGATGGTCTTTCCTAGGTCTGTTATGGTCCCGCTAAACTGTCCAAAGATAGAATTGATGGGTGCAGTATAAGACAAGCCCGCATCACCAACCATACCTAGCATTTGTAGCACGGCATTGACTGTTTGCCCGACTTCAATCAGCTTATCAGAAAGTGCAGTAAAGCTACCAGATAGGGCATCCGTTACAAAAGACAATAACTTTTGGGTTTGCTCTAGTTTAGCCTCTGCCTCATTTCTTTCCTCAGTGGCTTTCTTTAGTAGCTCAGTTTGGTTTATTTGTATCTTGGTTAGGTCTTTTTCTTCTTTAGTTAGAGCAACAGACTTTCTAGTAGCCTGTGAAAGATCAAGCATTGTTTCTTTTTGAGACCACAACTTTTCTATGTATTCTGCGCTAGCTTCAACAACGTTAGTATCCTTGAAAGAGAAAGCATCCGTATACTTTTTATGGGCTTCAGTCAATTGCTTAGTCTGATCTAGTAATTCAGCCCTAAGTGACTTTTCGTTTTCCAGAGATTCATTTAGTTGTGATTGAACTTCAGATAGGTGATTTGAGATATAAGAAGAAATATCAGAAACGATTGCCAAGAAAGTTTCAGCAATATCTAGGGCAGCTTGTTTTGTTGCAACAGCTGCAGCACCTATCATTTGCACAACACCAGAAATCAAATCCTTTAGTGCAGACTTTAAGGATTCGATTGTGTCGTAGATAGTCTTCATAATCTTATCTACTTTTTCATCATTCTTATTGTCTTTACCACCGCCCGCAGCATCGTTCAGTCTTGATTGCGCATTTTGTTGCTCAATCAAGCTGTTCATCTTATTTTCTGCTAAGGCTCGATCTCGCTCTGTTCTGGCGTTAGCAACATCTATTTGTGCTTGACGAATAGCTTGTGTTAGTTGTTCTTGTTGTTGTGCTAATAGAAGCTCCTCACGTCTATTTATATGCGCAGTCATTTCTTTCGCAGAATCGACGTAAGCATTCATAGAGTCAGCTATTTGTGTGCTGGCTCTAGCAGCTTCTTCCGCAGCAATAGCAGTAGGAGATATTGTTCCAAAGAAAGTGCCTTCCATTCCCACAGCATTAAGAGCAGCATTCAAACCACTGAAAGCTGAATTGAAGCTAGAAGCAAGACCAGCTATGATATTGGAGAAGGTCCCGGCTAGAGCAGTCAAGAAGTTATTATTTGTGTCATTTAGTGCAGTAATATTATTTTCGTATGTTTGAGCAAGAGCAGTCAAGTAGCTGTGATCGTTTTGCACATCTATTCTTTGACGCTCCGCATCTGCTCGAATCTTGTTCTGATTCATTTGTATTTCAGCTTCTAGAATACGTAGCTCATCAGCAATAGCCACTTTTCTTATTTCGTACTCGGCCTGAATAAGCTTTCTTTGCTCTTCTAATACTCTCTGCTGCAAGTCATTAACACGTCTAGCAGCTTCAATAGGTTCTAGGTTCTTTGCATCCTTTTGTGCTTCAACTAAACGAATTTCTAGATTGAGCATGGAGATACTGTGTTCGATTG
>Ga0265293_10005796_pt1 | contig 20355 bp, 17 predicted proteins | sample Munlanlewell138R_FD_192505 | JGI IMG/M metagenome (GOLD analysis project Ga0265293, IMG submission 192505) | Leachate microbial communities from a municipal landfill in Southern Ontario, Canada - Leachate well 138R | ecosystem: Engineered > Solid waste > Landfill > Unclassified | place: Canada... | reverse complement strand
AAAGACTAAACCCAGCAGGTAATAAATAGGAGTCTGAGCGGTCTGCAAGACCAAGCGATGACTCGGTGTTGAACTACACCCGCCGGGTCCGGGGCTATGTACTTAATGAAGGTTTTTAATATTTTTTGAAGAAAAAGATTTGAAGTGTTCTTTGACGTGTTGCAGGTTTTTGTGCTTATACTGTTGGTTTGAAAATAAAGGATAGTCATCAATTTCGCTGATTTGGGCACTTTTTGTTCGTTGGCAGGCATACCTTTCCCGGTTACGCTGATTGCGTAAAACAGGATGGATGTTTATGCTTTTGACAACGATTCTTTCAAAATAAACACTGCCGGGGAGCGTATCCGGGGTAATTCCCTGATGGTAACCATGTGTCCGGTTTTGCATACCGGGCAAAGGCAGGGGTTTATTCCTGTCAGCCTATGGAAGCGTTCAGCATTGGTTTCAGGCGGTTGTTGTTTTTTGATAATCGCATCAATGTCCGGTTTTTTTTCCTCCACAAATTGCAGGGCAAGATTTCGTTTGGTGGTGTGATTGTAAATACCGAACCTGCGGATTTTGACAAACCGGCGGGGCAGGATGTGCTGGACAAAGCGGCGCAGGAACTCAACGCCATCGAGGGTAACCGGTTTTTTAACCGCCTTGTTGCGGTAATCTTTGGCGATGAAGGTGACTTTTCCTTCGGTAATATTCAGGATGCGCTGGTTGGTAATGGCCACGCGGTGGGTGTACTGCCCCAGGTATTTTATAACGTGTTCTGCACCCGCCAGCGAAGGCTCACAATGTACCACCCATTTTGTTTTGTAAGCCTGTTGAACCTTGTGGTAAAACAGCGATAATTCGTTCTGCTTGCGTAAAGCCCGTTTCAGGCTGTCGAGGAACTTTCCTTTAAAGGCACTGCTGAGTTGGTGTACGGGATAAAGGTATTTGCCGGAATGACCGATGTTTTTCCACCGCCCGTCGAGGGTATAACCGGCAGCCGGGACAATACAATGGATGTGTGGGTGCAAACTCAGGTTCTGGCCCCAGGTGTGCAATACCGCTACTGCACCGCTTTCCACACCGTAATGCGAGTGCCCGAACAAGCGGAGCGTATGCCATACCGAAGCAAACAGCAGGTTGTAATACATCCGTTGGTTATGCAGGCAAACGGCATTCAAGTGGTGCGGAACCGTAAATACAATGTGGTAATGTTTTACAGGCAGGGTGCCACGCACCAGGTCGTCAATCCAGAATGCCTGCCGGGAAGCCTGGCATTTAGGGCAGTGCCTGTCGCCACAACTGTTGTAACTATAGCATACGGTCCCGCAGTTCTCACAGGCTTCTTCGTGTCCGCCCAGAACGGCAGTGCGGCAAACAGCGATTTTGCTCAGCACTTTTGTTTGCAGCGGGGTAAGCTTTGTTTTATTAGCCAAACCGGGGTAAAACCGGTTAACCACATCAGCCAGCTCAAACTTTGTCCGCATGTTTGGGGTAGTTATAAAGCGTATCGAGCGGACTGTGCGGTTTTATCAGCGGGCATTGCGCCACATGCAGGTAAATCATGGTTGTGGTGATATCGGCATGGCCCAGCAACTCTTTCAGGGTAACAATATTGACCCCCTGTTCCAGCAGATGTGTGGCATAAGAGTGACGCAGCGAATGCAGGTTTACCTCTTTGGTAATGGATGTTTTTTTTAGGTTTTCACGCATCACCCACGACAGGCCGCGCACGCTGTAACGGCCATCGGGCTCTTTCCCGTTAAACAGCCAGATGTGTGGATTTTCTGCTTTCAAGTATTTTTTTAGCCCCACAGCCATACTTCCGGCAAGTGGCACAATGCGGTCTTTTTTATATTTGCTTTGCCGTATGTGAATGGTTTTCCGTTGAAAATCCACATCGGAGATTTTCAGGTTAATCACTTCCTGACCACGCAGACCGGCCGAGTAAATCAAAGTTAGCACTATCCGTTGTTTCAGTAGTGTTGGGGCGCTGAAAAGTTCCTTTAACTCAAGTTGGTTCAGGATAACGGGAAGTTTGGTATTCCCTTTTAGCGAAGGCAGGGCAATGGCTTTTTTATTCATTCCCAGCAGGCGGTAATAATAGCGCAACCCATAAACCATATGCTTGAAGCTGCTACGCGAAGGCGATTTGGGGTCGCGGGCCAATGCAGCCAGGTACTCGTTAATTTCGTCCGGGTCGATTTGTTCGGGCAATTTGCCAAAATGGACCACAAACAACGCGATGCGGCGGATGTAATTATTTAATGTACTTTTGCTCTGTCCGCGCAAAGTAACCTGTTGTTCCAGCTTGCGGACAACTTTTTCAAACTCAGGAACAAGCACGATAGCCTGCTCAACAATAGTAAAATCCGATTTCTTTCTCATAATCAAAGATTTTTGTTGTTAATAATTTTCGAGTATAGAAAGAATCGGGTACTTTTGAAATAGCTACCCGCGAAAGCGGGTTTAGTTCAACAGCACCTATAAGAAATTGGCGGTTCAGTGGTTAAATGAAGTTCAGTTTTTCAATCAAACTTTTCTTACCCCCATCCTTAGGACAGATTTTAACTTAAACAAAGATAATAATAATGATGTGTTTTGGTGTTAGTAACCGGAAATAACTCGAAGTAAAACGAAGAGTTATTCTGGTTATTAACGCCTTTTTCTTTTTTGCTACTTTTTTCTTTTGTCAGCATCGTCAAATTTTGTTAATAATTATGCTGCCTGGAACAATTCAACAGGCCTTTGATAATCTAAGGAACTGTGGCGTCGAATGTTATTGTAGTAACCAAAATAAGCCTTTACACCAGTTCTCAATTCCATTGCAGTAGAATATGCATTAAGGTAAATATTTTCATATTTTAAACTCCGCCAGAGTCGTTCAATGAAAATATTATCCGTGGCACGTCCTTTACCGTCCATGCTTATTTTTATTTGCATTTGTTGTAAAAATCCGGTAAACTCATCGCTGGTAAACTGACTGCCCTGGTCAGAATTTATAATATCTGGTTTCCCGTGCTTTTTAATGGCTCGTTCGACCGTTTCTTTACACCATTCTGCATCCATGGAGTTCGATAGTGACCAGCCAACAACATACCGACTGTATAAATCTATTATGGCTACCAGATACATGTAACCATTTTTAATTGGAAGATAAGTAATATCAATTCCCCAAACCTGGTTAGGGTGTGTTATTTTTAAATCACGTAGCAAATATGGATATTTCTTATGCTTTTTATTACCTCTTGATGTATGAGGTCCTGGTACGATGGCAAATAGGTCCAGGAGCTTATATAACCTTCTTACACGTTTTTTATTGACATTGTATCCCATATCCTTATTCAGCCATTTAGTCATTGAAGGAACTCCCATAAAAGGGTGATTTATATAATGTTTATCGATAAGTGCCATTAATTCCAGATTTAACTCGCTCTCAGTTTTAGGCTGATAATAATATCCCGATCTGTGAATGGACATCAAGTGACATTGCTCTTTTATACTGAGCTTTTTGTGCGCCTTGTCAACAATGTCCCTGCGTTGACTTATTGATGTTTTCATGACAAGGCTTTCTTTAAAAAATCAATTTGCACCTTTTGATGTCCTATGACTTCATAAAGTTTTTGTTTTTCGACTCCATCCTCAGTGTTTTTATTATCGGTATCCAACTTAAAAACAGAAGAGGCATTTTTTAAAAACTCTTTTTTCCATCGTGCTATTAAATTTGGATGGATCTGGTAACGGAGCCCTAATTCTTTTAAACTTTCATGCTCCTTGATGGCATCTAAGGCAACTTTTGCCTTAAATTCCGGTGAAAATTTTCTTCTCGATTTCATGACAACAAAGATTAAAATTTTAAACTTAACCTGCTGTCCTAATCTTGGGGAGAATTATAACTTTAAAATGTGTGACGACATTAGAAAAATTAAAGTTGCTTGAAAAACGAAAACCATTAGGAGAATTTGGAGACATTGCGGATAGGAAAATTTGTTTAAAAAAGGAATTTGGAAATGTATGTTTAATAATATTTGAAGGGAATCACGAAATGTTAACAGAATATGCAATAAATGAACTACTTGAATACTAACAATATACTATTAATTTTGTACAGAACAATTTGGAAATAATCATGGTATCAAGCATTTTAGTTCATATCAGAAGTATCTGTTACCTGAGGGTTTGAGCCTGCACAACAGGTAGGCTGAATTATTCCTGTTGCTGGCAATACAACTGCTTTATTGCTTCAGCGCCGCCTTAGAGAAGATGTAGCCAGGGATATCCCGATTGACCCGAATATCATTTATTTTAAATACGATAAGTTTCATAACCGATTCCTCAGTTTGCATCACTCCCATGAAAGTATTGTGCTCAAAAACGACATGAATGATCCCGACAGTAACGGTGTTGAGTTATACTGGAATTAACCGGGGGATTTGTGGCCGGTGAAGTCCAATGTCTCGTTCAACATGAGGGAGCTGTTAAGCGAGGCAGAAAACACATCGGAGGAGTAACATCTTCTATTGCTGATCTTCAATAATTCTTGCCAGTAATTTCTGTGGGGTCAGACTGTTGCGTTCTGCCAGTGATTTAATTGTCTCCTGTTCTCCAACGATCTGATTATTTGAACCAAGAATCATCTCCACATGGGAGATATCGGTACCCAACACCACACATATTTCGGCAATGGGAGCTGTCACTAGTTTCTCAATCAATATTTCATTATGGTCTTTGTGGTTGTTGTCTACCACAATCAAAAATATAGAAAGAACAAGTACCACTGCTGTGGAGATGAGGAATGTCTTTTTCCGGAAATAACTTTTTAGGCTTCTCCAGTTGATGACCAGATGCAGAATGGAGAACAGCACGAATGTGAGCCCCAGAAACTCATGGATGGTTGTGGTATAACCGTCGAGCAGGTGGAAGAACATCAATACACCGGAGAGAGCCACAACCAGAAATATTAGCGTTAGGACAGGTGTCACAAAACCTCTTTTTAGCTTCATATTCGATGTATATTGTGGTTTGATTTTTTGTTCATTTTGAATTTGGCCTGATGAGAACATACGATTCATGCTTTTATCTGACAAAAATACTCCACTGTCAAGAGATTTGCAATAACAAATGTTATTAATCAGTACTCCTCTCATACCGTTTTGCTTTTTATCTCTTTGAAATGACTTATTGATTAAGATGTACTATGGAATTTGTATCATTTTATCAGGATCGTTTGTGTTTGTGTCGTATTCAAATGAGAAAGCTGGTCGTTATACCCTTTAGTGAGTAGAAATATGATTGATAATCAGTTAATTATTCCTTTTAGCATGGCCAGCTTAATGAGCTGAGCACTATTGTTTGCTCTGAATTTTAATAAAAGATTTTTTCGGTGGCTATCAACTGTTGAACAACAAATAAACAATTTGCCGGCTATTTCCTGATTGGTATATCCATCTGAAATCAATGTCAATATTTCCGTTTCACGTTTGGTTAAGACAATATTTTGATGATTGTCACAATTCCGGCTACTTATTATTTTCTTAACTCCTTTTCCCCAATAAAAATCTCCGGAAAGTACTGTTTTTATTGCTTCAGTTAATTCATTTAAATCTGAAGTTTTTAGGATGAGTCCGTTTACACCTTTTTTTATCATTTGCTCAATAATTAATCGTTGAGTAAATGAAGTCATTGCGAGTATTTTTTGTTCAGGATTTTGAGTTTTTACTATTTCACAAAACTCAATTCCGTTTAAATCGGGAAGGTTGATGTCAAGTATTACCAGGTCGAAATGATTTCCATTCAGAAAATGAAGGCCTTGTTTACCGGTGTTAGCATTTTCACAATAAAGGCCGATTTCGGAATTGTACAAAAATTGTTTCAATGATTCTGAAACAATTGAATGGTCTTCAACAATTAATGCCTTTTTAATCATGTTTAAAATGAATTCCTATGTAAATATACATAAAAAATCAAAAAATGAATCTGTTGAGAATAATTGGTCAGTCCAGTTTTTGAATTTTTTGTATGTTCGAGATGAGAAAAGCAACCTCGTTATTAACACCAGCTTTCCGGGTTATATACATATTTATGATTTAGAAGTAGATGATATCTTTACCCTGTTATAATTTCCTATAATAATGCAATAACTTCCCGAAAATGGAAAATCCCCTTTTTAGGGGATATATGCTTTTTTTAATCCGCTTAATTTTATTCTTGTTATTTGGATGATCCTCAGATTTGATGTGCCGGTTTGAAACGGATGGTTTGGGCGAGGATCTACCTGTTTTACCCAATGATATTCTGTCCATTAATTCGCTGAACAAAAAAGTGGAATTCAAATACTATAAAATTATTGTTCAATTTAAAAGTTGTTAAAAATGAAGAAATTAGTGCTTTTTGTAGTGATTATGGCAGCCCTTTCGACGTTGGTGGCTCAGGAAACATTTTTCCCTACCAGGGAAGGTACAGTGCTGGTTTATAAAACCTTCGACAAAAAAGCTAAGGAAACCGGTACTTTACGATATACCATTAAAGACGTTAATATTGATGGTGATAACATGGATATTACTTACCTGTGTGAATCGATGGATCAAAAATCTAACCCGGTTTACAACGAAGAAATTACCATACACAAAAAAGGTAATGTGCTTTATCTGGATATGAGCAACCTGATCAATAAGGCAGCTTTTCAGCAGGAAGGAGAAATCCCTGCCGAAATAAAGATAACAGGGAATAAAATGGAAATCCCGTCAAATCCTCAACCGGGGGATATATTACCTGATGCCAGTGTGGAAATGGCATTGAAATTGGGGATTGTCAATATGCGTATGGCTGCCGAGGTGACTAACCGCAAGGTAGAAGCAATTGAAGACATCTCTGTCCCTGCCGGAAGTTTTAATTGCTACAGGTTCTCCAGCGACATTAACTCCATAGCCCTTGGAATTAAAGTAAATACCAAAAGCAAGGAATGGTATGCAAAAGGAATTGGAACTGTAAAATCAGAGAGCTACGATAAAAAAGGGAAACTGCAATCTTATACGATATTAACTGAAATGAATTAACGGTCAGTTTGTATTTCTGGTAATTATAACTATTTCATAAACCGGATGATTATGACAGGAAATTCAAATTAGCTATATTTGAAAACTAAATTCCATGGCTAAATGTATAGAAATAGAATCATAATTGCTGTAATGTTGTTTTTACTTTTTGCTGGCTGGAAGTCAAAAGAAAATGATAACAGAACTGAGTTTTTCCCAAAGGTTGCCCTGAAGCCAACTTCCATTCCTGAGAAACAAAATGTTTGGGTTTTTTTTATGGCTGGACAATCCAATATGGCTGGACGGGGGAAGGTTGAGCCAAAGGACACCATCCCTGATCCAAGAATTCTAACCATCAATAAAAACGGAGATTTAATACTGGCAAAAGAACCTCTGCATTTTTATGAACCCGGTATGGCTGGATTAGATTGTGGCCTGTCTTTCGGAAAAGAACTTTTAAAGCATATTCCCGACAACATTATTTTACTGATCATTCCAACAGCTGTTGGAGGGAGTTCAATCTATCAATGGATAAATGACTCCAACTTCAGAAATGTTAATTTGTTTTCAAATTTCAGGGGGAAAGTTGATATAGGGAAAAAATTTGGAACCATTAAAGGTATTCTCTGGCACCAGGGTGAAACTGATGCAGGTACAAATGAAACAATAGAAAAATATGATAGCCAGTTAAGAAAGTTGTTTTACTTATTCCGAAATGAAACCGGCAACGAAAGCCTGCCTGTTTTTGTTGGAGAATTAGGCTCATATTCAATTAATAATGAGAATTGGCAGGCAATCAATAAAAAAATTAAGGATTATATTGAAACAGACCCAGTTGCCTATATTATCCAAACGAGCGATTTGAATCATCGGGGAGATGGCCTTCATTTTGACTCAGAAGGACTCAGAAGAATGGGAAAACGGTTTGCAGAAAAATTTATTGAAACGCAAAAATAGTATGCGCCATTCCGATAATGCTTTTCCCTTCACTGTTGATCCCGCTTACCACCTGCATGTGCTTTCTCTATTCGGTGTCGATCTGGTTTCCTTCTAAAAATTCGGCAGGTATTTTTTTCTTTGAGGTAACCTTTAAGGCTTTTAGCTTTTCTGCTTGTCTAATCAAGTTGTCATTACCGGTAACCAATTGTCTTGTTGCATCGTCAAAAGCTTTTTGTGCACCGGTGATACCTTTGCCCACTTTTTGAAAGTTTTCGGCAAAACCAACGAATTTGTTATAGAGTTTTTCTCCCCGTTCAACTATGGCCTGGGCATTTTTACTCTGCTGGTCTCTGTCCCAGAGATTGGAAATCAGTTTTAATGCAGCAATCAAATTTGTGGGGCTAATTAAAATGATTCGTTTTTCATAAGCAAAGCTCCATAAATTTGGCTCTTCTTTAACAGCCATCATATATGCCGGTTCGTTGGGGATGAACATCATTACAAAGTCTAAGGATTTGTCGAAGTTCTCGTAGCCGCGTTTGCTTAATCCAATAATATGATTTTTAATATCCTGGACGTGTTGCCTGATGTGTTTAATCTGTGAATCGGGGTCCCCGGACGATAAATAATTGGTGTAAGCTTTCAACGACACCTTCGAATCAATAATTACTTTTCGCTGGTCAGGATAATTGATGATGGCATCGGGACGCATCTTCTTCCCATCCTCTCCCAATAAGTAGTTCCCATTTTTATCTTTTAAATAATTTTCGAGGAAATATTCCCGGTTTTTAGTTAATCCCGACTGTTCCAGAATACTTTCCAGAATCATTTCGCCCCAACCTCCCTGTGCCTTGGGGTCAGCCTTTAACGCACGGGTAAGATCGCTGGCTTCCTTAGTGAGCCTCTCATTTAATCCAACCAGTTTTTCAACCTCTTTGCCTAATGAGAAACGCTCTTTTGCTTCCTTGTCATATACCTCATCGACTTTCTTTTTAAATGAATCCAGATTTTCACCCAACGGTTTTAATATGGCTTCTAAATGGGTCTTGTTGGTATGGGTGAATTTTTCTGTTTTTTCCTCTAAAATCTTATTGGCAATGATCTCAAAATCACTGTTGAATTTTTTACCGATCTCTTCAATCTCTTTTTTCTGAATCTCCAATTTTTCTTTTAAAGATTCATTGTTTGCCAAAAGGCTTGCTACTTGCATGTTCGCTTCGTTAAAATTATTAGTTCGTTGTTCAATCAGCTCTTCAGCTTTCACGAGTTTTAGCTTAAGGCTTTCCAATTCTTTCAAAAGACTTTCATTTACTCCTTCTAACCTGACGATCCTGGTGTCAAAATCTGCTTTTTGTTGCCTCGTAGTTTCTAGTTTTTCAGATGCCTGATCCATTGCCTGTTTTATTTGTCTTTCATTCGTTGTCGCTGTTTCCAGTTCCGATTTTAACGTGGCTAACTGCCCGGTAAATGTTCGTATCTCACCTTCCTTTTGCTGAATGACCTCCCTGGATATATCTAATTCACTAATGATGCGCCTGCTTTTTTCCGTTTCAGCATATAACCTTGATGTGGTTTCGTTAAAATCAGCCTGCAATTGTTCATATACTGATTTTTTAATCATAACACGGCTGATTTTCTGCCGTGCAACTAACCAGCCGATGAAACTACCAGCTATAAGTCCTATCCCAACAAATGCTATTTCCATTTTTATCTATCTTGTATTTGTATTTTACATGTTCAATAACCTGAAATACCGGTAAAAATAATTCTTTTGAAGCATTTTGTGAATCTAATGTTTTACTTCTCCAAATGAAACGATCAAGGTGTAATTTAAAATAAACGAGTATACTTAAAATTTATGCGGGAATTGGGGAGATGAATGACGAATGATTAATTGCGAATGACGAATGGCGAATGACGAAATTTGTTCCACCGAAATTCGCTTGCGCATTCTGTCAAATATCATAATATTCTAAAATTGAGGTTAATAACCCTGGTCTGAATTACTCTTATTCTACACCTAACTCATTAGGAAGAATGAATTTTTGAAAAATTAATAGATTATCGACAAAAAGACCTTATTGTCCGTTAATGAATTTTATCTATATTTGCCACGAAGAAATGAAAATAAAAATGAACTTAAAAAGTAACTTAAATTATGGAGTTAACAGAGAAATCATTAGTGAGTGAAATTGTGCGGGAAAACTATATAACTGCACAGGTTTTTGAAAAGTATAACGTTGACTTTTGTTGTGGGGGGAATATATCTCTTCACGAAGTCAGTAAAAAAATGAATTTGGATGTAGATGAGCTTATTTCCGTGTTGAGGCCTGTTATGGATAACCAGGACAGGGATTCAAAATTCATTGAAAATCTACCGCTGGATTATTTATGTAACTATATTGAGGAGATTCACCATGCTTACATCAACGAAAAGGCGCCCTTTATTCAGCAAAAATTGACCAAACTGTGTGAGGTCCATGGTCAAAACCATCCGGAACTGTTCGAAGTCAAAAAATTATTTGATCTTGCTGTTTCCAATTTGACTTCTCATATGAAAAAAGAAGAATTGATCCTTTTCCCTCATATTCGTAAATTGGTATCTGCCCAAAAGGGAGAGTTGAAAAAGATTTCCGGAATAGGAAACATCCTGGATCCTATTAGTGTGATGAAAGCAGAACATGAGGTGGAAGGAGAAAGATTCAGAAAGATGGCGATCATCACCAATCAATATGTTACACCTGATGATGGCTGCAATACGTATAAAGTTACCTACGAAGCACTGGCCGATTTTGACAAAGATTTACACCGGCATATTCATTTAGAAAATAATATTTTGTTTCCCAAGGCTATTGATGTCGAAAAAGAACTTATGTGAATACAATAGGTAGAGATGATTAGAAATATTCATTTCCGATCAATCTTTGCTTTACCTTTTCATTCCTTTGATTAAAAGTAAATGAAACACCAACTTCAATGATCTGTCCTTCGTAATCATATACCCAGTCGCGCAGAAACACATTGGTTCCATTAGATGTTGCCCCGGTAAAGCCGCCTGCCTGATTGGTTTGTAAAACATCCAGCATTTTGACATAAAAATTCCAACCCTGCAATTTTTCAGGAGTATAATTCAATACAGCATTCATCGACTGGAACTTGAGGTTTTCTCCCTGCGGTGTTACAGTCCCTGATTTATAAGAGTAGTCAACTGTAAATTTTAGCGGATCAGAGATTGACCAGGTAAGATTCGATTTGGCATCCCAATTGAGACTGTTTTTGCTACTTTGATCTCCAAACAGGGTTTCGTTTGATTCAACCGAGAATTGGTAAAGAGAGCCACCCATAAAAAGTTTTATTTTTCTTAGCAGGTCAAAATTAAATCCCAGTTCTCCTCCAATTGCAAGCTGGCTTCCTGAGTTGGTGAAACTTCTTAGCAATACTCCTCCTTTATTGGCCAGATCATAATCCAGCCGGTTGACCCTGTATATCGCATGGGTTGCTGATCGGACAAAACCTGTCAGATTCATGTTGTGTTTACCGAGCAACCGGTTATATGACAGATCGGCATTCCAGCTGTATTCTGGTTCCAGAAGCGGGTCTCCCATTTCAAAAATTTCCTGATGCCGTCTGTATAGAAAAGGTGCCATATCCTTGGCTGGAGGCCGGTTGATCCGGTGACTGGCTGCTAACGTGATGATGTCAGTTTTAGTAGCCTGATACCTGAAATGAAAAGTCGGAAAAAAATCCAACTTGTTCTGTTTAAACTCCGTCTCATTAAAATTGCGGCCTATTTCTCCGAAAACATCATATACCTCTTCAAAATAGGTCGTGCTGCTTACATCCATTTGCTGATCAAGGTACTCCATACGCAAACCAAGAATGTACATGAGCTTCTTAAACGTACCGGTATACTCGGCATAAGCAGCATAAACATTGCGACTCAAATCAATGGTGTTGTTGAAGTAATCATACCCTTCAAAATTATTAGTTTGTACATTTAAGGTATCATATTCATAAATTCCTTCCAAACGCACGAGTTGTGCTATTGCTCCAATATTCAATGAATTCCCGTTTCCAAATTCTTTTTGATAATCAGCCGTGAACCGATAAGCATCCAGTGGGGTTTCATCCCGCTGAAAGGAATGAAATTCCGGAAGACTTTGCTGAAGAGAAGAATTATAGTCATAATATAAATGTTCTCCATTAAATGCATATTCTTTGTTATCAATGGTTTGCTTCAGATTGGAGTTTTCGTACAGGAAAGAGGCGGAAAACGAGGAATGGTTATCATTTCTCAGGGAATAGTCAATACTGACATTCTGAAAATGACCATCCCGGTGAATGTCGTTCGGATTGTATAATTCATACAAGGTCCCGGTAAGCGGACTCCCAAATGTCCCCGGAGAAAAATAGGTGTCGTACTTATAATGTGCAGTACGGCCTGTATACCTGTCGGAGTATTGATAGTTGGCTGATAAGATCGATTTTTTACCCAATTCGTAATCTGCACCCAGGTTGATGTAAAGATTTTCATCCCATTTGGGGCGTGATCCCATCCCGTCAAGAATATAATATGTGCCGGCATTGGGTTGAATTTTATCCTGGTAGATGTAGGTGTAAACATCTCCAATTCCCTTATTTTGCGTGTTGGCGTAATTCACTGCGCCATGCAGACTGAGCCTGTTCATGTTGTAGTTGAGGTTGATGCCTCCATTGAACCGGTTATTGTTTAGTTTGTGATTACTGAATACATCCATTCCGTTTTTCCATGGGGTTCCTCCTGCCATTCCTGTTGCTAAAACAGTAAGACCTGCATTTGTAACCCGCTTTGTTGTGATGTTAATAATGCCTCCCTGCCCCTGGGAGTCATATCGTGAGGTGGGAACAGTAATGATGTCAATGTTTTGTATGTTTTCACCCGGAATCTGTCCAAGTAGTAGCGACGCATCGGTGTTGGTGGGTTTTCCATTCAAATAAACAACGAAATCAGAGGAACCACGCACCGATATCTCGTTTTCACTGTTCACGGTAACTGAAGGAAGCTTACTGAGTATATCAATGGCAGAACCTCCTCTGGCTGTTTCAAAGTCGGTTGCCCTGTACGACCTCCTGTCTATCTTATTTACAGAGGTTCTTGCTGATGCACTCACCTCTACCGCTTCAATCCCAATTACGGCGTTTTCCATTTCAACCTTTCCAAAATCAATGTCCTTATTGCCGGAAGAAATGGTGAATGCTGAAATTTCCTTTGATTTGTAACCAATAAAGGATACAACAATCGTGTATGTACCATAGGGGATATCCTCAAGAAGAAAGTGCCCGTTTTCATCAGATACTGCTCCTGAAAATGCATCCGATTGTCCGGCATTCAGAAGTGCTACCGTTGCAAAAGGGATGTTTTCTTCGGTGATTCTATCAACAACTAAACCTTTGAGTGACCCCCGTTGTGCATATCCGGTGGAAATGCCTAATACCATAACCCCAAGTGTAAAAAACAAATTTTTCATAAATGTTATAAAAGTAAATAAAGATATTTAATTCTTTTATTGTTGGCTGCAAATATAGTTTTTTATTCGATTCAACAGACCGTGTGTAGAAAATCAAAGAAGAATCACCATTTTTTTAAATTTTGTTCTGTTTTTATGGATATTTTATAATTGTTCGTATTTTTGCGAATGCCGATCAGGAATCTTTTAGATATTGGCAGTGCTTCATGTGAGACAATGGTGAGAACCACCATGGATGTGATTACCCCGGTTGGGGTAGATACAACAATCGCCATATTGGAGAGGATTAGCCAATCCTGTAAAGATTACTCATTGGAATGCCTCCATGAGGTTACATGCATGAATAAAAAATAGGTTATAAAATAGTGGATAAAAATCAGAATAAATGGACAGACGAAAAGCAATGAAAGTAGCAGCCGGAGCCGTTATAGCAGGTGGTGCCGGATTATTAACTTTAACCCAGGCGTTTAAGCCTAAATTGCCTTTACCTGTGAAACCTTCCGGACTGAACTATGAACCTTCAGAAGGTTCCTGGGAATATTCTCAGTTGGATCCTGTTGTGACAGGGCAAATCGCCTATGATAAATATGCTGAAGGAAGTTGCATGTATGCTACCATTGTAAGTGTTGTCTCACAGCTTGCAGAAAATATGGGTGAACCATATTCATCATTCCCGGTTCACATGTTTAAGTATGGGCATGGAGGAATTGGTGGATTTGGATCGGTGTGTGGAACTTTAAACGGAGCTGCTGCACTGGTTGGGTTGTTCATACCCGAAAAGGAAGTTCAGGACAAAATAATTCATGATCTTTTTCAGTGGTATGAAAAGGAATCAATGCCGGTTTTCCATCCCGCGAAACCCGTCGAAAATTATACTCCTGTAAAAAGTATTTCCAATTCTGTTTTATGTCATGCATCCAACACAAACTGGTGCAAGGAATCGGGTTTTTCAGTGAATAGCAAAGAGCGGAAAGAAAGATGCCGTCGGTTAACCGGGGATGTGGCAGGGAAAGTTGTACATTCGCTGAACGCCATCTTTGCCAGCGCATACGTTACCGACAGTCATGCCAATCAGGATGTGAACTCTTGTGTTGCCTGTCACGGCGATGAGGGAAAAATAAAAAATGTTTCCGTGAAAATGAGTTGCAATTCCTGTCATTCAGAATCAATCGGACATCGTGTTTTTGCTGATGTGCATTATAAATTGATGGATCATTAATTTGAGAACACTTTTTTCGTATTACAGGAATGGTGACTTTTCATTGACAAAGATAATATACAGTTTGTGCATTGCTCTTGTGCAGGCAATATCGTTTAGGTTGCGATCGCTGGAAGTTGTATAGTGATTTGCCTCTGCACCGGGGATCAGCACCTGGTTAAATTTGCATCAAAAAATAAAACCAAAATCTGTGAAGAATCCAGCAAGTATCCATCCATTACCCATGAAGCGCCAATCATGCCCATATTGACAAGTTTATCTCCTTCCCAAATCTGCCATTACCAGTCTGATTTCACCATAGGAGTAGGTATCACCCAGTCTGTTTTTTATGTTACTGGTGGTCTCCGTTTCGGACTTTTCATTCAGGCATTTGGCGATGATATCATACTTTTGGCGATCGATAAGCCGGAATACATCCAGGTCTCCGCGAGCCACAAAATGCGCTATGTGTTTTTCTATGGTTGAAACAGCCATCCGGCGTTTTTTTGCTATTTCGACAAGGCTGAGTCCCTGGTTAAAAAAGACCAGACTGACTTCTTTGGTTTCAAGCCCTGCAATCTTTACTTCTTCCGTGGCATTCAGAGGGATATCCATACCCTTTCCCTGTCGGTATTGGAGGATCAGGGCTAGAATTTCCTGGCCGAACATTTCCATTTTTTTGCCACCCATTCCTTTCACTGCTTTCAGCTCTAAGGCTGTAGGTGGCAAACTTTCGGCCATTTCAATCATGGTCTTACGACGCAGTATGCGTGCTTCATCCATCCCGGATTCTGTCGATTTTTTGCTGCGCCACTCCATGAGTTGCCGGTAAAATTCCTTGTGAGTTATATTTATTGCTGCAGCTTCCTTTCGGGCTTTGACGGCAGGTTTTTCCAGGGATGCCTTGGCTCTGGCTTCCAGGAATGTTTTTATGGTGAATCCTTCTGATACCGATTCCAGACAGGCGCGTTTAATTTCAATTTCTGTTTCAACCTTTCCCAGTATCTCGGTGATCCGTTTGCGAACCTCCCGGTTGTCAGTTTCAAAACCTGCCGACTCAAGCGGGGATTCAATATGTTCTTTCAATTTTAATCTGAAATAACCGGAAGCTTTTTTAATCCGCTCCTGAAGGATTCCATTTTCCTCTGCCCGCAGATTATGTGACACCAGTTTTTCCAACTGAGGAATAAACTTTTCAGCAACTGAAATCAGTTCCTGTTGAAGTGGTTTTTGCATTTTTTGGAGTTCAGAAGAAAGATTGCCTAACAGTGATGAGGCATTATCATTCCAAATTTTTAAAATCCAGGAAATGGTACGGAAAATAGTCTTAAAATCTATTAACTCCTTTAGTAAAAACAATTCATATTCTTTTCTGTACTTTTTTAGTTCTTCATGATCGGGTTGATTCTTTTCAACCTGGTTGATAAATCCCAACACCGTATGATCATTTATAACGCTGTGCGTATCAAGAGGTGTGCTCAGTACCAATCCTTCCAGACTTTTACATCTGCTCAGAGCAACATAAACCTGACCATGTGCGAAAGATTGTTTTGCGTCAATAATTGCTTTTTCAAAGGTGAGGCCCTGGCTTTTATGAATAGTAATTGCCCAGGCTAACTTCAGGGGATATTGGGTAAACCGTCCAACTGTTTCTTCTTCAATTACGGCAGTTGCTTCGTTTAGGCTATAACGGGTATTTTCCCAGGTGTCGGGCTCCACAATAATGGTCTCTGTATCATCCGGACAAAGCACTTCAATCTCCTTGCCATCGATGTGGGTTACTTTCCCTATTTTGCCGTTATAGTATCTTTTTTCAACAGAAGCATCGTTCTTCAGAAACATCACCTGGGCGCCGGTTTTTATTTCTAAATTTTCATCAGCAGGGAATGCGTATTCCGGAAAATCTCCTTCTACTATACATGGAAAACGATGAAGCTTTGTGGGTAATTTTTTCAGGTGGGCTTCATTGATGTGATTTGCCTGATAATTGTGGGTGGTGAGGGTAATATAACCTTCCTCTTCAGGAGGAGAAAATCCGGGAATAAACCGGCTATTCAGTAAATGCAGATCGGTTGCATCCATCTTATTCTCCCGTACCTTATTGAGTAAATCGATAAATGTCTGTTCGCTTTGTCGATAGATATGTGTAAGTTCAATACCCACAAAATTAGATTTTTTTAGGGCCAGACTGCTAAAAAAGAAACAGGTATCGTAATATTTTTTCAAAATATTCCATTCATCATCCTTTAATACTGGCGCCAGCTGTTGGAGGTCACCAATTAAAAGCAATTGTATTCCTCCGAATGGTTGATTTCTGTCTTTGAAGCGCCTGAGGGTCGCATCGATGGCATCCAGCATATCAGCACGCACCATGCTTATCTCATCAATCACCAGAAGATCGAGGCTGCGGATGATGTTAATTTTGTTTTTACTGAATCTGTTGATGCGATTGTTTCTTTGTTGATCCTGATAGGCTCCGGGAAAACCCGTATTGAAAATATGCTGAGGGATTTGGGGACCGAAGGGAAGCTGAAAAAAGGAATGAATGGTTACTCCCCCGGCGTTGATGGCTGCCACTCCTGTTGGTGCCACAACAACCATTCTTTTGGGAGAGTTTTTTTTGAGTTTTTTTAAAAAAGTCGTTTTGCCTGTTCCGGCCTTACCTGTTAAAAAAATATTCCGGTTCGTATAATGTATGAAATCGAACGCAAGTTGTAACTGTTGATTTTCCTTGAAATCCATGGCAATAGTCATTTGCTTGGTTTGTTGCTTCTAAATTAATCATGTTGGGGGAGGGATGCAAAAAAATATCGAGGATTTAATGCAAAATTTTATTTAGTTCATTAATCAACCGTTTAAATTTTCTGTTGGTGAGTTGGAAAGATGCCAATACTTCCGGATTTTCCTTGATTTGTCGGCAAATGACTATACCCCGCTCCATCAGTTGCTGTTTCTGATTTTTTGTCAGGTTGTGAAGCACCGTGATGGGGAAGATTTTTTCCCGGTCGATCAGGTCTTTTAGTCCGTTTCCTTCGGGGAAGTCCCAGCTTAGCACAAACAGTCCGCTGCAGGTTCCGTAAGTTATGGCATCAGTGGAAAAGCGTGTGTTGGTTACCACTCCCCCATGAAAGGTGAATCCATTAAATTGCTCCTCAGCTTCGCGCCTATGAATGATGTCATCAACCCGGGAACGGATATATAATGGTATCTGAACACCGTAAATTTTTCCTGGAGAGGTACCGTATTTGCATTCTATGAGATACTGTTCTCTTCCACGGGTGGCAATCACATCTACCTCATGAGTAACACAACGTCCATCGACCACCTGGCCAACCAGAGTCGAATAGCCCTGTAACTCCATTATCTTTCCAATGAAATGTTCAAAGGGATAACCGGTTGGCCCCATTTCCATGATAGCGTTTTTTAGCTTGTAACGCGATGCCACGTCCTTCTGCTTTTTCCGGAGAAGGGAAAATGCACGGGAATAAATCTTTTTAGTGGTTATGCCATCGGTAATCCACAATTGGATGTCAGTGGCCACCTCATCGATCAGTTCTTCCTCAGCTCCGGCATTTCGTAAAGATCTTTTCAGCTTTTCAATACTGAAGGGTTCTGCTTCACCTGTAGCTTTTTTTATAATAACAGGCTGGCTGTTTTTTACTTTGTTTTCCAATTTGAATGTTTGTGTTAATAAAACAGGGATTAAAAATACATAAAGCTTTGAATTATCTGCAACGCGTGCAGACGAAAAATCAAAATTATTCCATTTCAGGATGAACATGAATAATTTGATATTTCCTATTCCTCCAGGTTTTCATCCTCAAAATATCATTCATAAGTATTTGATCTTCCCTTTTTTTCGCATTTTTCGCAAATTATGACGGGATGGTATAATGTATTTCTGCTCCCGGACCGAGCGGAATACCGAGCAGGAGCCAAACCACAAGCATTGCGATCCATATAATAAGAAATACCAGTGTATAGGGAAGCATGGTTGCCACAATAGTTCCAATTCCTACTTTAGGATCATATTTCTGAAAAAAGGCGATAATTAGTGCAAAGAAGCTCATCATGGGAGAAATAATGTTCGTAACGCTGTCGCCAATACGATAAACCGCCTGCGACAGTTCGGGGGAGTACCCCATGATCATAAACATGGGGATAAAAACAGGAGCCAGTATGGCCCATTTAGCTGATGCGCTGCCCATGAGCATGTTGATCGCTGCAGAGAGCAATATAAATAAAATCATGAGGGGGATCAGTCCTAAGTTGGTTGACATGAGAAAGTTTGCTCCATTTACTGCCAGGATGATTCCCAGGTTACTCCACTTGAACCAGGCAACAAACTGTGCGGCAAAAAAGACCAATACAAAATAGGTGGCCAGGGTTTTCATGGAGCTGGCTAACCCGTTCATAACATCGGCGTCGTTTTTATAAGTGCCTGTGGTATATCCATAAGCCAGTCCCATGGCCCCGGCAGTAACGAATAGCATAGCTACAATTCCACCTACCAGAGGTGAGCTTAATAATCCTCCGTCGGTTCCGCGAAAAAATCCGTTTTCAGGGATGATTCCAATAAGTGTAACAATAACGATGAAGAAAAAGGCTAAACTGGCCATGAGCAGTCCTTTTTTTTCTTTTTTCGTTAATTTCACCAGAGAATTTTCATCTTCTTCTGTCTTACCAGAATATTCTCCAAGCCTGGGCTCAACAAATTTTTCAGTAACAAAGGTTCCTGCAAATGCAATAACAATAGTTGAGACAACCATAAAATAGTAGTTGGCTGTTGGATTTACATGGTAGGATGGATCAAGGATATGTGCTGCTTCTTCTGAAAGTCCCGCCAGCAAGGGATCGATGGTTCCAATGACCAGGTTTGCACTGAATCCTCCTGATACTCCGGAAAAAGCGGCTGCCATTCCGGCAAGTGGATGACGACCTACCGCCAGGAAAATTACTCCGGCCATTGGGATTAGAAGAACATATCCAATATCAGAGGCCACATTGGAAAGGATGCCGGTGAAAACAATGATAAATGTGAGTAAATGTTTTGGGGAATTATGAACCAATAAACGAATGGCAGCGTGTACCAAACCGCTTTTTTCAGCAATGCCAATTCCCAGCATGGCAACCATAACAATGCCCAGTGGGGCAAAACCGGTGTAGTTGTCGACCATTTCCAGCAGGATGCGATGAATCCCTTCTTTTGAAAAAAGATTGACTGGGCGCACAATTTCCTGGGTTCCCGGATGTATAGCCTCCCATCCTAACATGCTTCCAATAAAGGAAAATACCAAAGCTCCCAATGCAAACAAAGCAAAAAGAGTGGCGGGATGGGGCAGCGCATTACCTGCGCGTTCTGTCCAGTTTAAAATTTTTTGAAATATATCTTTTTTTTCTGTTTTTCTTGTCATTTATGTACAGTTTAAATCAATCCCTGCGACCTGCCGGTAAGATTGCAAATCTTATAAATGATGCGGGCTGCCACATTCGCATCCCATTCGTTGTTTCCTGTCTCACAAACATCAAAGCCAATAATCCTTCTCCCACTTTCAGTCAGCCTTTTTAGCAGATACACCGCTTCAGGAAAATCCAATCCCCCCGGAACGGGAGTACCTGTATGAGGACATAATTTGGGATCCAGTCCGTCGATGTCAAAACTGATGTACACCTGTTCGGGTAGTTTTTCAATGATTTC
>Ga0265293_10005795_pt1 | contig 20357 bp, 17 predicted proteins | sample Munlanlewell138R_FD_192505 | JGI IMG/M metagenome (GOLD analysis project Ga0265293, IMG submission 192505) | Leachate microbial communities from a municipal landfill in Southern Ontario, Canada - Leachate well 138R | ecosystem: Engineered > Solid waste > Landfill > Unclassified | place: Canada... | reverse complement strand
CAGGAGATACTCCTCCGATAACACCTGACTTAGCTATTAAGGATACGGTGCATCCAACTGATGGGGTATTTGCAAATTGTAATGATTGTCACGCAGATGTACAGCATACTAGTGATGCGGTTGATAATTTTGCTTGTGTAGATTGTCATACTATGACACCAGAGGCTGAATCAATGGGACTTCCAGCTGGAATTCCACATGGTACAGAAGGTGCGTATGCTAATTGTACTATGTGTCACTCAGGAATTGAGGAAACACATAAAGTATTCAAGGATTACAGTGATTGCTTAAGCTGTCACGAAGCTCTTGTTGTAACTGATTCGCCTGACGGGTCAGAAGGATCTGAAGAGGGACCTGCTACTGGCGGTGGTCTAGCTGTATTAACATTACCAGCTAATCATGAGGGCAATGCAATGTATCAAAATTGCGCAACTTGTCATGCTGGTGGAGCGATGTTACCTGCAGTGCCTAGCCATCCACTTGATGGCGACTATGCAAATTGTTCTGCTTGCCATACTGTAAGTTATAAAGGAGCAGAAGCTCCTACGGCAGCACCTGTTGAAAATTTACCTGAAGAAAAGCCTGCAGCAGAAGCTCCTGCGGCAGAAACACCAGCAGCACCTGCTGAAGAAAAGCCTGCAGCTAGTGGCCCGGTCGCATTAGCATTACCTGCTAATCACCAAGGCAATGCAATGTATGAAACTTGTGCGACTTGTCATGCTGGCGGAGCAATGTTACCGGCAGTGCCTAGCCATCCATTAGATGGTGCTTACGCAACATGCTCTAATTGTCATACAATCAGTTATAAATAGTATTATATTTTCAAACTAATAGTAGTATTTAAGAGAGCGTTTGGATTGCGGATATCTTAATAGGTATCATAGCAATCTGGGCGCTTTTTAAATTTGTTTTCTTTATTTTATGTTTAAAATATGAGAGAATATATACATAGAAGAATTGGCATCAGTAATGCCGTTGAGATAGAGCTTAGGATAATAGAAAACAAGGAGAATTGTAGTGAGCTATCGTAATAATCTAGCTATAAGTTTAATTATTAGTATGTTATTAACTGTTGTAATTATTGTAGCAGTATCAATTATGACTATGCCAGCTAGTGGAGAACAAATATTTGATTTTACGCCAATAGCTGTTAAAGATATAAGTTTAGATGGCAAAGAGATTATTTGGAAATTGCCAGCATCACCGACATCTTTAGAATCTAATTTCGCAGTAAGCCTTTCGGTGGCAGACCCGTATCAGCTTGTAGTAGGAGAGCCAATTATTAGGCGCCAAATTTTGCAGACTTCTTACTTATACTCAGTTTCGGTAATGCTTGTTGACAAACAAGTTGCTGAAGCTTCGGTGGAGTTTCGTCATACAGACAATGGAGATGTAGTATATTTTATCAGTGCAAATATATTGGATAGCAGTTTAGCTTCGTTAGACGTTTTACAAATAGATGCACCAAAAATTGACGTCTCTCAGATTGATTATGGTGGCGATGACTTATATTTAGTCTGGGAAGTAGTTGAGGATGCAGGGCAGATTGCTGATGAACGATTGTATTATATTGCATATGATGAAGTTATTAATAATGCAACCAGCCGATGGACGTGTATAGCAGAATCAAGCATTAAAGCTTCAATGAAAGCAGAAGATAAATCTGGAGATCGGAAGGCTATAGAGCTACCGAAAGCAGCGATATTTACAGAGCAGATGCGCTTTGGTATGGTCGATGTTTTTACGAGTCTGGATAATCATGTATTTGCGGAGCAGCTTGATAAGGCTCCAGCTACAGCGGTTGTTATAAATGATATAGAAAGAAGCTGGACAGCTAAGCTGCCTTTATATATAGAAGATGGAGAGCAACTACTGACTGAACATTGGGGTATATTAGCTGCTAATCGGCTTACAGGTTTTGCGTTTGACGAATATAATGAGGTTATGGAGACAGGAATACATGTCGGGACTCAAGATATACGCATTGCCGATTTAGATCGTTTTCGCAAATTAAGAATGGATGGTATTTATTATGAAGTGCCAACCTCATATACTCCATATCAGCCGATGTCGTATTGGCAAGTGCCGGCCGAACATATTGGGGCTAGATTTATTCGCTCGATTAAAGAGCAAGAAACTGTAGAAACTGTAGAAACTGTAGCGACTCAAGAATCAAATGAAATAATTTCGTATTTAGAGACGTTATCAATAATTAGCTTAAATCATAGTCTACAACAGCAGACAGAAGGCGGGTACTGGATTACTTCACCGCAATCTAATTGGTTGTTTGAGGATTATGGAGTTGAGGCTGGATTTTATGATACGAGGTTTTCTACAGATGCAGCATTATTCCTGCTGGATATATATCAGTACTATACAAGCGAATTTGAACAGCTATCAACACAAGAAGAGCTTGAGCTTGAAGTGATTTTTGCGGCAGTTACAAGGTACGCTGACTTCTTAGTCTGGTATGCTGATCAGTACAGTTTTATTACGGAAAATGGCGGATTATTAGTTCAAGATTATTTCCATCCTACTATAAGCCATCAACCGACACATGTTTCGCTGAATCATCTGGTAACAGAGATGAATTTCTTATTGCTTTATAGTGAAGCGCTAAATGCTCATAATGCTAGCCACAATACTAGCCATAGCAATAATCACAATACCTATATAGATACAGCTTCACAGATTCGGCAGGCGGTTCATGACACTAATATGGCATGGGTGATGGACAACAATGATTTGTGGTATGCGTATATGCCAGACGGTACGTATGGACTGGTTGACTACCCGCACTTAACCCGTAATGACTTGAGATTAAGCGTTTCGCTCATAGATCGGGTCTGGAAGCATGATGATCTTTTGTTCAGAGGGTTAATTTATTATAAGGAGAAATACCTTCAAGAAAATGGTTTACCTCTATGGTGATTAGGATGATAAATAGCTAAAATGCGGCTTATTATAACAAAATATGTAAAGCAAAAGTAACATTCATGAAAAATAATAAGCAGGATTTAGCGAGTATTTGTAGTATAGTAGTATTAAGAAAGGTACGTGAAATCTGATGCCAGATTCTAAAGGTAAAGACACGCAAGCCCATGGAGATATAAACTTAAAAGTAATAGATAAAGTAATCAAAAAAACACTAGAAGCTATCGAAACAAGCAAGCAGCAGGTTTATGATATTGCTGACGGTGCACAGCGTGAGATGTCTAAGCTTAATATAGAACTTAATCTAGTCCATTCAGAAGCATGTAAAATTGTCGATAATGTTGATGCGTTAGAATTGGATAATCGGCGTTCTCGAAATCATTTAGCACATGTTAGTAAAAACTTCCGTAATTTTTCTGAGGAAGATATTAAAAAGGCATATGAGAATGCAAATAATAATCAGCTAGAATTAATGCTAGCACGAGAACGGGAACAACAGCTACGGAAACGACGAGATGAATTACAGATCCGTCTGAAAAACTTAGGTGATACAGTAGAAAAAGCAGAAAAATTCGTCACTCAGGTTGGCGCCGTACTTGGATATTTATCTGGAGACTTAGCCAATATCAGTGGAGCTTTGGAAACTGCTCAGCAAAAACAAATAATGGGAATTAAAGTGATTCAATCGCAAGAGGAAGAGCGCAAGCGTGTTACTAGGGAAATTCATGATGGACCAGCACAGTTAATGGCTAACGTTGTACTTCGGGCGGAAATTTGTGAGCGCTTATTAGATATTGATTTAGAGAAAGCCCGACAAGAGCTGCAGGAGCTTAAAGATACAGTTCGTAATAGCCTAACAGAAGTTAGAAAGATAATTTTTGATTTGCGACCGATGGCACTTGATGATCTCGGCTTAATTCCAACTTTGCGTAAATATTTAATTCAATTTGAGGAAAGAAACAATATAGCTACTGATTTCAAAATTATTGGAAAAGAAGAAAAGCTAGATTCATCTGTAGTTATAGCAGCATTTCGATTGATTCAAGAATGCTTGAGCAATGTATCCAAGCATTCATTAGCTAAGCTAGTGTCTTTGAAGCTAGAGTTTCGCGATGATAGGCTTAGTGTCAGTGTTGTTGATGATGGAATGGGATTTGATGTTGAAGCAGCTTTGAAACCTAAATCAGAAAGCTTTGGAATTATAGGAATGCGTGAACGAGTTGAACTATTCCAAGGCAATTTGCAATTCAACTCTACAATTGGTAAAGGGACAAAGGTGTATTTTCAACTTCCGATATTAATAGCAGAATAAAGAATAGGAGGCAACCGTTTTGATTCGATTATACATAGCAGATGACCATGTATTATTTCGTGAAGGATTAGTCAGAATTTTTGATTTAGAAGAAGGTATAGAAGTTGTTGGTCAAGCAGCTGATGGGGAGCAAGCAATTAAACAAGTGCTAGAAATTGAACCAGAGGTAGTGTTAATGGATATTAATATGCCCAAGGTTACTGGTGTCGAAGCGACTAAAGCAATCAAAAAACAGAGACCAAACGTGAAAATAATAGTATTATCGATTCACGATGATGAGTCATATATTTTTGAAACTATTAGAGCAGGTGCATCAGGATATTTGCTTAAAGACGTAGAGGGACGAGTATTGATTGACGCAATTTCACATGTAGCCAATGGGGGATCATTTATTCATCCGAGGGTTACTTCGAAGGTTCTGAAGGAGTTTACCCGTCTTAGTGAAGAAGCTGAAAATTTACAAATCTATTCGAAAACTGATGAAGAAGCTAATGATAGCGTATGGGAAGACCTACTTACAACGAGAGAGCAGGAAATACTTACATTAATGGCACGTGGAATGTCAAACAGAGATGTAAGTGAAGAATTGTTTATTAGCGAGAAAACTGTTAAGAACCATGTCAGTAATATTTTTCAGAAGATGCAGGTGCGAGATCGGACTCAAGCTGTCATTCATGCGATTAAGCAAGGATGGGTTAAGATATAGTCTAATTTTCCAATAGAGAGGGTTTTTGCAGATGTTTGGATTAGTAACTGATAGTACTGCGACTTTGACAGAAGAAGAGTCAAAGAATAGTAATATTACTGTTGTGCCGTTAACTATTTTGTTGGATGGAGTTAGTTATCGAGAGGGTATTGATATTACCAATGAAGAGTTCTATAGAAGAATCAATGATTGCTCTGATGTTCCTAAAACATCTCAACCATCAGTTGGAAAATTTGTCGATGCATATAATCGCTTTAAAGAGCAAGGTATAACAGAAATACTGTCAGTGCATATTTCTAGTGGAATTAGCGGTACAGTAAATGCTGCGAAGGCTGCTGCTGAACTTGTTAAAGATATAAAAGTACATATCATTGATTCGAAAACACTGTCAAGACCAATTGGGAACTTTGTAATGTATGCTGCTAAGCTTCGTGAGAGTGGCTTTGGTATCGAACAGGTTAAGGCTCAAATGGAAGAAATGGCTGACAAAGTTAAAGTTTATTGCTTAGTTGGTGATTTGGAATATTTGCATAAAGGCGGTCGAGTAAGCGGTGTTGCTTATTTCCTTGGCTCTTTATTAAATATCAACCCTATTGTAAAAGTAAATGATCAGGGAGTTATTTGTGCTCATGAAAAGGTTCGGTCATTTAAAAAAGGTATTATTAGATTGGCTGAATTTGTAGAAAAAGAAGTGACAGAAACTGCAGGTAAGCCACTAGTAAACATTATGTATTCTACTAGCATGGATGACGCACATACATTGTATGACGAGATAAGAAAGCTTTTGCCGGAAGTTTCAATTGAATATAAAAGTCTTACACCGGTAATTGGTTCACATACTGGTAGCGGTAGTATAGGATTAGGGATTGTATTTTACCCAGAGAGTAACGACTAGAGATTATGAATCCGTTTAGGATGCGGTATACAGTTTACCGAACACTAGGGGCTTATTATTTCTCTCCTGATATATCGATAGATATTGAGTATTGGAATACTCAGCATAATAATAAGAGTATTGATGTGCAAGAAGGAATGGATATACATGCTGCTGCAAGTATAGAGATAGTGCTAGAGAATGCCACGATTTCACAGGCATACCAATTATGCGTGCAGAAAAACGGCGGACAGCGCTTGGACGGGCAGGATTTGCCAAAGGATATTTTGCAGCTGCAAGCTTTAATGGTTGAAATATTGGGGAATCGAAGACTGACATTGCCAGAGTTAATAAGTGCGACATCATCAACGCTTAATTTAGATGATGCATTGGAGTATGCTATACAAGTTTTATACTTACAACAGAAAATTAACATTCAGCCTGCCATTCAGCATGATCGTAATGGCAGGCTTTATTGTATGCGTTGTCTGCAATCTGCAGCAGTTGTTTCACATGATTGTGGTGGATGCCAGCAGGAATGTTATGTGTGTACAGCTTGCGCTGCTTATGGTGAAGCTAGAAGCTGCATCCCTATTGTAGAACTAACCGTTCAAGCACATTCTCAATTATTAACTTCTCAATCAGAATCTAATCAATCTAAATACAATCAATCTCAATCTAATCAGCCAGAATCTAATCAATTAGATTATGAATTATCTATCAATTCTGCGATTGCTCCTATATACCCACACCCATTATCTGCAGACCAACAAGAGGCAAGTGATAGAATTTGCGGTATTGTAAGTAATGGAAATAACGCGCTTATCTGGGCGGTTTGTGGAGCTGGCAAGACGGAGCTGATATTTCAAGCTATAGCTAATGTAAGATTTGAAGCTAAGAATGTATTGATAGCAACCCCAAGGAAAGATGTTGTGTTTGAGTTATTGCCGAGGTTGCAGAAAGCTTTTCCAAAAGATTCGGTGCATGCAGTCTATGGAGGAAGTTCTGACAAACATATAAAAGCAGGGCTTACTATCGCTACTACTCATCAACTTTTAAGGTATCAGAATCGTGCATTTGATGTAGTGATAGTTGATGAAACAGATGCTTTTCCCTATGCAGGCAATCAGATGTTGCATGAGCATGTGCACCGTGTTGGCAAGCAGTTTGTGTATATGACAGCAACGCCTGACAAACATATATTTGCACAAATACAAGCTGATTGTACAGTTACATTGTTTAGTCGCTATCATAAATATCCATTACCAGAGCCAAAATGGATAATGTGTTCATCGATTGAAGCTGCCGGATTTGATAAGCTCGCATGTCGTATCAAACAATGCATTGACATAGCTAATCCAATTGACAAATTTTCGAATAGTGAGCCATCGTTATCGTCGGTGTTTATGAAGGTTCTAGCTAGTGTTCCTAATAAAGGTGTTACGATGATTTTTGTACCATCAATTGCACAAGGCAAAAGGCTGCAGAAGTTATTGGAGGATAATTTGTCTGAGGATATTAGTTTAACTTTTGTATATGCAGATGATCCACAGCGTATCGAGAAGATAGCAGCTTTACGTGAAGGGCGCTATCAATTAATTATTACTACTACCATTTTGGAAAGAGGCGTTACTATCCCAGATTCACATGTTATTGTGGTAGATGCTCATCATCCGGTTTTTACGAAATCAACACTAATTCAAATTGCTGGGCGTGTTGGGCGTACAGTTGAACATCCAGACGGGCAAGTGATATTTCTCGGGAAATACTTAACGAAACAGATAAAGGCTGCTATAGGCGAAATCAAAGAAATCAACCGCTTCGCCAGACGTATATGATAGATGATAGGATGGGCAAATAGATGGGAACGAGTACAGAATCGAAGCTTAGGATTCAGTTGAAAGAATGGTTGAAGGTTATAAGTGAACTAATATATCCTGAACCACCTGTTTGCATTGTTTGCAAAACGGCTATTACTACTCGTGCTCACATACCTATGGAGCTTGCAAAAAGTAATTTGTCAGGTAAAGTATGTAATGCTTGCTTTGGTAAACTGGAGTTCATATTAGATTCGTATTGCACTGTATGTGGGCGATCAATTAGATGTGATGATGCAGAGTCACAGTTTTGTCAGGATTGCTCATCAGACAATCAGCGTTATTTTGTTAGTAATCGAGCCGCTGTTGCTTATAATGAGGCAATTCAAGACATTATCCATCGCTTAAAATATCGAGGTCAAAGAGAACTGGCAGACTTACTGGCAGCGATTGCTCACAATGCATTCAAATACTATTATCAAGATATTCATATAGATATTATAATTCCTGTTCCATTGCATGTTGATAGGTTAGCAGAGCGTGGTTTTAATCAAGCAGCAATGATAGGCAATAAACTGGCTGCAGATTTGCAAATTCCAATAGATACTACAAGTTTACAACGTGTTCTACATACACCGAAACAGAGCAAGAAAACTAGGTGGGATCGTATACAACCTTTAGATGGTGTGTTTGTTTATAGGGATCAACAAAGTGATCAACAAAGGGAGCAACAAACGAATCAGCTAGAATCACCACTTTCCAATAAATCAGTGCTACTACTTGATGATATATATACAACCGGTACAACAGTAGATGCATGCGCTAAGGTTTTAAAAGCAGCAGGGGCAGCTAATGTCTATGTATTAACATTAGCTAGATAGAACCATGAGGAGATGATGATATATTCGAAGATTAACATCTGGAAAATAGAAATATAACTCTAGTAGGATTTTTGATGATATAGTAGAATATATAACTATAATACATAATTATAATATAGAAGATTTATGTTTAGTTAAGTAGACTTATGTTTAGTATAAGTAGACTTGTGTTTAGCTGAGAAGACTTATTTCAGATAATTAGATTAATCATTAAGGAGTTGAATTTCATGGCACTATCTAATTGCCCGCGTTGCGGCAGACTGTACGACAATACTTTTAAGGATATTTGTCAACAATGCACGCATGATGAAGAACAATTATATATAAAGGTGCGCAAATATATCAAAGAAAATAGAAGCTGCACTATCTATGAAGCTAGTGAAGCAACAGATGTACCAGTTAGTTTAATTACCCGTTTTATTAAACAAGGTAGAATTTCTATGAAGAACAATCCGAATATGATGTATCCTTGTGAGACTTGCGGGACGCCGATTGGGGCAGGCAGATTTTGTAATCAATGTATCGGTGAGCTTACAAAGGGATTTACAGATGCAGTCAAGAAATCAGAGCCAGAAACTAAGAAGCTGCGTGATGGCGATAACAAGCAAGGCTATCACTTCGAAGATTTTAAAAGAAAAAGCTAAACATTCTAACAAAAAAGCCGATATTACAGGTAAATAACTTGCGTATCGGTTTTTCTATGCGTAATTATGTGCAAACTATGTATGGAAAAATAACAAGTACTGTTGAAGGAGCGGTTAGTATGAAGATAAATGATATTGGTCGTATAGGTGCTGTTAATGCTTATCAAAAGGCTAATAAAGTTAAAGAGGCAAATAAAGCTGAATTAAAACGAGATGAATTGCAAATCTCTAAAGCGGCGCAACAAATGCTAAAGGTGCAACAAAATGATGTGTTAAATCCAGCTGTTCGTAGTGAGAAGGTTGAAAGCATTAAAGCCCAGATCGAAAATGGCACTTATCAAGTAGATGCCAAAGCAGTTGCCGAGAAAATGCTAAAAGATATATCGTGGTTGTCGTAAGCCGTAATTGTTACCATAGAAGAGGGTGTTGTTGTGAAGTTTATTGATAAGTTCAATGAAATTCTAAATGAACAGTTGTCGCTTCATGAAAAGTTATTATCTTTGAGCCAAGAGAAGAAAGACGTATTAATAGATGGTTCGTTATCTAACTTAGAAAAAATTATTAAACAAGAGCATAAGCTGATTCAAGATGTACGGTTTCTTGAAAAGGATCGCTATGCAATGATTCAGCAATTGGCGGAAGCTCTGAAAATGGACGTTAACAAAATTACTGTTTCTTTCTTGATTGATATAGTGCAAGAAGATACCACTAAGACTAGGTTAGCTAACCTAAAAAGTAGCTTAGAGGAAGTTGTTCGTGAACTGGCAGAAGTTAATGAGTTGAATGCTAAGCTATTAGAGCAATCTCTTGAATATATCCAGACTACAATGGAAACGATTACAGACGATCCAGATCAAGAAATGGTTTATACTAACCCTGCTAAATCAGGTGTTAGGAAAAGTAGAAGCGTTTTTGATGCAAAAACATAAACAGTAATAATTTATAATACTAACAGGTTGGTAAAGAGGTGTAATAATGAGGTCGACATTTCATGGACTAGAAGTAGGCAAAACCGGAATATATGCTCAGCAATCTGCATTATATACAACTGGTCATAATATTGCCAACGCTAATACTAAGGGGTATTCGCGACAAGTGGCGAATATGGAGACATCAGTTGCAATTCCATATCCAGGCATGCAGATGAGTAAGAACCCAGGTCAATTAGGGACTGGTGTTGTTGTAAGCGACATACAACGAATCCGGGATAATTATCTTGATATTCAATATCGTAATGAAATAAAGCATTTAGGATACTGGGAAGCACGGCACGAGACTTTATCTACAGTCGAGATGATCTTGAATGAACCTTCTAATGCGGGCTTGCAATCAGTTCTTGATAAATTCTGGACATCTTGGCAGGACCTCGCTAAAGAATCGGAAGAGTCGTCAGCTCGTGCAATAGTGCTTGAACGAGCTAAAGCGGTTGCAGAAACTTTGTCGGCAGTGCGTACAGGACTGATAGACCAACAGCGTGACCTCAATGGTGTCGTTAATATTAAAACCCAAGAAATTAATTCTATAGCAACACAAATTCGCGATATTAACGATCAGATTGCACGCATTGAGCCACACGGATATGAGGCAAATGACCTTAAGGACCAGCGTGATGTACTAATAGATGAATTGTCTAAGCTAGTGAACGTCGATTCGGTGCAGCAGGTGTTTTTTGCAGATGGTAGAGAAACTGGCATGGTTCGCGTAATGGTAGGCGATGTTGCTATTGTTGATGGACGCCAATTTACGCAGATGGAAGCAGTCGAGAATGAAGAGACGAAGTTGTTTGATGTTACCCTAGGTGGTGCGCCGGTTATTCTTAATCGAGGAGAATTGCGTGGTTTGCTTGAGTCAAGAGGTATCAATGTGATTGACCCAGACGATCCAGAAGCAACAACGATGGTGAGTGGCATTCTTCCTGATGTAATTAGACATATAGACACATTAGCTGTAGAACTGGCAAACCGTATAAATGAAGTCCATAGTACAGGTCTTACTCTTGATGATATAAATAATGGGCGTACTTTAGCGAATGGTGATAAATTGTTGTTTTTCATTGACCGAGAGCACTATGAAGCTACTGGTGAATATAAATCGCCGACAGATGCTGGGAATTTCATGGTGCATCCTGATATCGAGGAAAGCTTAGATAAGATAGCTGCAGCGCAGGGAGTTGGAAACGGCAGTTCCCATGAAGCTGATGGTACCAATGCTAGTAGCATTGCTTCAATTAAATTTGAGATTATTGCAAATTTACCAGAGACTGCAACCTTTGATGATTATTTTCGAAATTTAATTGCTAAAGTTGGTGTTCAGTCTACTGAGGCCAAGCGATTAAGCGGTAACTCACAAATTCTTGCTGACCAGATAGAGAATCGTCGTCAATCTGTGTCAGGGGTGTCATTAGATGAAGAGATGGCGAATATGATTAAGTTCCAGCATGCATATAATGCTTCAGCTAGAACAATTACAGCATTAGATGAGATGCTAAATACAGTAATTAACAGTATGGGATTAGTTGGAAGGTAGGTGAATTGATATGCGAGTGACCCAAAGTATGCTTAATACGAATATGATGCGAAACTTGAATGGCAGTATGAATGGTATCGACAAATATATGGAAATGCTATCATCTGGGAAAAGGGTTACACGTCCTTCAGATGATCCAGTATCTGCGGTAAGGTCTATGTATCATCGCACTGCTTTAGTTGAGATTGAGCAATTCAAACGTAATACAACAGAAGCGATAAATTGGATGGAGCTTACTGATCAGACATTAGGTTCAGTTGTAAATGTCGTGCAGCGTGCACGTGAGCTGGTAGTACGTGCTTCTTCTGATACAATGGCGGAATCATCTAGAAGTGCAACTGCTGAAGAAATACAGCAGCTTAAGGACCAACTTGGTGCACTGGCGAATTCGTCAATTGGAGGTAGGTATATTTTTGCAGGAACTGAAACAAAGAATGAGCCACCTTATGATCCGGTTGCTGGTGAATTTGTTAGTACCAATAACGCTGAGATAAAAGTTGAAATGGGTAAAGGAATATTCTTGCCAATTAATATTCCTGGCACAGAAATTTTCGCCGATTCGGATATCCCAGGTGATGATCGTGAAAGCATCTTCAAGGTACTAGATGATGCAATCGAAGCATTAACTAATCCTGCGAGTACAGGGAAAGATATTGATGAATTCATTAATAAAATCGAACAAAACTTCGATTTAATTACATCTGTGCGCTCTGCTTTAGGTGCTAAGATAAATAGAATTGAATTAATTGAATCTCGACTAATGGATAGTGAATATAGTACCACTAAGCTATTATCTGATGCAGAGGACGCTGATATTCCAAAGGTTATTATCAATCTTAAGAACCAAGAAAATGTCCACCAAGCAGCATTGTCCGCTGGTGCTCGTATTATTCAGCGTTCATTATTAGATTTCTTGCGCTAAATTACAAGTTTTTCCAGATGCTTCTAAGTTGAAATTTGAGTATAATTTTAACTGTAGAGTTTGGGTATATTTTTGAGTGCAGACGGAGTGTGAAATAGCATGCAGTTACCACAAATTCATATTACACAGCAAAGTGCTAAGGTTCATACAAAAACTGAACAAGGTTTTTTTCAAATGCGTCAGCAATCAGCAGAATTGAGTGTCAATACAACGCCCGCTGATCTAGGAATGCATACCGAACATGCGCAAATTTATATAGACCAACGACAAGCATTTAATGATGCAAATTTAAAGCATATTTTCAGAAGAGTTGAGGAGTATGCAGCTAAGGGACATAGAGAAGCTCTTAGGGGAATTGCGCGCAGGGCATCTGACGGCGATCGAATGGCAGCTATCCATATTAATAGTAATCCGTTTGTAGAGTTTGCCAAACGCGGAAAAGGACAACTGCCTAATACTAATATAGATTTTATCCCTAAATACGGTTCAGTTAAATTCAGTCATAAACCGGGAAAGACAACGCTGAATGTCAGACCGCATCAAGTGAATGTTGATGTTCGACCACAGAAACCACAGATAGATTATTCGCCTAGTAAGGTTAGTACTTATTTAGCTCAGAAGAATCACATACAATTTGAGGTAACGGGCGCTAATGTTGATACGGGTTTTTAATATATTTAATATACGAAAGGAGATTTCGTAATGCAGATTGAGTCTACTAGATTAGGAACTATAGAAATTGATAAGGATAGAATAATAAATTTTCCGCAAGGAATACCAGGTTTTTTAGAAGAAAAGCAATTTGTGTTAATCCCGATGGGTGAAGATAATCCTTTTTTCTTTTTGCATTCAGTTACAAATAAGGACTTGAGTTTTATCGTAATCGAGCCGCATATATTCTTTCGTGACTATGAACTGATGTTATCTGAGGAGTTAATAGAATCATTATCTATAGATAAGCCAGAGGATGTAGCTATTTATACTATTGTCACTATAAAAGATGATATAAAGAAAGCTACTACGAACCTACAGGCTCCAATCGTAGTAAATGCAGTTAAGTTAGTAGCTAAGCAATATATATTAAATGATAGTCAATATCTAACTAGACAGCCATTATTTCCGCAAAAGTCCAATACTGATGAAGTAGCAGTAACGAATGAAGCTTCTATGTCAGGCAGTGGTGCCAAGGAGGAATAGTAATGCTTGTGCTTTCAAGGAAGAAGAATCAAGCAATAAGAATAGGTGAAGATATCGAAATCAGTATCCTTAGCATTGAAGGCGATACTGTGAAGATTGGCATAGAAGCTCCGAAGAAGGTGTCAATCTTGAGAAAAGAACTAATTGAAGAGGTGGCTGATGCTAACCGTGAATCTGCTGGAGCCACTGTTGATTTAAAGGATTTTAAGCTAGATAAATAGGAATGAAGCTATTCCGTTGACTATATAGCTATATAGCAAATATTTTGCAAAAAATATTACAATTATAGATAATATGGCGTAATCGGCAGTAAATGAGAGATATAATGATTGAAACTCTCTTATTTACGCAAAATGGCGAAATTTGAAGTTAAATAATACTTCAACAATGCCGATAATTTAAGCAAGAAAGTAACGTAATAATGAGGCGGCCGACTCTTTATTACTTACTAAGATATTTGGCAATATGCCAAAAAAATAAAACCACATGGATGTGGTAGGTAAATTCAAGGAGGATATTAAAATGAGAATTAATAATAACGTAATGGCAATGAACTCACACCGTAGTTTAAGTATGAATAACGTAGCTGGTCAGAAATCAATGGAGAAATTATCATCAGGTTTCCGTATTAACCGTGCTGGTGACGATGCTGCTGGTCTTTCAATTTCTGAGAAGATGAGAGCTCAAATCAGAGGTCTTGATATGGCTTCTAAGAATGCTCAAGATGGTATTTCTTTGATTCAAACGGCTGAAGGTGCATTGAACGAAACTCATGCTATTTTACAACGTATGAGAGAACTAGCAGTTCAAGCATCTAACGACACTAACGTTACTAAAGACCGCAGTGCTATTGCAGCTGAATTGAAAGAACTATCAGCTGAAATAGACCGTATTGCTAGCGCTACAGAGTTTAACACTGCAAAACTGTTAAATGGTAGTTTTTCAGGTAAATTCCTACAGATTGGTGCTAATAAAGGACAGCAAGTTAGTTTGTCAGTTGGTACTATGACAGCTAAAGCATTAGGAGTATCAGGCATACATAATAATATTATGTCTGCTGCTAAAGCTACAAAGGCAATTTCAACAATCAATGCTGCGATTGAATCAGTTTCTAAAGAAAGATCTAAGCTTGGAGCAATGCAGAACCGTTTAGAGCATACTATTAAGAATCTTGATAACGCATCTGAGAACTTACAAGCTGCAGAATCTCGTATTCGTGACGTAGATATGGCAAAGGAAATGATGACGTTTACTAAGCAAAATATCCTTTCTCAGGCTGCAACAGCAATGCTAGCACAAGCTAACATGGCACCACAATCAGTACTACAATTGTTAGGTTAATTTAATATCTAAATATTAAGATGAAAGCAGTGGCTGTTGAGGCTGCTGCTTTTATTCTTACTTAGGGGTAAATAATTATGGTATTGATAGAAGATAAAAAAATATATAATAAAAATTTCGCTGCATTTAATCAAAAGTATTCTAACATAATTGATGATGAAATGTTGGATGCGAATAGTATGTCTAATATTTCTGTTGAAAATACGAAGGATAATCATTTTACTATAAAATTTAATAGAGATGGTAGAGGTATTTATACAAATAGTAAATATAATTCGCAAGACGAAGCGCAACGTTTTATTGATAATTTACCTGAACATGATCATAATACTCTATTTATCGTATATGGATTAGCGTTGGGTTATCATATAAGGAAAATGCAACAAAGATTTAAGGATACTAATAATATAATAGTTGTAGTAGAACCAGAAACTGCAATAATACAGACAGTATTTCAAGTAGAGGATATTACCGATATTATCAATGATTCTAAGACATTAATAATTGTTGGTGATGATGCGAAACAGTTTAGAGACGTAATTACTAATATAGTTACATTAGGTAATATTAATAACTTTAATGTCTGTACATTTTCTCAATACGATAAGATAAATAGTCACCATTTTTTTGCTATAGCTGAAGAAATTAAAAAAGCGATTGCAGAGTTAAAAGTACAGGTTAGCACTATTAACTATTTTGCATATGATTTTAACAGAAATTTCCTCAATAACTTTCCTAAGCTTATTGATAATTATATTATTCAAAATATAAGTAATAAATTTGAAAATATTCCAGCAATTATAGTATCTGCCGGGCCATCTCTCGATAAAAATATAAATTATTTAAAAGAAGTTAAAGATAAAGCTGTTATATTGACTGGTGGTAGACCGCTTGGTGTTTTAATCAACAAGAATATTATTCCTAATTTTATTGTATCTATAGACCCTGGAATTGGAGCTTTATATTTACAAAGAGATAAAGCTAATACTAATATACCTTTAATCACTACTGTTGTATCTAATGATCAGGTAGTAGCAACGAATACTGGGAAAAAACTATTTATTAGTACGTCAGAATACACTGAATTAATTAAGCATTTAACTAACAATACATTAGGGGAGTTACCACAAGGTGGTTCTGTTGCTAATACTTGTTTAAGTGTTGCTCATTATATGGGATGTGACCCAATTATATTTGTTGGACAAGATTTAGCTTTTACAGATGGATTAAAGCATGCGGAAAGCTCGAAGAATAAATCCCCGAACAAATCCAATGTTATTCCTAAAGGAGATTTAAAAGTTCCAGGAATATATGGCGGTGAAGTAGATACTAGCTGGCAATTATATACATTTATAAAATGGTTTGAGGATTTCATTGAAATTCATCCAAATAGAAGATATATTAATGCAACTCAAGGAGGAGCTAGTATATCAGGTACTGACGTGATGGATCTTAACGAAGTTATTAACGAGTATTGTCAAGAAAATTATGATTTTGCTAATATTTATAATGCGATTTTTGCAGAGAAGATAAATATTGATATCAATGATGTTTACAGTAAATTCTCTGAATTACAAAAAGATAGCCTTAATGTTAAGGAAAAAGCGGAGCAAGCATTAGTACTTAATGAACAAATGTTAGATTACTATAGCTTTAAGAGTAAAGGTAATATTAATAAATTAATCAAAAAGCTTTCAAAACTTGAAAAGGAAATACTAAAAAGCAAAAAGAACAACTTAGTAATTAATAGAATTATTCACCCAGTATTAATTAAATTAGAAGTTAGTAAGGAATATAAAGAAGTTCATAATGAAACGGAATCTCAACAGGGTATAAGAATTGCTAAATATTCAATTGCTTTATACAAAGGAATAGTTAAAGCTATTGATAGCATTGAAAAGCTAATAAATGATAATTTACTAGTTCTCGAAAAGAAGGTAAAGGAGGATATAAATGGACATTCGTCAGCAGCAAATTGAGTTAATGGAGTCTTTGCTTGAGTATTTACCGAAAATGATACAAGGTGTTAATAGTACAGTTACACATTATCAAAGTGCACAAGAGAGTAAAGCTAACGAGCTAATGATTGATATAATAGATGGGATGAAGTGGTTAATAGATGCAGTTACGCTTACTGCTAGTATTCAAAAAGAGCCAATTGATATTACTGAATTACATGAACATTTTAATGAAATGATATCAGCATTTGAGAATACAGACTATGTATTACTGGGGGATATTTTAGAATACGAGATATTACCAATATTAGAAAATTGGAATGAAAAGCTGGCAAAATAATAGGTGACTATAATATGAGTTATTTAGATGATAATCTTTGTAAAATAAAAAGCATCAATGAGATACTGTATCAGGAATTGATTGATACTCCTATCAATTATGAAAAGTATCATGTAATAGCTACTAGGAGTAATGATTGTACTGCTAAGATAGTCTATAAAGATAATGACGTTCAAAAAGAACAGCTTGTGCATAGTAAATATAATCCTCAGCAGGAAGCAAAGAAATTTGCGGAATCTAACATTTGCGAAAAGAAAATATACATTTTATATGGGTTTGGGCTAGGATACCATATAGAAGAAATGCTTAAATTAATGGATGTAGATGATTCATTATTTGTGGTTGATCTAGATTTACAATTGTTCAAGCTAGCATTAACTATTAGAGACAATCTATCAGATATAATTACTGATGAAAGACTAACATTGGTTATCTCTGCTAATGAGAAATTTGTTGCAAGTCAAATCAAACAAGTGCTAAATGATGATGTGGCTTTTATAACATATACGCCATCAGTCCAAACAATTTCTGAAGAATATTCTTATTTTAAATTTATTCTAGAAGATTGGAAAATGCAGCAAACTGTTACTGATAAATGGGCGGGACTGTTGCAGGAGAATTATCAAATAAACAAAGATATCGATTGTCCTAATATTGGAGTTTTATTTGGACAATTTAAGGATGTGCCAATGGTATTAGTAGCTGCAGGGCCATCATTAAATAAGAATAAGCATTTTCTGAAATATATAAAGGGGAAATTTTTGATTTTTGCAGTAGGTAGTGCTCTAAAGCCGTTATTGGCGATTGGAGTAAAGCCAGACTATGTTTGTATTATTGATCCTAAACCGTCTATATACAAGCAATTTGAAGGTTATGAGAATCTTGATATACCGCTCGTATTTTTGGACACAGCTAGTGCTAAAGCTGTAACTCTATATCAAGGGCCAAAATACAAAGCTACCAAAAACATTAAAAATGTCCCTAATGATAATCATATAATTGACACTGGCGGATCTGTAGCAACAGCGGTTCTTGATATAGGCATTAAGTTTGGCTGCAATCCGATTATTTTTGTTGGGCAAGATTTAGCATACACAAACAACGAACATCATGCAGATGCAAAAATGTATAACCCTAACCGAAGCGAAAAAATAATAGAATTGCCTAACATGCGAAAAGTAATGGGGCAAAATGGTGAGCTATTAAATACGACGCTTGGACTATTAAGTTATAAATACTGGATTGAAAACAAAATAAAAGATCATCCTGAAATTATGTTCTTTAATGCTACCGAAGGTGGGGCTGGAATTGATGGTGCTAAACATTCTACTTTAGTCGCTACTGTTGAATACCTTTATAATTTGCATAGTAAAAGACAATTACCAAAGAATCGCAGATCAGACTGCATAATATTTTTGTTGGGAATTGGCTTAGGAATCGAAACTGTTAACTATTCACAACAATCTTCCGAGAGTCAAATAATTATAATTGAGCCAGATGCTTATAACATTAAATTAGCTACTGAGTGTAATCAACAACTAGAATTAGTATTAAAATTTAAAAATATTAAATTATTAACGGGAAATCAAGTAAATGATATAGATCAAATAATCAAGGAATACATTGACATTCGAAATCAAAACAATATTTATATTGTTAGAACATATACAGTAAATAAAGACAGATTAGCATTACTTGACCGTATTGAGTCAAACATAAAAAATAATTTACATGAAATAGATATGCATGTTAAGACAACAAATAATCTGGCAGAACAAATATCAGATAATATATTTAGCAACTTGCCAGGTTTCGTTAAAACTAAGCAAGATTTAAATAGTATCGAGGGAGTTTTTAACGATAAGCCGGCAGTTATAGTATCAGCTGGACCGTCATTAGAACATAATATTTGCAAACTAAAAGCTATTCAAAATAAATCAGTAATTATCGCTGGACCTAGAACATTAAAACCTTTATTAGAAAATGGGATAATCCCGCACTTGCTATGTAACATCGATCCAAAGGATAGCATGTACAATCTAGTCAAAAACTATGACATTGACAATGTGCCGCTTATTAGTCTAATGCAAGCGAATCATACACTTGCCTATAATCATAATGGTAACAAGCTATATGTATTTGACAATTATTTAGAGCCTATCAGGTCATATTTTAGTGAAAATAAATCAGTGGAGATTGAGGTTGGTGGTTCAGTAGCCACATTTTCTTTATGTATAGCTGAAATATTAGGATGCAGTCCGATAATATTTATAGGACAAGATCTGGCATGCGCTAATGGCAAAACTCATGCATTTAGAAGTCTAACTGCAGGCTTACCAAAGAATTCTATAATGGCAAAGAATATAAACGGAAATGCTATCGCCACAAGACAAGATTGGCTATATTTCAAAAAAAACATTGAAGATCATATAGCTAAGAATAAGAATACTTACATTAATGCCACTGAAGGTGGGATACACATTAATGGCACTGTAAATATGAGTTTAGAAGATGCTATAGTGCGATATTGTAAAGCTGACTTTTATCCAGAAACAATTTTAAAGGATATATTTAGTGAAAAGCAGGACGGTCGCAATCTAGAGATTAAGGATCAAATTAACGGGATACTAGCGAAGGTTAAAGAAGTAAAAAAGCTTATTAAAGAAAATCTTACACATTCCGAAAATATATATAAGTACATTAAACGAAGCACCATTATAGATATAGAAAAAGTTCTGAATAAAATGGATGCTAATGATAAGCTAATGGAAGACAATGCTTTAGTATCAGCATTCATGCATTATCCTATTCAAAAGGATTATCTAAATATTACTCTAAATTATTCGCCCCAAAATGATGAATCAGTTGATGAAGAGCAATTGAGAATCGCAAATAAAAACATAGA
>Ga0265293_10005793_pt1 | contig 20360 bp, 20 predicted proteins | sample Munlanlewell138R_FD_192505 | JGI IMG/M metagenome (GOLD analysis project Ga0265293, IMG submission 192505) | Leachate microbial communities from a municipal landfill in Southern Ontario, Canada - Leachate well 138R | ecosystem: Engineered > Solid waste > Landfill > Unclassified | place: Canada... | reverse complement strand
CCGCCCGGATCTCCTGCGTGGCCCGGACGATCGACTCGCCCGAACGCGCCTCCAGATGCTCATACAGCGGTCCGCGGCATTGGTGCAGCTCCGGCCCGATCCAGGCCAGACGCGCCGGCACGAACGCGCGGATATAGCAGATGGCGTGCTTTTTCTTGACATCCCAGCGCACCAGATCGATCTGCAGCCACTGCTCGCCCGCCGCGACGCCCATGACCTCCGCCATGTCCTGATCCAGGCTGACCATTTTCATGGTCTGGATTTCAACGTGGGTATCCATGGCGTATTGGTAGAGATCACCCAGCGAGCTGATCGACTGCTGGTAGGTACGCTGGGATTGCGGCGCCACCACCACCGAGCCGATCCCCTTGCGCCGTTCGACCATGCCGTGGTCAACCAGGTGCGCCAAGGCCGCGCGGATGGTGTAGCGGCTGACATCGAACTCACGACATAGATCGCTTTCCGTGGGCAGCAAGCTGCCAACCGGATAACGCCCTGCATCCAGGCGCTCCAGCAAGGTGCTCAGAATCTGGCGGTAGCGGGGAATACTGGCCCCCGCCTCGGCGGTGGCCGGGGGCGTGCGCGGCGCGGGCTTGCCGGAAGCGGACTTGCGAACAACAGACATGGCGGAAGCGGTTCGATGACGACAAGACGGCACAATAACATGGGCCGCCGCCCCGCCGCGCGGGTCCACTGGCGTTCCCCGCCCCGTTCCGTCATACTCTTTTCCATCTCGACCCACCCAGCCTATAACGAGGAGATCTTGCATGTACCCTGAACTGAGCCTGTACATTGACGGTGAATTCATCCAAGGCCAAGGACGTGCCGAACAGGACGTCGTCAACCCGGCCAACGGCAATGTGCTGGGCAAGCTTCCTCACGCCTCCACGTCCGACCTTGACCGCGCGCTGGCAGCCGCGGATCGGGCCTTTGCCAGTTGGAAGCACTCCTCCCCGATGGAGCGTTCCGCCATTTTGCGCAAGGTGGCGGAACTGGCGCGCGAACGCGCCGAAACCATTGGCCGCAACCTGACACTGGACCAGGGCAAGCCGCTGGCCGAGGCCATCGCGGAGATTCGCGGCTGCTCGGAGCATGCCGAATGGGCTGCCGAAGAAGCCCGCCGCATTTACGGCCGCGTCATCCAGCCGCGCAACCCGCAAGTACGCCAATTGGTGCTGAAAGAGCCGGTCGGGGTCTGCGTCGCGTTCACGCCGTGGAACTTCCCGTTCAACCAGGCCATCCGCAAAGTGGCCTACGCCATTGCCGCCGGTTGCACCGTGATTCTGAAAGGACCGGAAGACACCCCCAGCGCCATCGTCGCCATTGCCCAGCTGTTCCATGACGCGGGCTTGCCGCCGGGTGTGCTGAACATTGTCTGGGGCGTGCCCAATGAGATCTCCAGTTATCTGATCCAATCCCCGATTGTCCGCAAGGTGTCGTTCACCGGCTCGGTGCCGGTCGGCAAGCACTTGGCCTCAATGGCGGGCGCGCACATGAAGCGGGTCACGATGGAACTGGGCGGCCACTCGCCGGTGATCGTGTTCGATGACGCCGACATTGACCAGGCGGCTGACCTGCTGGCCCGCTCCAAGATCCGCAACGCGGGCCAGGTCTGCATCTCGCCCACCCGCTTCTATGTGCAGGAAGGCGTCTACCAGCGCTTTGCGCAAAAATTCACCGAGGCGCTGGCCGCCATCAAAGTGGGAGATGGACTGGAAACCGGGACGGACATGGGCCCGCTGGCGCATGAGCGCCGCGTCCAGGCCATGAACGAGTTCGTTCAAGATGCCCAGCAGCGCGGCGGCCAGGTTCTTCTTGGCGGCGCCGTTGCCACCCAGGCGGGCAACTTCTTCCCGCCCACCGTGGTGTCGGATCTGCCCGATGATGCGCGGCTGATGACCGAAGAGCCGTTCGGCCCGATCGCGCCGCTGACGCCCTTCAAAACCATTGAGGAAGTCTTGAAGCGGGCCAACAGCCTGCCCTTCGGACTGGCTTCGTACGTGTTCACGGAAAGATCCAAGACCGCGCACCAGATGGCCAATGGCATTGAAGCGGGCATGGTCAGCATCAACCACTTCGGCCTGGCCTTGGCGGAAACGCCGTTTGGCGGCGTCAAGGACTCGGGGATTGGCAGCGAAGGCGGCACCGAATCACTAGAGGCCTTTCTGACCACCAAGTTCGTTACTCAAATATAGGAGACCCACCCCTACCCGCTGACGCGACCCCACCTCGCGGCTTGCAAGCCGCTCGGATTCGCCAGGCATCAAGCAGCCCTCAAGGGCTACTTGATGTCCGGGCTCATCCCACAAGGGGCAGCACCGGCGGACCGGCCAAGCCGGATCCGCGGTGTCCTGGATCGGCAGCGCTTCTTTAGCTGGCGGTCCAAGACTTCTCAGGGGCCTTGCACTTCGTGCATCCGCGCCACATAGCGGGCCACGGTGTCGATTTCCAGGTTGACGCCATCACCGGCGCGAAGATTACCGAGCGTGGTGTTGGCCAAGGTATGCGGAATCAGGTTGATCGAGATCCGGCAGCCGCTGTCCACATCGGTCACGCGGTTGACCGTCAGGCTGACGCCATTGATGGCGACCGAGCCCTTGTAGGCCAGGTATTGCGCCAGGTCGCGCGGCGCTTCGATCACGAACTCATGCGATTCGCCCACCGGTGTCAGGCCGACCACGCGTCCGACGCCATCAACGTGACCAGACACGATGTGGCCGCCCAGACGGTCACCCACGCGCAAGGCCTTTTCAAGATTGACGTCGCCGAGCCGGTCCAGACCGACGGTTTTCTGCAGGCTCTCGTGTGACACGTCAACCTGGAAGCGGTTGCCGTCCAGGCTCACCGCCGTCATGCAAGCGCCTTGAATGGAGATCGAGTCTCCCAGGATCACGTCGTCCAGGCCAAGGCCGCCCGCTTCAACCGTCAGCCTGACACCGCTGAACTCGCCTTTGGCAAACGGTTCAACCTGCTCAATCCGCCCCACCGCGGCCACAATTCCGGTAAACATGCATCCTTCCTTTATTCAATGAGGAACATCGGCCCCAAGGACCGGCGCCAGACGGACCCGCTCCAGCAAGTCCGCAAACCGGGCCGCATCGCGGGCGCGCAACCGCACATCCGGCCCAACCATTGATACATCAATAAACTGATAACGCAAGGCTTGATCCAGCGAGGTATTCACCGGCAAGCGCGCAATCCCGCGCCCCTCCCCGAGCAGCATAGGCGCCACGTAGCAGAGCAGCTCATCCACCGCCCCCGCTTCGATCAGCGCGCCCGTCAGACGCTCTCCGGCCTCCACGTGCAACTCATTGACGCCCGCCTCGGCAAGCCAGCGCAACAGGGCCGGAATATCCACCTTGCCGTGCGCATCAGGCAGCGCAACACACTCCACCCCCACGGACTGCAAGTCATGGATCCGGTCTGTCTGCCGCGAGGCGTGAAAAACGATCACGCGTGCGCCATCGATCAGCCGCGCCGTGCGCGGCAGGCGCAAGTCCGCATCAATGATGATTTTCCACGGCTGGCGCGGCGTATCAACGCCACGCACGTTCAATTGCGGGTCATCGGCAAGCACCGTGCCGATGCCGCTCAGGATCGCGCAGCTGCGCGCGCGCCAGACATGGCCATCCTGACGCGCAGGCTCGGCGGTGATCCATTGCGAGACGCCATTGGGCAAACTGGAGCGGCCATCCAGGGAAGCGGCCATCTTCGCCCAGACCCAAGGCTTGGCATGAACCATGCGCGAGACAAAGCCCGGGTTCAGATCCAGGGCGGCTTCCAGCTCGACGTTCACGGTCACGGCAATACCCGCTTGCCGCAGGCGCTGAATGCCTTGGCCGTTGACCAGTGGATTCGGATCTCCCATGGCCATCACGACCCGCGCCGGGCGTGCCGCAATCAGGGCATCCACACAGGGCGGCGTGCGTCCGGTATGGCTGCAGGGCTCGAGCGTCACGTAAACCGTGGCGCCAGCGGCCGTCTCACCGCGTGCGCGGAGCTGAGCCAGCGCGGCGGCTTCGGCATGCGGACCACCCGCGGCGGCGGTTGCGCCTTCGGCAATGACCTGTTCATGGCGAACGATGACGCAGCCGACCCGGGGATTCGGGGTGGTGATGAACAAGGACTGCCCGGCCAGCGCCAGCGCGCGGCGCATCCAGCCTGCATCCTGCGGCTGTTCCGGCACCACGAGCGTCACGGCGCGGTCCCGTCTGTGGGCGGCGACTGCATCTCCCGCACCACTTCAGCGAACTCGTCAATATCTTCGAATTTTTTATAGACCGACGCAAAACGGATATAGGCAATCCGGTCAAGCTTGTACAGCTCCTGCATGACCAGTTCGCCTATCCGTTCGGACGGCACTTCGCGCAGGCCGCTCGTCATCAGGTGCTGCTCGATCCGATGCAAGGCGGCGTCCACGCGGTCAGCGCTGACCGCGCGCTTGCGCAGCGCCAGCTGGATGCTGGCGCGCAGTTTGGCGGAGTCGAAATCAATCCGGCTCCCATCCCGCTTCACGACAGCGGGCAAGCTCAGCTCGACCCGCTCATACGTCGTGAAACGGCGATCACATTGCGCACAGCGGCGGCGGCGACGAATCGCACTGCCATCATCGGACTCCCGTGTCTCGATGACCTGGGTATCGTCATGCTGACAGAAAGGACACTTCACGCGCCGCCTCCTGTGGTGGCTCAGCCGTAGACCGGGAACTTGCGGGTCAAGGCATCGACCTTGGCCCGAACCGCGGCAAGACTGGCTTCATCCTGCGGATTGTCCAGCACGTCCGCGATCAGGTTGGCCGTCAGTTCCGCTTCGGCTTCAGTAAAGCCGCGGGTGGTCATGGCCGGCGTGCCCAGGCGGATGCCGCTGGTGACGAACGGTTTTTCCGGATCGTTCGGGATCGCGTTCTTGTTCACGGTGATGTGCGCCTTGCCCAATGCGGCTTCGGCGTCCTTGCCGGTAATGCCTTTGGCGCGCAGGTCAACCAGCATCACATGGCTTTCCGTGCGGCCCGACACAATCCGCAGGCCGCGCTTGACCAGCGTGTCGGCCAATACCTTGGCGTTGGCCACGACCTGGGCCGCATAATCCTTGAACGACGGTTCGAGCGCCTCTTTCAGCGCCACAGCCTTGGCGGCGATGACGTGCTCAAGCGGACCGCCCTGGATGCCGGGGAAAATGGCCGAGTTGACGATCTTGGCGTGCGCTTCCTTGCACAGGATCATGCCGCCGCGCGGGCCGCGCAGCGATTTGTGCGTGGTGGTGGTGACGAAGTCCGCGTGCGGCACCGGGTTCGGGTAGACGCCGCCGGCGATCAGGCCCGCGTAGTGCGCCATGTCAACCATGAACAGCGCGCCGTGGTCTTTGGCGATTTTGGCGAAGCGCTCAAAATCAATACGCAGCGCATAGGCGGACGCACCGGCCACAATCAGCTTCGGCTTGTGCTCCGCGGCCAGGCGCTCAACCTGCTCATAGTCCAGCTCCTCATTGGCGTCCAGGCCATAGGAGACGAAGTTGTACAGCTTGCCGGACGCGTTGACCGACGCGCCATGCGTCAGGTGGCCGCCTTCGGCCAGGCTCATGCCCAGCACGGTGTCGCCGGGCTTCAGCACCGCCATGTAAACACCCTGGTTGGCCTGCGAACCCGAGTTCGGCTGCACGTTGGCGTGCTCGGCGCCAAACAATTCCTTGGCGCGGTCAATGGCCAGCTGCTCGACAATATCCACGTACTCGCAGCCGCCGTAATAGCGCTTGCCGGGATAGCCTTCGGCGTATTTGTTGGTCAGTTGCGTACCTTGCGCTTCCATCACGGCCGGGCTGGCGTAGTTTTCAGAAGCGATCAGCTCGATATGCTGTTCCTGGCGCTGGTTTTCCTGCTCGATGGCAGCCCACAGCTCAGGATCATAGTGGGCAAGGCGGCGGTTAGGGTCGAACATGAGGATTCCTTGGATAACAAGTTCAAGGGCCAACCGGTTTGTTCTGTACCAACCGGCCAGCCGCAGTCGAATAGCATCCCGGGTCCCGAAACGGACACGGAATGGACGAACTGCCTAACAGCTGCCCAGGCGAACGGCATACCAGCCAGCGGATCCCGGATCCGTTGGCTGCTAGAGCCCTGCGCTTCCTTGTGGTAACCCACCCAGGCCCGGGCTGATTCCCGAACCTGTTCTTTTCGCCAGTTACGCAGAGCAAAGGCAATCCGGTTATTTTAACGCATCTCCGGGCGCCGCATCATTGTCTTTGCTGCAACAGACGTCCGGTTCAGGACTCGATCAGCGCGGGCTGTTCCGGTTCCAGATGGGAGACGTCCCCCCATTGCAGCGCCGACCAGCCCGCCGGACCCACCGCAATCCGGTTGATGCCGACGTTCGGGTTGCGGACGCGCTCCGGATGGTTCAGCGCCACGCCATGCAGGCGGCGATAGACCACATCCAGCACGGCGCTATGGGTGAACACCAGCACTCGCTGGCTGGCGTAACGACGCGCAATCGCCTCCAGCGTGGCGAAGATACGCCGCTGGAAGACCACCAGCGACTCGCCATCTTCGAGGTTGTAATTCACGCAGCGTTCGCGCACCGCTTTGGCGGCCGACGGGAACTTCAAGGCCAGGTCGTTGAAGCTCAAGCCTTCAAAAATGCCGTAGCGCCGCTCGCGCAGGCCCGCGTCCAGCGCCACCGGCAGCCCCAGCACCTCGGCCGCCGCCTGCGCCGTCTCGGACGACCGGATCAGATCGCTGCTGACGATTGCATCGATCCGACAGGGCTCATCAATAAAACGGCGGGCCAGCAGATCCGCTTGCTGACGCCCGACTTCATTCAGCGGAATGTCCACCGAACCCTGCACGCGGCGCTGGCGATTCCATTCGGTCTCGCCATGCCGTATCAACCAAAGTTCACTCATCGGATGCAATCGGTGTGGGCGCCAGATCCGGGTTCAGGGTATAGGTGCCGGTGATGGCGGCCTGGTCCAGCACGTGCCCTTCAATGGCGCGGCGCACATCCGCGCCGGAGAACTTGCCCTCGAGCGGCAGCGCGGGCACGTCCAGCGCGTACAAGGTGAACACGTAATGGTGGATGATGCTGTCGTTCCACGGCGGGCACGGGCCATCGTAGCCGTAATAATCACCGCTCATGTCATGGTCTGACGCAAACCAGCTGGTGAAATCGTTGACGCCCTGGCGCGCACCGGCATGCGCCGTGGGGCCGGACTTGCCGCGTGGCGTCACGCCATTGGAAAAACGGCCTTCTTCAATGTCACGCAAGGCGCCGGGCAGATCGACCAGCACCCAATGGAAGAAGTCCACGCGCGGCAGGTCGGCGGGGACCAGACGGTCCGTCTGGTTGACGTCGTCGCCCTGGCTCGGCACGTCATAGTCATGGCACAGCAGGACGAAGGACTGCGTGCCCTCGGGAACGTCCGACCATTGCAATTGAGGATTGACATTATCGGACAGCGTCACCCGTTTTTTCGGATCGATCTTGCCAAAGGCAAACCGCTCGGGGATGGGGGAACCATCGCGAAACGAGGTGCTAAACAGTTTCATGACAACACTCCTCTTCAAGGGCGAACGGCGCATCTTCCGCATTCGCCCACGTTTTCAGACGATTGTGACTCGGGCAAACTTGCGTTTCCCGACCTGGACCACGTAGGTGCCCGCCTCAAGCTTCAGCGCCTTGTCCTCGACCTTGCTTCCTTCCAGTCTGACGCCGCCCTGCTCAATATTGCGCTGCGCTTCGGACGCGGACGCACACAGGCCGGACTGGCGCAGCACTTGCAGAATGCCGAGCGGTCCCTCAATACTCACTTCCGGCATCTCGTCCGGAATTTCCTTTTGCTTGAAGCGGGCTTCAAAATCCCGCAGCGCCTGCTCGGCAGCGGCCCGCGAGTGGAAGCGCTCAACCAGTTCCTGTGCCAGCGAGACCTTGACGTCTCTCGGGTTCTTCCCTTGCTGGCACGCCTGCTTCAAGGCTGAAATATCTTCCAGGCTGCGGAACGACAGCAGCTCGTAGTAGCGCCACATCAACGCATCGGAGATCGACATGAGCTTGCCGAACATGGCGCTTGGCGCCTCTGAAATCCCAATGTAGTTATTTTTGGATTTCGACATTTTTTCAACGCCGTCCGTGCCGATCAGCAGCGGCATGGTCAGCACGCATTGCGGCGCCTGGCCATATTCCTTCTGCAGCTCGCGCCCGACCAGCAAATTGAACTTCTGGTCCGTGCCGCCCAACTCCAGATCCGACTTCAGCACGACGGAATCATAGCCCTGAAGCAAAGGATACAGGAACTCGTGAACGGCGATCGGCACCCCGCCCTTGAAGCGTTTGGTGAAGTCATCGCGTTCCAGCATGCGCGCCACCGTATAGCGCGACGCCAGCTGAATCAGCCCCTTCGTGCCGAGCTGATCGCACCATTCGGCGTTGTACTTGACTTCAGTCCGGGCCGGATCCAGCACCAGGCTGGCCTGGGCGTAGTACGTTTGCGCATTGAGCGCGACCTGCTCGGGCGTCAGCGGCGGACGGGTGGCATTGCGGCCGCTCGGATCGCCGATCAACGAAGTGAAGTTGCCGATCAGGAAGATCACGGTATGGCCCATGTCCTGCAACTGCCGCATTTTGTTCAACACCACCGTATGGCCCAGGTGGATATCAGGCGCGGTCGGGTCCAACCCGAGCTTGATGCGCAGCGGCACGCCGGTGGCATGGCTGCGGGCCAGCTTCTGCGCGAACTCCGCTTCCACCAGCAGCTCATCGCAGCCGCGCTTGACGATCTGCAGGTCGCGCTCCACCGCCGCCGCCATCGGATAGGCCGCGGCAGCCCCCGTGGGCGCGGACGCTGACCGCGAACCAGAGACGGCAGACTGGGGGGAAGAAGCTTCGGAAGAGGTGTTCATGGCAGATTAAACGCTGAATTTCTGAAAATTAATCCCTAAGTGTAAACAAAGCTTATGGAACTACGTGTATTGTTTCGTTATACTTTGGCGATCTCGGTTGTTTTTCACCTTTTTTGACGTTGAACCTGACCTGATTGACTAGGCAGCGTGCCCGTTGCGGCCCCCTTTTCACAGCTCGGGTTTTTCTATTGATCGCCGGGACACCCAAACCCTCGGGCTCCGAACCCGCACTTCGGAGCGCATTTCAGCCCTTACCTCGTCAATAGGCCAGGACGCATGAATTCTTTTTTCTCCAGCATTGCCAACGCAATGCTGACGCGCGTCGCAACTGCTGTGCGTCATCTTTCCCCCCGTGCGAATGTTACCCGTCCCCTTCCTTCCGTCTCTCCGAATCCGGCCAAACGCCGCCTGACCTACGCGGTCGGCTTCTGCAGCGTGTGCGTGACCGCTGCCGCCATCGGATTCGCGCCGCAAGACGCGGAAGTCGCCAACATTCCCACCCGCAACATCGTTGAATCCCTGGCGCTGCCGGATCTGTCCGAGCAACTCCCCGAAACGCCCGCCTCTCCGCTCAGCTTCATGCGCGAAGAGCGCGTGCAGCGCGGCGACACGCTTGCCACCGTCCTGACCCGGCTTGACATCACCGATCCAGACCTGGAGTCCTTCATCCGCGCCACCCCGGATGCGCAGGCTTTCTACCGCCTGACGCCCGGCCGACCGATGCAGGCGCAAACCAATGACCAGGGCGAAATCCAATGGCTGCGCTACCTGACCACGCCCAGCGAAGAAAGCGGACAGCGCGTGCTGGTTCGCTACCTCCAGGTCGAGCGCACGGACGAAGGCTTCGCCCTGAGCCCGGTTGAAATTGAAGCCGAGCGTCATACCCGTGTCGCACAAGGCGTGATCGTCAATTCGCTGTTCGGCGCCACCGACACCGCCGGCATCCCGGACGGCATTGCCATCCAGATTGCCGAGATCATGTCCGGCGACATCGACTTCCACCGCGACCTGCGCCGCGGCGACCACTTCAACGTCATCTACGAAACCTATACGCACCAGGGCAGCTTCATCCGGTCCGGCAAAGTGCTGGCGCTGGAGTTCGTCAACAAAGGCACGGCGTACCAAGCCGCCTGGTACGAGCACAGCAAATCCGGCGCCTACTACAGCTTTGACGGCAAAAGCCTGAAAAAGGCCTTTCTGCGCGCACCGCTTGAATTCAGCCGCATTTCCTCCGGCTTCTCACGCCGCTTCCACCCGATCCACAAAACCTGGCGCGAGCACAAAGGCGTGGATTACGCCGCGCCCACCGGCACGCCGATCCGCAGCACGGCTGACGGCGTCATCGAATTCATCGGCAGCCAGCGCGGCTATGGCAACACCGTCATCGTCAAGCACCATGGCAACTACTCCACGCTTTATGCCCATATGAGCGCCTTCGCGCCCGGCCTGCGCAAGGGCGCGCGCATCTCGCAAGGCCAGATGATCGGCCGCGTCGGTTCCACCGGCTGGGCCACCGGTCCGCACCTGCACTATGAGTTCCGGATCGCTGGCAAACAGGTCGACCCGCTGCGCGTGGACCTTCCCACCGCCGCCGAACTGACCTCGCAACAGCGCCAGGCCTTCCTGAAGGAAACGGAAGCGGTTCGCCAGCACATCAACCTGCTGGCCCAATTGCAGGATGCTCCCGCGCGCACGCGCCTGCTTGCCGCCAAGTAAACATGGCCAAGGCCGCGCCGCAACGCTATATCGGCTTGATGTCGGGCACCAGCCTCGACGGCGTTGACGGCGTGATCGCGGAGCTGGCGCCAGACCAGCCGCCGCGCCTGCTGGCGCGGGGCAGTATGGCCTTTGACAGCCAGCTCAAAACCACGATGCTGGACCTGAACACGCCAGGCCACAATGAAATCCATCAGGCCGCCATGGCCGCCCAGGCCCTGGCGCAGTGCTATGCGTCCGTCGTCAGGCAAATGCTTGATGACGCGCAACTTGACGCCGCGCAGATTCGCGCCATTGGCGCTCATGGCCAAACGGTCCGGCATCGGCCCGAACTCGGCTATACCGTACAAATCAATCAACCGGCCCTGCTGGCCGAACTGACCGGCATCAGCGTGGTGGCCGATTTCCGCAGCCGCGACGTGGCGGCGGGCGGCCAGGGCGCGCCGCTGGTGCCCGCTTTCCATGCCGCGCTGTTTGGCCGCCAGCGTCCGCAAGTGGTGCTGAACCTGGGCGGCATCGCCAACATCAGCGTGCTGCATCCGGATCAGCCGCTGATCGGCTTTGACACCGGCCCGGCCAACGTCCTGATTGATCTCTGGGTCAACCGGCACTGGGGGCTGGACTTCGATATTGACGGCCGATTTGCCGCCAGCGGAACACTGAACCCCGTGCTGCTGTCGGAGCTGCTGCGCAGCGACGCCTGGCTCCGCCTGCCGCCGCCCAAATCCACCGGCCGCGACCACTTCCATGCCGCCTGGCTGGACAGCCGCCTGCAGGCCTTTGAAACGCAGCATGGCGCGCTGAAACCCGAAGACGTGCAAGCCACCTTGACCGTGCTGACCGCCGCCACGGTCTGCGAACACATTGAACGCTATCAGCCGGACTGCCAGCAGCTGTGGGTGTGCGGCGGCGGCAGCCACAATCCCGTCCTGATGCGGGCGCTGCAAGAACGCCTGTCCTGTCCGGTTGCCAGCACCGAAGCCATGGGCGTCCCGCCGCAGCAAATGGAAGCGCTGGCCTTTGCTTGGCTGGCCGCCCAGCACCTTCAGCGGCAGCCGGGCAACGCGCCCAGCGTCACCGGCGCCAATGGCTTCCGGGTGCTCGGGGCCTGCTATCCCGCTTGAGCGCTAACGCTTGCTCTCCAACAACTCCCAGCGTTCGAGCTTTTCCATCAGTTCGGTTTCAATGTCCGCCAAGCGCTGCTCGATCGCAACCGCTTCGCCGGGCGCGTCGCGATAGATCACACCGGTACTCAGCTTGTCCGTCAGCGCCGCCTGTTCGGTTTCCAGCGCGCTGATCAGGTCGGGGATACCCGCCAGCTCCTTGGCTTCCCAGGAGCTCAACTTGGAGCGGGCGGGCGCCTTGGGCGCCACCGGCTTGGCGGGTTTGGCCACGGGCGCTTGCGCCGCCTGCTTGGCCACCGCGGCGTCCGCAATGGCCTGCTTGCGCGCATACTGCACCGCCCAGTCCTCATAGCCGCCCACGTAATCCTGCCAGGTGGCATTGCCTTCATAGGCAATCGTCTGGGTCACCACATTGTCCAGGAAGGCCCGGTCGTGGCTGACCAGGAAAACGGTGCCGGGATAGTCCTGCAGCAGTTCTTCCAGCAGCTCCAGCGTTTCAATATCCAGGTCGTTGGTCGGCTCATCCAGCACCAGCACGTTGGCAGGCCGGGCAAACAAGCGCGCCAACAGCAAACGCGCGCGTTCGCCGCCGGACAGGCTCTTGACCGGCGAACGAGAACGCTCCGGCGGAAACAGGAAGTCCGCCAAATAGCTCATGACGTGCTTTTTCTGGCCGTTGATCTCCACCCATTCACTGCCCGGACTGATGATGTCCACCAGCGTTGCCTCGTCATCCAGTTGCGAGCGCATCTGATCGAAATATGCAATGGCTAGGTTCACCCCCTGGCGCACCGTGCCCGCATCCGGCGCCAGCTCACCCAGAATCAGCTTGAGCAAGGTGGTTTTCCCAGCGCCGTTCGGCCCGATCAGGCCGATCCGGTCACCCCGCCACAAGGTGGTGGAGTAATCACGGACCACGACCTTATCGCCAAAGGATTTTGAAACGCCGGTCAGCTCGGCAACCAGTTTGCCCGAACGCTGGCCTTCCGCCACGTCGATGTTGACCTTGCCAACACGCTCTCTGCGCTCAGCGTGTTGGCGGCGCAAATCCTCAAGCCGACGAATGCGGCTGACGCTGCGGGTGCGCCGCGCCTCGACCCCCTGCCGTATCCAGACTTCCTCCTGGGCAAGCAGCTTGTCCATACGCGCGTGCTCCAGCCGCTCGGCCTCCAGCATTTCCGCCTTGCGCTCCAGATAGCGGGCATAGCTGCCGGGGAAACTGTGCAACTGCCCGCGATCCAGCTCCACAATCCGGCTTGCCACGTTGTCCAGGAACTTGCGGTCGTGCGTAATGAAGATCACGCTGCCCTTGAAACCGGTCAGCAAGTTCTCCAGCCAGACGATGGCGTCGAAGTCCAGATGGTTGGTCGGCTCATCCAGCAATAGCAAATCGGGTTCGCCAAGCAGCGCTCGCGCCAAGGCGATGCGCTTGCGCGTGCCGCCCGACTGGGCTGCGATGCGTGCCGACGCGGGCAAGCCCAACCGATCCAGCAAAGACTCCACCCGGGACTGCGCCGTCCAGCCCTGCGTGGCATCCAGCTCCGTCTGCAATTTTTGCAGGCGCTCGATCAAGGCATCATGATCGTCCCGGCCCGGCTCGGCCAATAGCCCGGAAATACGCTGGTAGTCGCGCAGCAATTCGCGCCCTTCGGCCAGGCCTTCGCTGACCGCCTCGAACACGGTATCTTCTTCATTGAAGACCGGCTCCTGCTCCACCGTGGTGACCCGCAGGCCCGACTGGCGCGTCACCAGCCCGTCATCCGGCTGCTGGCGTCCATCAATCAAGGACAGCAGCGAAGACTTGCCGGTACCGTTGCGCCCGATCAAGCCGACCCGCTCGCCCTCATCAATCGAGAAACTTGCCCGGGCAAGCAAAGGGTGGTGGCCAAAGGCCAGCTCAACATCACTTAAAGCAATCAACGCCATCGACTCAAACCCAAATAAAAACGCAAACGCCCTGGAACACTCCAGGGCGCCGACTCCGCTACACCTCGTCAGAAGACGAAGTTTGCGTTTGAACCCAGATCAGATGGCGAACGAAGAGCCGCAACCACAGGTGGTGGTAGCGTTCGGGTTCTTGATCACGAACTGCGATCCTTCAATACTTTCTTTGTAGTCAATCTCAGCGCCAAGCAAGTACTGATAGCTCATTGCGTCAATCAACAACACCACGCCGTTCTTATCCAGGGTGGTGTCATCTTCGTTGACGTCTTCGTCAAACGTGAAACCGTATTGGAAGCCGGAGCATCCGCCCCCTTGCACAAACACCCGCAACTTGAGGTTCGGGTTGCCTTCTTCGGCAATCAGGTCGCGCACTTTTTCAGCAGCCGCGTCAGTGAAGACGAACGGAGATGGGGGGGCTTCGAGATTGACTTGTTCAACTGCTGCACTCATGGTGGACTCCTGGGTTGCAGACCAGCCCCGCGGCCGTCTGCAAACATAATTCAAGGCTAAGTAGCTATTCAACCGCCACCAGGCGGGAATTTCAACCCTGCTGGGGCTAGGGGTATCAGCCTTTTCCCCTACTTGGACTACATGGGGGCGCGCCGCGGATTTTCAAGAACTGCCGTCACGGCTCAGGTTCACGACGGTCTGGGCCCGCAGCACCTTGCCCTCCAACACCCGGACCGTCACCCGCTTGACCTCAAGCCCGGCAGGTACCCACAACGTCCCTTCGGTCCGCTGGTATTGGCGAAAACGCAACTCCAGCTGCCCTGCGCCCATCATATCCGTACTGGCCGCCAGCGGCAGCAGCTCGACCGTGACCGGCTTGCCGTCCTGCTCCCCCGCCGCCGAGAACTGCAAGCGGCCCCGGAACTCGCCGGACGCACGGCCCGTCCGCATCAACAACATGCGGTATTGCAAGAAATTGTCCTGCTGATCCATTTCGGCGGAGCGGATACTGAGCTGAGCCAGACGCGGATCCGTGGGGATCAGTTGCTCGAAGAAGGTCAGGTTGTCCCGCAGATCACCCAGTTCGCGCTGGGCGCTGCGCATTTCTTCTTCCAGCGAATCCTTGGCGGCGCGCTCCAATATCAGACGGCTCTCAGTGGCCATCAAGTGCTTGCGCAGCTGTTCATTTTCCTGGCGAAAGGAATCCACTTGCCGCCGCAAATCATCCGCTTCTTCCAGGGTCATGGGCGGCGGCCCTTTCCACCAGTGCTGGGCCGCTTCATACAGCGCGCTGCCCAGCGCCGCGCCCAGCACCAGCGTGACCAGGAAAATCAGGCGGCGGTACGGCTGCTTGCCCCGGCGCCGATCAACGCGCGCCTGCACCCGCAAGCGGCGCGCCACATTGCCGGTCAGGCCGCGCCGCCGGACCGCCATCAGGGCAGAACCGCAACGTGATCAAGACCCGCCGCTTCAGGCAGGCCGAACATCAGGTTCATGTTTTGAACCGCCTGCCCGGATGCCCCTTTGACCAGATTGTCCTGCACCACCAGAATCACCAATTGATCGCCGTTGCCGGGACGGTGAACCGCAATCCGCAAGGCGTTGGAAGCGCGCACCGAGCGCGTTTCCGGCGTGCTGCCCGCGGGCATGACGTCAACAAACGGCTCATTGGCATAGAAGGCTTCAAATAGCGCCTGAAAGTCTTCATTGCGCGCTGCCGGCGCAATCTTTGCGTAGATGGTTGAGTGCATGCCGCGAATCATCGGCGTCAGGTGCGGTACGAAGGTCAGCCCCACGGGCGCGCCATGCAAAGCTTGCAGCTGCTCGACAATTTCCGGATGGTGCCGGTGGCCGGACACGCCATAAGCCTTGAAATTATCGCTGGCTTCGGAGAACAGAATGTGCACCTCGGCTTTGCGGCCCGCGCCCGTCACGCCGGACTTGCAATCGGCAATGAGGTTCTGCGTATCCACCAAGGCCTTGCCCGACGCCGTTTTCAGCAACGGCGCCAAGCCGAGGATCACGGTGGTCGGATAGCACCCCGGGTTGCCGATCACCTGCGCCTGGCGCACCTGATCGCGGTTCAACTCGGCCAGCCCATACACGGACTTGGCCAGCACGTCCGGGCAGGCGTGCGGCAGCTTGTACCACTGCTCGAAAATGGCGGTGTCCTTGAGGCGGAAATCCGCGGCCAGATCAATGATCTTGACGCCCGCATCCAGCAAGGCCTGGGCTTGGGACATGGCCACGCCGTGCGGGGTGGCGAAGAACACCACGTCGCACTCGTCAAGCCGTGCCTTGTCCGGTGAAGAGAAGGCCAGATCGACCTTGCCGCGCAGATTGGCGTACATCTCCGCGACCGGCATGCCGTCTTCCTTGCGCGAGGTAATGGCACGCAGCTCGACGTGAGGGTGTTGCGACAGCAAGCGCAACAATTCAACGCCCGTATATCCGGTTCCACCGACGATGCCGACCTTGATTTTGGCGCTGTTCGCCCCCTGACTTGCCATGACTGACTCCATTGCCGCTGCGTTGAACCGCAGCATGACCTGTAAACGTAAACGGCGCGAATGCGCCCTATAAATTTAATCACACAAACCGGCTTGGCGCGTCCGGAAAACCACGTTTCAAACCGCTTGAAAACAAAAAGGCCGCACAAGGCGGCCTTTTTGATCGCACCGTCTTGCTCCACAGCGGAGCGAGACGGCGTGCAAAGCGAATTAACGCTTGCTGAACTGCTTGCGACGGCGTGCTTTGTGGAAGCCGACTTTCTTACGTTCGACTTCACGCGCGTCACGCGTCACGAAACCAGCTTGCGACAGCGCGGGCTTCAGCGTTGCATCGTAATCAATCAGGGCACGGGTGATGCCATGACGGATGGCGCCAGCCTGACCGCTCTCACCGCCGCCATGGACGTTGATGTGGAAGTCAAAGCTTTCCAGATGGCCCGTCAGCTCAAGCGGCTGGCGAACAATCATGCGGCCCGTTTCACGAGCGAAGTATTGATCAACAGGCTTGCCGTTCACAACGATATTGCCTGCGCCTTTTTTCAGGAACACACGTGCCACCGACGATTTGCGGCGGCCAGTTCCGTAATTCCATTCACCGATCATTCGCCGCTCCTCAGATGTCCAGCTGCTTCGGTTGCTGAGCGCTGTGCGGATGTTCGGATCCGGCGTAGACTTTCAGCTTCTTGATCATCGCGTAACCCAGCGGGCCTTTCGGCAGCATGCCTTTGACGGCTTTCTGGATTGCACGACCCGGAAAACGTTGCTGCATTTTGGCAAACGTGGTTTCCGTAATACCGCCCGGGTAGCCCGAGTGACGGTAGTAACGCTTGTCTTGCGCTTTATTGCCGGTAACGACGATATCAGCGGCGTTGATGATGACGATGTAATCGCCGGTATCAACGTGAGGCGTGAATTCAGGTTTGTGCTTGCCACGCAAACGGCGTGCGACTTCGCTGGCCACACGACCCAGGACCTTGCCCTTTGCATCAATCACGTACCAGTCACGCTTCACTTCTTGCGGTTTCGCAACGAAGGTTTTCATGAGGTGTATCTCTGTGATGAGTACCAGCCATGGCCGCGTCCAAGCTGTCATACAACTTGCCGCGCGGGCCTGCCAGTACCAATGAACCCGGGAAAATCCCCAATGGACTCCCCTGCCGGTAACACGTCCCCACCTCAGCATTATTCTTGCCTGCCAAGTGTAGAAAATCGTGAGCCTTATAGTTTATGAATATTTTTCCATAACTGTCAATGACTTACCTTGTTCCAAGGCCCGATCCGTGGCGCTTTCGCGCCGCTTGCCAGCGTCTGGGCACCCCCTTCCGGCGCCTTTCATGCCGGCCCAGCCTCTTCCGGTGATGCCATTCGTGACGATAAGCGGTTTGTCAGCTTGAGCCTGATCAGGTAAAAACGAGGCATGCCGCCTCGCGGAGGACGGCTGGGCATTCAGACTCAGGAGACAACATGAAGAAATCGCTACTTGCACTGACCCTGGCGGCGGCCTCCACGGCCGCATTCGCACAAGCCGACACCTACGAAAAAATCAAGAACACCGGGGCGGTCACACTGGGCGTACGCGAGTCCTCGGGGCTGAGCTATACGCTGGGCAATGGCGTTTATGTGGGCTTCCACACTGAAATGGCCCAGAACATCATCAAAGACATCGAGAAAGACATCGGCAAGCCGATCAAGGTCAACTACCAGCCCCTGACCTCGCAGAACCGTATCCCGCTGACCGTCAATGGCACAGTGGACTTCGAGTGCGGCTCCACCACCAACAACCTGGCGCGCCAGAAAGACGTGGACTTCGCCTACACCACCTATGTGGAAGAAGTGCGGATGGCCACCAAGAAAGGCTCGGGCATCAATTCCGTCGCTGACCTGAAAGGCAAGACCGTTGCGGTCACCACCGGCACGACGTCGGTGCAAACGCTGCGCAAGCACCGTCGCGCCGAAGGGGTGAGCTTCAAGGAAGTCATGGGCAAGGACCACGCCGACAGTTTCCTGCTGCTTGAAACAGGCCGCGCCGACGTCTTTGTCATGGACGGCTCGATCCTGGCCGCCAATATGTCCAAGTCGCGCAACCCGGACAACTATCACATTGTTGGCGAAGTCCTGAACGTGGAGCCGATTGCCTGCATGCTGCGCAAAAACGATGGCCCGCTCAAAGACGCCATCAACAAGAGCATTGTGCGCCAGATCAAGGACGGCACGCTGGAAAAACTCTGGGACAAATGGTTCCTCCAGCCCACCCCGCCGGCCAACACGGTCGTGGGACTACAGCTCTCCGACAGCACCAAACAGGCTTGGGCCAACCCGAACGATAAGCCGATGGAAGAGTACAAGGTCGACTGAGCGCAACAGCACCGGTCACTGATGACGGCGGACCCTCGCCTCGGCAGCGCTGAGACGGGGGTCCGCTTTCCCGCCTTCCCCCCGCCCGGCCGGATGGCCACGCGGGTCTGTCTTGCACCGTCGCTGGAGAAACAGAATGGCTTGGGATTGGCAAGTGTTTTGCCAGGACAATATCACTAACGAAGTCGTCACCAGCTGTTTTGGACGCGACGGCGACGTGACTTACCTGGATTGGATGTTGTCGGCCTGGGGCTGGACGATTTCCGTTTCGCTACTCGCCCTGGCGCTGGCATTGCTCAGCGGCTCCATTATTGGCACGCTCCGCACGCTGACTGATCACCGATGGCTGGTCCGATTCGGAAATGCCTGGGTAGAACTGTTCCGCAACATCCCCTTATTGGTCCAGATTTTTCTTTGGTATCACGTGATCCCTACGCTATTTCCGGTCATGCGGGGGCTATCAGGCTTCGTCCTCGTGGTCTTGGCGCTGGGGTTTTTCACGTCCGCTCGAATCGCCGAACAGGTGCGCTCCGGTATTCAAGCTCTACCACGCGGTCAACGCTACGCGGCGCTGGCGCTGGGACTGACCACGATCCAGACCTATCGCTACGTGCTGCTCCCGATGGCCTATCGCATCATCATTCCGCCCCTGACCAGTGAATCGATGAACATCTTCAAGAACTCGTCGGTGGCCTTTGCGGTCTCGATTGCCGAACTGACCATGTTCGCCATGCAGGCGCAGGAGGAAACCTCACGCGGGATTGAGATTTATCTTGCCGTTACTGGCCTATACATTGTGTCGGCTTTTGCGATCAATCTCATCATGACCTTCATTGAAAAGCGATCGCGTGTTCCTGGCTTTATTGTCAGCAGCACGGGGGGAGGACACTGAGATGAACCTAGACTGGTCTTTTTTCAATTGGGACATTTTCAGCACCTATGTGCTCAGGGGGTTGGCCTTCAGTGCCACCCTGACCCTGATCGCCACATTAGGAGGCATCTTTTTCGGTACGTTGCTGGCGATGATGCGCTTGTCCGGCATTAAGTTGCTGGCGGTTCCGGCTGCCATCTACGTCAACGGTATGCGCAGCATCCCCTTAGTCATGGTGATTTTGTGGTTTTTCCTGCTGGTGCCATTGGCCATCGGTCAGCCGGTTGGCGCCGAGTTTTCCGCCGCCATTACTTTCATCGCCTTTGAAGCGGCTTATTTCAGTGAAATCATGCGGGCAGGTATTCAATCCATCCCCCGCGGGCAGATCTATGCAGCCCAGGCTTTGGGCATGAACTACGGGCAGAACATGCGGCTGGTTATTTTGCCGCAGGCCTTCCGCAATATGCTGCCGGTACTCATGACGCAAACCATTATTCTTTTCCAAGACACGTCACTGGTATATGCCATCGGGGCCTACGATATGTTCAAAGGCTTTGAGATCGCTGGCCGCAACTTTGGTCGGACCGTCGAGGCTTACATCGGAGCCGCCATCGTTTACTTCCTCATTTGCTTCAGCTTGTCCATGCTGGTCAAGCAGTTGCAAAAGAAGGTTGCCATCATTCGCTAGCCGGAGACTCTTCCATGATTGAATTAAAAAATGTCTCGAAGTGGTATGGCGACGTACAAGTCCTTACCGATTGCAGTGTTCGCGTTGAGAAAGGAGAGGTGGTTGTGGTGGCGGGGCCATCCGGCTCCGGAAAATCTACCCTGATCAAGGTCATTAACGCGCTGGAACCGTTTCAGCAAGGTGAGATCTGGGTGGATGGCATTCCCGTCCATGACAAAAAAACCAATCTGCCCAAGCTGCGCAGCCGCGTCGGCATGGTTTTTCAGCACTTTGAGCTTTTTCCGCACTTGTCCGTTGCTGAGAACCTGACGCT
>Ga0265293_10005792_pt1 | contig 20363 bp, 18 predicted proteins | sample Munlanlewell138R_FD_192505 | JGI IMG/M metagenome (GOLD analysis project Ga0265293, IMG submission 192505) | Leachate microbial communities from a municipal landfill in Southern Ontario, Canada - Leachate well 138R | ecosystem: Engineered > Solid waste > Landfill > Unclassified | place: Canada... | reverse complement strand
CGGCGGCGGGAGCGGCTCCTCCTCGGACGAGACCGGCTGGGCATCAAGCCCCTGTACTACGCGGTCACCGAGGGCTACCTGCTGTTCGCGTCGGAGCCGAAGGCGCTCTTCGCGAGCGGGCTGATCCAGGCGCGTCCGGATCCCTCGTCGCTCGTCAACTACCTCGCCTTCCGTCACCCCGTCTCGCCGGCATCGATGTTCGAGGGCGTCCACGCGCTCGAGCCCGGCCACTACCTCCTGGCCGAGGGCGGCCGGGTGGAGACGCACCGCTACTGGGACATCTCGCAGCCCGATCCGTCCGAGGACCTCGGCGTGGACGAGTACGCCGCCCTCACTCGCGCGGGCCTCCGCGAGGCCGTCCGGAAGCGACTGATGACCGACGTGCCGTTCGGCGCGTATCTCTCCGGCGGCCTGGACTCCAGCATCGTGGTCGCCCTCATGGCGGAGCTGTCCGAGGAGCCTGTGAAGACGTACTCCGTCGGCTTCGGGGCGCCGAGCGACGAGTTCCCGTACGCGCGGATGGTCGCGGACCGGTACGCGACGGACCACCATGAGATCGTGCTGGACGCGCCCCGGTACTTCGAGCTGCTGCCGGAGCTCATCCGCTATCGCGACGCCCCCCTCGGCGTGCCGAACGAGGTGCCGCTGTACGAGATGTCGCGGGTGCTGAAGCAGGACATCACCGTCGTCCTCTCCGGCGAGGGCGCCGACGAGCTGTTCGGCGGATACGGCGACTACGCGCGGACGCCCTTCGACTGGCGGAAGGGGCAGCTGCTCCGGCCGCTCCCGCCGGCGGCGCGACGGCTGCTCCACGGCGGGATCGAGGACAAGTACGGCGAGCACGCCTACGAGGCCGACCTCGGCGCGCACTTCCTCGCCGGGTACCACTGGTTCCCACCCGCAGAACTCTCCGCGCTGCTCGCCCCGTCGGTCATCGACACGGCAGCGACGGCCGGACGCGACCGGATCCTGCGCCACTTCGACCAGACGCGCGGGTGGTCCGCGTACGACCGCGTGCTGTACGTGTTGGAGCGAGTCCACCTGGTCAACCTGCTCCAGCGCGTGGACTCGATGACGATGGCGAGCGCCGTCGAGGCGCGCGTGCCGTTCGTCGACCATCGGCTGGTCGAGTTCGCCTCGGGCATTCCATTCCAGTACAAGATGCGCTGGCGCTCGCCGTTCCACCGGGCGCGGGCGTGGCTCAGCTACTCGGACCGGTTCCGGGAGCGAGACGACACGACGAAGTACATCCTCCGCCGGGCATTCGAGGATGCCGTCCCCTCGGCGATCCTCGAGCGCCGGAAGGTGGGGTTCAAAGTCCCGCTCGAGGGCTCGCTGGCGGAGGACACGCTCGCCTATGCGCGCGGGCTGCTGCGGGGCGGGCAACTGGAGCAGAGCGGACTGTTCGACGCGGAGGGGCTCCGCACGTGGCTGGACCGAGGGGCCGCGAACGGCGGCGAGTTCGGCCTCCGCGCGTGGATGCTCGCGAACCTCGAGCTCTGGTTCCGCCTCTACATCGAGGACGCGGAGATCGAGGACCACGACGACCTCATCAAGCGAGGAGCGGCCGCGTGAGCGCCGATGCGCCGGTACCCCTGATCAAGTCGAGCGACGGACCGATCTCAGTCGCCGTCAACCGGCGCTTCTCGCAGCCGGTCTCCGCGCGCCTCGCACGCGCCGGCGTCTCACCCAACGGCGCGACGTTCATCGCGCTGGCGATCGGCGTGGTCGGCGCGGTGGCGTACGGCTGGCAGCTCTGGTGGCTCGGCGGACTGTTGGCGCAGTGCTCCTCGATCTTCGCCGGCGTCGATGGCGAGATCGCGCGGCGGACGGGGCGCTCGAGCCAGTACGGGGACTTCCTCGACACCGTCACGGACCGCTTCGTCGAGTACGTCACGTTCGTCGGCATCGGCGCCGGACTCGCGCAGAGTGAGCGGTGGGACGCCATCGCCTGGCCGCTCGTCACGGCGGGCATCGGCGGGTCGTTCATGCTCGCCGCGGCGTCCGAGAAGTACCGCTCCGTGATGCACGAGAACTATCCGAAGCGCCAGCTGGAGCCATACTTCGCCTACCTCGCTTCAGGGCGAGACGTGCGGGTCTTCCTCCTGATGGTCGTCTCGATCGTCGCGACCTGGCGCCTCGAGGTCCTCGTGTGGGCGCTGGTGGCGATGATCGTGGTGATGCACCTCAACTGGGTGTACCGGCTCGTCATCGTGCGAGGTCGGATGACGTGAGCCGTCCGAGGCCCGCGCTCCGGGCCGTCACGTTCGACCTCGGCGATACGCTCTGGCACTTCCCGCACCGCCCGCCCGAAGCGGAGGTCGCGGCGGAGTTGACCCGCCGCCTCGCCCACCTCCTCAGAGCGTGGGGCCTCACTCCGACGTCGCCGCCCGAGGAGATCCAGCAGCGCATCGCCGACGCCCGCGCCGAGGCCGAACGGACCTCCGAGGCGGCCGGCGGGCTCGGCCCGGACTACCTCGGACGGGTGCGGGCCGAGCTGCACCGCGCCGGCCTCCACCTCGCCGACCAGCAGGTGACCGAGGCCTGGCACTCCCAGAACATCGGCGGCGCCTTCCTCGGGCGCGTGCTGTTCGAGGACACCCTGCCGACGCTCGACTGGCTCCGAGGCCGCGGCCTGCTGATCGCCGCCCTCACGAACCGCAGCCACGGCGGCGCGAGTTTCCTCGAGGAGCTCCGGGCGTACGACCTGCTCCCGCGGTTCGACGCGGTCATCTCCTCGGACCAGGTCGGCCACCGTAAGCCGCACCCCGCGATCTTCCAGCGCACGATCGAGGTACTGGGGGTGCGCGCGGACGAGTGCGCCCACGTTGGTGACCGTCTCGACGTCGATGTGCGCGGAGCGAAGGCGTTCGGGATGACGGCGATCTGGTATCGGGGCGGCACCCCCGCCACCGCTCCGGCGGGCGAGCTACCCGATGCTCCGGACTACGTCATCGACCGCCTGTCCGAGCTCCTCGACCTCGATCGTCTCGGTGAGCGAGAGACGCACCCGCTCGACTGACCTCGGGTGGCGGTGACGCTGCCACGCCGGCGATCCGGCGGGGTGTTTATCGATCTTGACATTGACGGCCTCATTAAGGCTCGGTTAAGAATGACTGTGCCGAGTTCCCTTCACGGGGAAACGGGGGATCCACGGAGCGTGAATCACGTTCCGCCGAACGCTCGCACGCGAGCGCTCAGGGGCGAATCACCGCATCAGCGGTGTAGGTCACTTGCCGACCGAGCCCGTCAGCTCACCCCGTAGGCGTGGTCAAGCTCGGGTAGTGCCTGCGGCGCGCCCGTTCCCGAAAGGGAGAACCGACCGCATCCGGAGTTGAGCAGCACGCCGGCGACGCTGGCGTGTACCGGATCGCATGCGCCGCATTCGTGACCTGGTCACGCGCACTGCCCTCGATGGTGAGGAGGACTCAGTGTTGCGTTCGGACTTTGCGGACGCCCGGGCGTCCGAGGCGGAGCTTGCTCATTTTTCGGGGACGGCGGCGCAAGCCCCGGCCGCGATCATCCTCGCTGCCGGTGCGGGCAGCCGGCTGCGTGGCGACGATGCGTTCGCACCGCCGAAGCCATTGCAGCCCGTGGCCGGTGTGCCATTGATCCAGCGCACGCTGAGCACGTTCGCCCAGGCCGGGGTGCGCGAGGCTGTCGTGGTGCTCGGGTGCGAGTTCGACCGGATCCGCGCCGGCATCGATGAAATCGCCGACGCAGTGGACATCGACGTGACCATCACGAGGAACCACCGCTGGGAGCGCGGCAACAGCACATCGGTCCTGGCGGCAGCGGAGCACGTAGGTGACCGGTTCTTCCTCGCGATGAGCGATCACCTCTTCGAGCCGACCTTCCTCGACCTCCTCCAGGAGGCCGATCAGGGCGCGGCGCTGTCGCTGATCGTGGACCGCCACTGGGAAGCCGTCCCCGACGTCGACGAGGCGACCAAGGTGCGGCTCGAAGAGAACCAGATCGTGGACATCGGCAAGGAGATCCCCGTCTTCGATGCGGTCGACACCGGGGTCTTCCTCTGCCGTCCCGCCCTGTTCGAGGCGGTGCGCATCACGCAGCAGTCGGGCGACTTCACCTTGAGTGGAGCGGTGCAGCACCTGATCCCGCAGGGCGACGCGATCGCCGTCCCGAGCCACGGCCTCTTCTGGCAGGACATCGACACGCCCGAGGACCTCGCGCTGGCGGAGCAGCGACTCGCCGCCCTCGACGAGCTCGGGGGCGACTGGCCGCTCCACGCCACGCCGGACCGGGCCGCCATCGCCTCGCGCGGCGCACCGCCGATCCCGTAGCGGACAGGGGGCGGGCTGGCCTCACCGGCCGGTCCGCGAGCGGCTCCGCCATCGTCCGATATGCCGGGCCGCGAGGTCATCGGTATCGTGTGGGCGCCTCAAGCCGGACGACCGCCGGGTGGGTGACCAACCGGGGGTCGATGCCCTCGCCACACGGGGGCACGGCACGAGGCGAGTTCACCACGGGCGGCGCGGCCGGACGAGAGTGAGACATGGAGATTGACGCCTGGATCTGGCAGTTCGGGAAGGATTACCCAGGGGAGGTAGGCAACGACGACCAACGCCTGCCGTTCGCCTCGGTCTACATCAAGACCAACGACGGGAACTCGTGGCAGGGGCAGTTTGACGACCACCCCGCCGAGATCTCCGGGCTGGAGGCCGTGAAGGTCGCGCGGACCACGATCTACCAACCCCAGGGGATCGGGATGATGCCGTGGGGCGTGGTGCAGGGCGTGAACCGCAACAAGCGCGACATCTCCGCGGAGGAGGGCAAGCGCGCCGGGCAGATCGCGGTCGCTGCCGCCGGAGCGGGCGAGCCCGCGCGGTACATCGTGGACCTGGAGCCGTACTACCACGGGGGACCGAACAACCCGCAGTTCTGGCGCAATGACCTCGGCGCCGGTCCGGCCCACGTGCAGCGGTTCATCGAGGCGTTCGTCGCCGCCGGTGGCCAGGAGCTGTGGGTGGCGCCGGACGCCCGCACGGCGCACCTGCCGCCGGTGTCGTTCCAGACCTGGGCGGACTCGCCCACGGTGACGGCGATCCTCCCGCAGGTCTATTTCACGGACTTCAGGCAGCCGGCCCGAGTCGCGCTCGACCACGCACTCATCACGCTCGCCGACTACCGCGTGGGGCCGTCCCGCATCCGTCCGGTGCTCCCCGGGAACGCCGAGCCGGCGCCACTCCTCGATGCCATCACCTATTCGCAGGCGAAGGGCTGTACCGGCGTCTCATTCTGGCGCCGCGGCTCCTTCCGCGTCGACTCCCTGCAGGCGATCGCCGGGCTCACGAACCCGTGGGGGCCGGAACCGCCACGCGAGGAAGTACCGCGCGAGGAGACGCCTCGCGAGGACGCTCCGCGCGACGATCACCTCCGGTCGGAGATCGACGACCTGCTGGACGAAGCAGCGGAACTCGGGGCGCGCGTGCAGACGCTCGTCACGCAGGCTCGCCGGAAGAACCGGGTCGTGTAGTCCACGCGGGATCGGGACGCCTCGAAGGCCGGCGAATCAGTCATGGCCTCGAGGTGTCCCTCCCGCGCAGGACTGGTCGGCCTCGCGTGTCCGCCAGCTACTAGTAGTGACGCCGGCCGATGCCGTGAGCCATGGAATACACGACATTGCACGCTGTGTTCTCTCGTGTTCGTAGATTTTCATATGAGAACCATCAAGAGGTTCACACGGGTAGTGAAAGTTCACTATCCTTCTCGGCGCAGGCGGTCCCTTCGCTCAGGCTCAGAGCCCGCCGAGATGTCACGGTCAGCAGCGGCGACGCTTTGCTGAGCAGGTTCAGGGCGGCACCCGAACTAACACACCGTTGCTCGCGGTCGCGATGCAACGGCAGGAGGTGCCCCCATGTCTGCTGCCGTGGGTTGGACTGACCGCCTCGTCGCACCGGGGGGATCCACCTCCTCCGGTCTGCACGACCAGGGCCAGCCGTGAGCAACTGCTGGCAGTTCCACCTCTTCGGGCAGGTCCGCGTCGTCGGAGCGTCGGAGGACGGGCCTCTGCGGCTGTCCCCGCTCTCGCAGTCCTTGCTGGCGTACCTCCTGCTGAACCGCGACCACCGGGTCTCGCGGCAGTCGGTGATTGACGCGTTCTGGCGCGACCAGCCCGAGCAGCGCGGGCGTCGCAGCCTCGCGACTGCCCTCTGGCGGCTCCGTCGTTCGCTCGAGGGCGCCGACCACGAGTGCGACACCTCGGCGCCCCGGCCGGAGTCCCCCCTGCAGGTGGGAGACACCTCCATCCGGATCGATCGCAACTGCTGGGTGGACGTCGTCCAGTTCGAGCGCACCGCACGCTCGATCCTCGCCGTGCCCCCGGAGCAGGCGACCACGCACGCGATCCGAGGCCTGCAGGACGCGGTGGCGCTCTACCGCGGCGACCTGCTGGAGGAGCACGCCGACGAGTGGGCCGTGCGCGAGCGGGAGCGCTACCAGTTGCTGCTCCAGGACTGCCTCGCGTACCTCCTGCGCCACTACGCACAGCACGGCGCGTGGGACGAGGCGCTCGGCTACGGCGCGATGCTGCTGGAGCAGGACGTGCTCCGCGAGGACATCCACCGCGAGATGATGCGGCTGTACGCACGCTCCGGCCGGCGCGCTCTGGCCATGCGCCAGTACGAGGCCTGCCGGGCCGTGCTCGCCACGGAACTCGGCGTCGCCCCGATGGATGAGACGCAGCGCCTGATGGACTGGGTGACCGGTACGTCAGCCGAGGAGCCCCTCGCCCCCACCCGTCCCTCGCTCGGCGACCTCGAGGAGATGTTGCAGACGGCGCTGGACGCGCAGCGCGCGCTGCAGGTGGTGATCGACGAGCTGCGCCGCCAGCGCACCTGGACCAACGTGGGCGCGCCCGTGGCCGGAGCGCCGCCGGCCGGCCAGTGGACTCCTCGCGAGGCCGTGCGTTCCGTGCGAGGCCACGCCTCTTAGTCAGGCCTCCTAGTCAGGCCTCCTAGCCTCGACGCTCTGCCCGACGGCCACTCCTGATGCCCTCGATCGTCATGTCCTCGCTCGGCGCGACGGCGACGGATCGCCGCACCTCGGGGGCTGGTGACGCCTCGGTGACCGGTGGTGACGGCGTGGTGACAGCCGTCTTCGATGGTGCGGGCCACGGGCGTGCCCCGGGCTCTCGGAACCGGGGCAACCGACGTGGCCATCGCCGCCAAGGAGGCAGTCGTGCCAACCCCAGTCACCTACCCGGGCGTCTACATCCAGGAAGTCCCCAGCGGCGCACGGACGATCACCGGCGTCGCGACATCGATCACCGCGTTCATCGGACGCGCCCTCCGCGGGCCGGTGGACGAACCGACGCGCGTGCAGAACTTCGGTGAGTTCGAGCGCCGGTTCGGTGGCCTCTGGCGGGACAGCGCCCTGGGCTATGCCGTCAGGCAGTTCTTCCTGAACGGCGGCGGCGACGCCCTCATCGTCCGGGTCGACAACGACGGTGGGAGGGCTCGGTTCGAGCTCGCGACCGCTGGTGATGACCTCGTGCTGGATGCCGCGAGCCCCGGCGCCTGGGGCGACAACCTCCGCGTGGTCGTGGACTACGACACCCGCCCGCTCTCCGCGGAGGAGGCGAACCTCGTGTTCAACCTCACCATCCTGGAGGTTGACCCGGCCACCGACACCGTCCGCAACACCGAGGTGATCCGCAACGTCTCCGTCGCGCCGGACGCCACGCGCTACATCGGCACCATCCTCGATCAGGAGTCCCACCTCCTGGAACTCGTCGGTGATCCTCCGGAGGCTCGGCCGACGGCGATCGCCGCGAGCAGCCCCGCGTCGCCCGACACTGCCGGCGGCAACGGCGACCCGATCACCTTCGCCGAGGTGGAAGGCAGCGAGACCGCGAAGACCGGCATCTGGGCGCTGGAGAAGGCTGACATCTTCAACCTCCTCTGCATCCCGCCGTTCGACGCCGAGACCGACGTGCCGAAGTCGACGTGGGACGCCGCCGCCGAGTACTGCAGCGACCGCCGCGCCATCCTCCTCGTGGACCCGCCGGCCTCGTGGAACGAGGCCTCCGACGTGACCGCTGCGGCGATCAACGCCGTGGTGACGCGGGACGAGAACGCCGCGATCTACTTCCCGCGTCTCCTCGCACCGGACCCGCTGCAGGAGAACCGGCTGGCCGAGTACGCGCCGTCCGGCTCGGTTGCCGGCGTCATCGCGCGGACGGACAGCGAACGCGGTGTGTGGAAGGCCCCCGCCGGCCTCGACGCAGCGCTCCGGGGCATCTCCGGCCTCACGGTCCGCCTGACCGATGGCGAGAACGGCACGATCAACCCGCAGGGGGTGAACGCCCTGCGGACGTTCCCGACGGCAGGGCACATCGTCTGGGGCGCCCGCACCCTCCGAGGTGCTGACCAGCTCGCCTCGGAGTGGAAGTACCTGCCCGTCCGGCGTCTCGCGCTGTTTATCGAGGAGAGCCTCTACCGCGGCACGCAGTGGGTGGTCTTCGAGCCGAACGACGAGCCGCTGTGGGCGCAGATCCGCCTCAACGTGGGCGCGTTCATGCAAAACCTCTTCCGCCAGGGCGCCTTCCAGGGCAGCTCACCTCGCGACGCGTACTTCGTGAAGTGCGACAGCGAGACCACGACCCAGAACGACATCGACCTCGGGATCGTCAACGTGCACGTGGGGTTCGCCCCACTCAAGCCCGCCGAGTTCGTCGTCATCCAGATCCAGCAGATCGCTGGCCAGCTCCAGGCGTAGCCGAGGACACCCACCGGTCGAGGGATAGAGGAGCACTCCGTGGCTCAGTTCAGCGTCAACGCACAGCGGTTCGACCCCTACAAGAACTTCAAGTTCCGCGTGAAGTGGGACGGGCGCTATGTCGCCGGCATCTCCAAGGTCAGCGCCCTGAAGCACACCACCGAGGTGGTGGAGCACCGCGAGGGCGGCGACCCCTCCACGTCTCGCAAGTCGCCGGGCCGCCGCCGCTACGAGGCGCTCACCCTGGAGCGCGGTGTCACCCACGACACCGAGTTCGAGAAGTGGGCGAACAAGGTGTGGAACTTCGGCTCCGGGCTGGGCGCGGAGTCCTCCCTCGCAGACTTCCGCAAGGACCTCATCGTGGAGGTCTACAACGAGGCCGGCCAGCTGGCGATCGCGTACCGCGTCTTCCGTTGCTGGGTGTCCGAGTTCCAGGCGCTGCCCGAGCTGGATGCGAATGCAAACGCGGTCGCGATCCAGACGATCAAGATCGAGAACGAGGGCTGGGAGCGCGACTACGACGTGACCGAGCCCAGCGAGCCACGGTTCACCGAACCCGCCTGACACGCGCCGTGACCACCGAGGCCATGACCACCGAGGTACGCGCGGTCAGCGCGCAGGAGATGTTGGACCTCTGGGAGACGGGCCGAGCCCGGCACCCCGTGGACCGCGCCGTCCTGATGCTTGCCGCTGCCGATCGCGGACTCGCGGGGGAGGATCTCCCTCGCCTGCCCGTCGGCGTGCGCGACGAGCACCTCCTCCGGCTGTACCAGGCCACCTTCGGTGACCCGATCGACGGCCGCGCGACGTGCCCCGAATGCGCCGAGGCACTCGAGCTGTCGCTCGGCTGCGGCGACCTGCTCGACGCGGGCGCATCCAACCGACTCGCTGGCGCCGAGCTCGACGTCCGCGAGGGCGACTACCACGTGGCGTTCCGACTGCCGGACAGCACCGATCTCGCCGCGATTGCCCACCTCGACGACGTGGACGAAGCGCGGTCCGTGATCCTCGAACGCTGCGTGATCAGCATCGCCGGGCCGGACGGCGCGACGCCCCGCTCGCTGCCCGAGCCAGTCGTGTCCGAGATCGCCGCAAGCATGGCCGTGGCCGATCCCCACGCCGAATTCGTGATCGACCTCATCTGTCCGGCGTGCAACGCCGGGTGGGAGGCGTCGTTCGACATTGCATCGGCGGTCTGGGTGCACGTCTCCACTCACGCCCGCCGGCTGCTCCTGGAGGTCGATGCCCTGGCCCGCGCGTACGGGTGGAGGGAGTCCGAGATCCTGGCGCTGAGCCCGACTCGGCGTGCCACGTACCTGGAACTGGCCGTCGGATGAGCGACTTCCTCACCCGCCTCGCGGAGCGCACGCTCGGCCACGGACACGCGGTCGAGCCGCTGCTGCCGTCGCTCTGGGAGACGGCGCCGGTCATCGAGGAGGGGTTGCCCGACGCCTCGATCGGCCACGCTTCGACGACCGTAGCTACGGAGATATCGAGCGCCCCCGGGCACGCCGGCCTGTCGTCCGTGCAGCCTGCCGCGGTCGAGGTGTCACCGCAGGCCGTCACCGCTGACGCGCCCACACCGCCGCCGCTGAGGCCTGCCGCGCGCGTGGAGCGCGAGGAGGCGCGCCCTGACGTCGCCTCGCCCCCACTGGTCCGCCCCACCCCGCCCAACCTCGCACCACCCAGCATCGTCCCGGCGACCTTCGAGACGGCCGTCGTACGCGAGCAGATCGAGCACCTCGAGCGGGTCGAGGTGCACACCACCCGCGCCGGCGTCGCCGTGCCCGACGCCGCCACCTCTCGCGAGGCGGGACCGCGGGAGGAGCGGGCCTCCGTGGTTGCTTCAGCACCTGCCGGCCTACCGGCTCCCCTCCTACCTCGCGTCACCGAGCGGTCCGAGGAGCTTCGCCCCCTTGCCGCCGCCGTGAACGCACCGGCATCCGCGCCTCGGGTGGAGATCACCATCGGCCGCATCGATGTCCGCGCCACACCGAAGTCGGGCCCCGTGCAGAAGCCCCAGCGACCGGCCGCGGCATCGCATGAGCGGTTGTCGTTGCAGGACTACCTCGCTGCGGGGACCGAGAAGCGCGGAGGAGGCCGCCCGTGACCGACGCCACCATCCGCGTACACATCGACTCGGTCGTCCTGCACGGCATCGAGCTCACCGACCGACCGGCGCTCGAACGGGCGCTCGCGACTGAACTCGCATCCCAGCTCGCGGACTCCGACCTCACGGCCTCGTGGCACCTCGCACGAGGGCGCGCGACGCCGTTGCGCGGAGTCGACGCCGAGGCAGATGCGGCGGGACTGGGCCGCGAGCTCGCGCAGTCCCTCGTCGCGCTCCTCGGGCAGCCGGCCCTCGGCGGAGCGGTGGTGATGCGATGAGCGGACCGATGTCGCCGCGGGTGTTGAAGGCAGGGATCGTGCTGGTCGACCCCGACAGCGGTCACGTCCAGCGCGTCATCTCGCTGCAGTACAACCCGGACACGCTCGAGCGCGAGTACACGATCGCCGCCCATGGCGAGTCCGGCGACCGTTCCGAGGCGATGCGCCTGAAGGGCCCGCCGGTCGAGACGATCACGCTGGAGGCGGAGATCGACGCGACCGACCAGCTGGAAGCATCGGACGGAAGCGCCCAGGAGCTCGGCATCCACCCGCAGCTCGCAGCGCTGGAGGTGATGGTCTATCCCACCTCGCAGGTGCTGCAGTCCAACCAGGCGCTCGCCGCCATGGGCATGCTGGAGATCGTGCCGATGGAGGCGCCCCTCGCGCTGTTCGTGTGGAGCAAGAACCGGGTGATGCCGGTGCGGGTGACCTCCTTCTCGATCTCGGAGGAGGCGTTCGACGCCGCCCTCAACCCGATCCGCGCGACTGTCTCGCTGACGCTCCGCGTGCTGTCGGTCAATGACCTGGGCTTCAAGCACCGCGGCGGCAGCCTCTTTATGTCGTATCTCGCGAATAAGGAAGGGCTCGCCGCGCGGAGTCCCTCGGGCAGCCTGAGCACCCTCGGCCTGGAGCGTCTGCCATGAACGATCCGCTCGAGCAGCTCCGACAAGCGGGTGCCCTGAACACGTCGCCGTTCGAGCAGAACAGCCGGTACTACGGCCTGCCGATCGCGCGCTACGAGCGCCCAGGCGCTGACCCGATCCCGTACGTCCGGCGTCGCTTCATCCCTCCTGTGGAGCGCTACACCGAGGTCGAGCGTCACCACGTACAGCAGGGCGATCGCATCGACCGGCTGGCGGCGCATTACCTGGGCGATCCCGAGCGCTACTGGCAGATCGCGGACGCGAATGCCGCCATGGACCCGGCGGACCTCACCGCGACCCCCGGCGACCAGATCTCGATCACGCTGCCCGACGGCATCGGCGGGGGCAGCGATGGCTAAGGGGATCCACCTCACGCTGATGGTCGGGCCGGCCGTGCCCGTCCCCGTGCCGCCCGAGGTGCTCGACAGCCTCGAGCGGGTGCAGGTGGAGTCGCCCGCCGGCGGGACGCAGGCTGGATTCGAGCTGACCTTCTCGCTTCCCCGCCGGTCGCCGCTGGAGACACTGTTCCTCCTCGCCGGCGGCGCCAGCATCCCGCTCGTGCGTGTCGTCATCGCGGTGACCGTGGGCGGCGAGACCAGCGTGCTGATGGACGGCGTGATGACGCACCACGAGATGCGTCCGGGCGCCTCGGGCGGCCGAGGCTCGCTCGTGGTGAAGGGCAAGGACCTGACGCACGTCATGGACCTGCTCGAACTGGACGGCCTCCCCTACCCCGCGATGCCCTCGTCCCTGCGCGTGCTCACCAGCCTCGCGAAGTACGCCGCGTTCGGCGTGGTGCCGATGGTGATCCCCGCGATCGTGGAGGACATCCCGATCCCGGTGGACCGCATCCCACGCCAGCAGGGCACGGACTACCAGTACTTCCGCTACCTGGCGGAACAGGCGGGCTACGTCTTCTACATCGACCCGGGCCCCCTCCCCGGGATGAGTCGCGCGTACTGGGGGCCGGAGCTCCGCGTCGGCCAGCCTCAGCCGGCGCTGAACCTCGACATGGACGCGCACACCAACGTCGAATCGCTCTCGTTCCGCTTCGACCAGGAGGCCAAGGAGATGCCGATCGTCATGATCCAGAACGCGGCCACCAAAGTGCCGATCCCCATTCCGATCCCGGACATCTCTCCCCTGAACCCTCCCCTGGGCGCGATCCCGCCGCTGCCGCCGAAGTTCAAGATGCTCACGGACACGGCGAAGCAGAACCCGGCGCAGGCGATCATGACCGGCCTCGCCTACGCGGCGCAGCACCAGGACGCCGTCACGGCGACGGGCTCGCTGGATGTAGTGCGGTACGGGCGCGTCCTGCGGTCGCGTGGCCTCGTCGGCGTGCGCGGCGCGGGGATGGCCTTCGATGGCCTGTATTACGTCAAGAGTGTGACCCACACGATCGAGCGGGGCGACTACGGGCAGGACTTCACGCTCGTCCGAAACGGCCTCGTCTCCACGGTCCCGGCGGTGCCCGCATGACCGGGCCTCGGCAGTTCTTCGGGAAGTACCGGGGCACGGTGCTGAACAACGTGGACCCCATGCAGATCGGGCGCATCCAGGTGGTGGTGCCCGACGTGTCGAGCGTCCTGCCGACCAGTTGGGCGATGCCGTGCGTGCCGGTGGCGGGGATCAACATGGGGCTCTTCACCGTCCCGCCGATCGGCGCGGGCGTGTGGGTGGAGTTCGAGCAGGGCGACCCGGACTACCCGATCTGGGTCGGCGGCTTCTGGGGCACCGCGGCCGAAGTGCCAGTGATGGCGCGCACCGTGCCGCCCGGCATCGCGGGGATCACGCTGCAGACCACGCTGAAGAACGGCCTCGTGGTGAGCGACGCACCCGGGCCGGCGGGCGGCATCCTCATCCAGACCACGACCGGCGCCATGATCTCGGTCTCGGATGTCGGCATCATCATCTCCAACGGCAAGGGCGCGGTCGTGAACCTCACGGGCCCCTCCACGGACGTCAACCTCGGCGCGTTGACGGTCATCTAGGAGGAGTACCGATGCCCGCCCCCGTCCTGCACTTCGGCGCGACCGTCCTCTGCCAGCACGCCGGCCCGGCACAGCCGACCACGCCATTCCCGCGCGTAACGGTCAGCGGGCAACCGGTGGTCACGCAGATCTCGCCGTGGGTGATCACGGGGTGCGCCCTCACCGGCTCCGCTCCGCCGTGCGTGTCCGCGCAGTGGGTCACCGGCGCCGTCCGAGTGCTGGCGGGAGGCGCCCCGGTCCTCATCCAGACCGGGCAGGCCGTCTGCGTCCCCACCGGTACAGGGCTCATGCCCGTCGTCGTCCAGCCACGGGTGTCCGCCACGTGAGCCCCGTGGACCGGTGGCTCGACTTCCCGTTCCGCTTCAGCGGACGCGGCCTCACCGCTGACACGGCGTGGGACGAGCACGTGCGCGACCTGATCCGGCAGGTGCTCCTCACCAGTCCCGGCGAGCGCGTCATGAGGCCGGACTGGGGCAGCGGCGTGCGGCAGCTGCTCTTCGCGGGCAACAGCCCGGAGCTGGCCGCCTCCACCCAGTTCCTCGTGCAGTCCTCGCTGCAGTCCATCCTCGGCGACCTGATCGCGATCGAGGCCACCGAGGTCGTCGCGGAGGACGCGACCCTCACGATCATCGTGCGGTACGTGAACCGCCGAACGCAGACCGCGGACGTCCTGAACGTCGCCGTACCGGCGGTGGGCGCATGAGATACGAATGCGGCAACGAGCGACGTCGCGAGGTGGTCCGGGCGCTCGGCACGCTCAACGGCATCGACTACCTCGAGGTCATCGACCACGACGCACCCTCCGACGACCTCCGGCAGCGCACGCTCGTCCTGCGGCTGCTTCGGCCGGCCACGACGCTGACAGCGGACCAGGTGCTCATCACCGGCGGCGACCGCATCCCCACCGTGGCCGTGGAGTGGGTGGCGAGGGCGGACGACCTCCCAGCCGGCGAGGACGCCTCGCTGGTGGATGGCCTCGCCCCCCTCGACGAGTTCTGGCTCATCCGCACCGAGCAGTACGGTGACCACTCCACGTACACCCTGCAGCTGGTGGCAGGCGCCGCGGATGCGGCTCCGCCGAGCGGCTTCGACCCGCGGCTTGTCTCGATCGACTTCTCGTTCAAGGTCGAGTGCCCATCCGACCTCGACTGCGCGACGTGCCGTCCCAACGGCACGCCCCTCCTGCCAGCGCCCGAGCTCGACTACCTCGCGAAGGACTACCGAGGATTCCGGCGGCTGATGCTCGACCGGCTCAACCTGATCGCGCCCGACTGGCGCGAGCGGAACGCCGCGGATGTCGGCGTGGCGATCGTGGAGACCCTCGCCTACGTCTCCGACCAGCTCTCCTACCGCCAGGACGCGATCGCCACCGAGGCCTACCTCGGCACGGCGCGCCGCCGCACGTCGCTGCGGCGTCACGCGCGACTGGTGGACTACCGGGTCGACGACGGCGTCAACGCGCTGGCGTGGGTGCAACTGACGGCGACCGAGGACGGACTCGTCGCGCCGCAGGGACTCCAGCTACTGACCACGGCGCCGGGCATCCCACCGCGCGTCGCGCCGAACACCCCGGACTTCCGGGACGCCCTCGAACGTGGCGCCGAGGTCTTCGAGACGACCGAGGCGGTGCGCCTGTACGCCGGCCACGAGCGCCTCGAGTTCTACACGTGGGGCGCCCGTGACTGCTGCCTGCCCACCGGAGCGACCAGCGCAACGCTGCTGGGCGACTGGCCGCGGCTCAAGGCCGGCGATGTCCTGGTGTTCGCTGAAGTCGTCGGGCCTCGCACCGGGGTGCCGGAGGACGCGGACCCGCTCCACCGCTGGGCCGTCCGCCTGCTCGACGTGCGTCCCTCCGAGGATCCCTCCGGCGGCCTCTTCCTGGAGCCACCGACCGCAGATCCTGTTGCGGTGACCGAGATCGCGTGGGAGCCAGAGGACGCGCTGCCGTTCGACCTCTGTCTCTCCGCGCTCGACCCGACGGCGGGTGGTGACCTCGCAGTGGTCAGTGTCGCCCTCGGCAACATCGTCCTCGCCGACCACGGGCGGACGCTGCCGGACGAGCCGCTGGGCGTGGTGCCGGACTCACACCTCGTGTGGGCTCCGGGCGAGGGCGAGTGCGCCGACGAGGTCGAGGCCATCCCACCGCGCTTCGCACCTCGACTCAGCGAGGCTCCCCTCACGCACGTCCGTCCCGCGGCTCCCTCGCCGCTGGCGGCGATGACGATCACGACCGAGGTCCGCGACGACCTGGACGCGGGGCTGTTCAGCGTGGCGATCCAGGGGCTGCTCCACTCGGCGGGCATCCTCCTGACCGCGGGCCCCGTCTCCGTGCAGGGCGGCGACGGCGACTGGTCCGTCTCCGACGGCGTCGCCGCCTTCCGGCTCCTGGAGGTCGAGGGCAATCTGCGGGTCCTCGCCCAGGCCTCGGCGACGGCGCGCGCGGGACTCGCGGCGGGCGAGAGCATTCGCCCCGCGGTCGCGCTGACCTCCACGCGAGACACCCGCACCGAGGACTGGACGCCCCGGCTGGACCTGCTGGCAAGCGGCGGCGATGCCCGCGAGTTCGTCGTGGAGGTCGAGCAGGACGGGACCGCCGCACTCCGATTCGGCGACGACATCTACGGCAAGCGGCCCGAGCCGGCCACGGAGTTCGTCGCGCGCTATCGCGTGGGCAACGGCGCTGCCGGGAACGTCGGGCGCGAGGCGATCACGCACCTCGTCACCGAGGATGCACGCCTCGTGAGCGTGTCGAACCCGCTGCCCGCCTTCGGCGGGCGCGATCCGGAGAGCGCCGAGGATATCCGCCGCAACGCGCCGGAGGCGTTCCGCGTGCAGCGACGCGCGGTCACGGAGGCGGACTACGCCGCCGTCGCCTCGCGCTACCCAGACGCACAGCAGGCGAACGCCACGTTCCGCTGGACCGGCTCGTGGCACACCGTGTTCCTCACGGTCGACCGCCTCAGTGAGCGCGCGATCGACTCCGGTTACGAGGCGGGGCTACGTACGCACGTAGACGGGTTCCGGATGGCCGGCCACGACGTGGAGGTGGACGATCCGCGGCACATCGCGCTCGAGGTAGAACTCGATGTCTGCGTCTGCGCGGACTACTTCCGGGCGCACGTCAAGGAGTCGCTCCTGCACGTCCTCGGGAACGGCTGGGCCATGGACGGGTCGCCCGCCCTGTTCCATCCCGACCGGTTCACGTTCGGGCAGCCGGTGTACCTCAGCGACATCTACGCGGCGGCGCAGGCCGTCCCCGGTGTCGAGTCCGTGGTGGTCCGCACCTTCCAGCGGCTGCACGCCCCTGACCCCCGCCCGCTGGACGAGGGCGTCCTCCCGATGGGCCGCCTGGAGATCGCCCGCCTGGCGAACGATCCGAACTTCCCGGAGCGTGGGCTCCTCCGACTGAACCTGGAGGGCGGCAAGTGAGCGCCTGCCCGGACAACTGCACCTGCTGCAACGGCGTGACCCAGCGCACACCTCAGCCGATCGTCAACACGCCCGGCCTGTCCAAGATCCGCTACCGCAGCGGCCGTCACCCGGACTTCCTCGCATCCATGCAGGCTCGGCTGTCGTCGGACCGCTACCCGGCCCTGCGCGGGCTGCGAACACGCGACCCTCGTGACTTCTCGATGGCGTTGCTGGACGCGTTCGCCGCCTGCGCGGACGTGCTCACGTTCTACCAGGAGCGCATCGTCGCGGAGTCCTACCTGAGGACGGCCACCGAGCGCCGCTCCCTCGTGCACCTCGGACGGTTGCTGGGATACCAGCCCAACCCCGGCGTCGCCGCCGAGACGTACCTCGCCTTCTCGCTGCAGGAAGGCCCGGGCGCTCCCGACGAGGTCTTCCTCGAGCACGGCATGAAGGTGCAGAGCGTCCCCGGTCCCGGCGAGGAACCACAGGTGTTCGAGACCGTCGACGACCTCGATGCGCGCGCCGAGTGGACCAGTCTCCGCGCGGAGACATCCACGCCACACCTGCCGGTGACGACGGACTGCTACCTCGAAGGGGTCGGGCTCAACCTCCGGCCGGGCGATGCACTGCTGTTCGTGGGGCACGAGGTGCAGGCGAACGTCACGCGCGACAACTGGGACCTGCGCTTCATCACCTCGGTCACCACCGACACCGACCGCGACCTGACGCACGTCACCTGGCAGCCGACGCTCGGCTCCGTGATGCCGTGGATGCTGCCGGCGGCATTCCCGGAGGTCCACGTCTTCCGCACGCGGAGCGCCGTCTTCGGGCACAACGCCCCGCTCTGGCGCGCGATGCCCTCCGACTACCGCCGTGACTACGGAGCGGCGAGCGCCTCGGACTGGCCTAACTTCACGATCAGCCCCCAGAACAACGCCGTGGACTTCGAGTCCGTGCAGCAGGGTGTCACGCCCGGCTCGTGGCTCGTCCTCGTCAAGCCGGAGTACTCCGAGCTGTTCAAGGTGACCGGGACCATCGAGACGTCCCGCGCCGAGTTCGCGATCTCCGGCAAGGTCACCCGCGCCAGCCTGAACGGCGAGAACTACGACCTCTTCCAGAACGAAGTCCGCGACACCACCGTCCTGGCCGCGAACGAACAGCTGCGCTTCGCCCGCCGGCCCGTGATCGCGCCGGTGTTCGGCGACACGCTGGCGCTCGGCAGCGAGGTCGACGGGCTCGCGCTCGGACAGCCGCTCGCGCTGATCGGGCCGCGCGCCCACCTCCGTGTGACCGAAGCCGGCCAGACGCTGGAGATCGTGGTCGAGGGCAGCTCGCGCCGCCTCCGGCGGGACGAAGTCCTCGAGGTGCTCGCGCCACCGCGACGCGTGGTGAGTGGGGACGCGATTCCGGCCACGCCTGCCCAGGCGCAGACCACCACCGTGCGGTGGGACGTGCGCGACGACCAGGGCCGGACCGGCACCGTGCTCGCGCGCCTCGGCCAGCTCGCCCTGTCGCCCCCTCCCCGTGACGCCGAGGTGGTGAGCGAGGTCGTCCAGATCTCCTCGATCACCGGTTCGATCGAGGTCGGCGACGGCCGGACCGCGCTCGACCTCGACGGCTCGATCGAGCACTGCTACGACCCGGGGCAGCTCGTGATCAACGCCAACGTCGCGCGGGCCACGCACGGCGAGACCGTGACGCAGGTGCTGGGCAGCGGAGACGCCGCGAAGAAGAACCAGCGCTTCTCGCTGTTGCGCCTCCCCCTGACGTTCGTCGGCGACGACACCGCCCGAGGTGTGACCTCCACCGTGCACGTCCGTGTGAACGACTCGACGTGGCAGGAACGCCCGACGCTGGTGGATGCGGCGCCGGGCGACCATGTGTACACGCTACGCACGGACGGCGAGACCACGGCCGTCGTCCAGTTCGGTGACGGTGTGCGCGGGACGAGGCCGCCGACCGGCCGGGAGAACATCCTCGCCACCTACCGGCGAGGGATCGGCAGCGGTGGCAACCTGAAGGCGGGGCAGCTCTCGCAACTGATGAGCCGCCCGCTCGGCCTCGCCGGCGTCACGAACCCCGCTCCCGCGCGGGGTGGCGTCGACCCCGACGGCACCGAGGATGTGCGAGAGCAGATCCCGCTCGACGTCCGCACGCTGGGGCGCGCGGTCTCCCTCCGTGACTACGAGGACTTCTCACGTGCGTTCGCCGGGATCGCCAAGGCGCACGCTGCCGTCCTGAACCTCCGCGCCGGCCGCACGATCTTCATCACCGTGGCGGGAGACGCCGGCGCCGTGATCGCGCCGGACGATCCGGTCCTCACGCGGCTGGTCGCCTCGCTGCGCGCCAGCGGCGATCCTCACGTCCGGTTCGAAGTCGCCTCGTACGTCCCGGCCTCGTTCCAGGTGCGCCTCCGCATCAAGCGCCGGCCGGACACAAGCCGCAGCGAAGTGTTCGAGCGCGTGGAGGCGGACCTGCACCGCGTGTTCGGCTTCGAGGAGCGCGCGTTCGCGCAGGGTGTCGCGCTCTCCGAGGTGATCGCCGTCACGGACGGCATCGAGGGCGTGGAGGCGGTGGACGTCGAGCACTTCTACCGCAACGCCACGCCCACGCTCGCGACACGGCTGACGGCGGCCGGCCCTCGTGCCGATGCCGCCGGACGCGCCGTGGCGGCGGAACTCCTGACGCTGGCAGATGGGCCGCTGGCCTGGCTGGGAGAGATGCCATGACGACCTCCGCCACGGGCGCCGGGCCGGTCACGGCGGACACGCTGCTCGACCTCCTGCCCGCGATCTACCGACTCCGAGACACGGAGGTCGCCCACGAGCAGGGGCTGCTCACCGGCGCCGAGCTCGGAGAGCTCGCGCTGCTCCAGGCGACGCCGGGCCTCACCGTGGAGCAGCAGGCGCGACTCCGCGAGTTGCGGGAGCGAGCCGACCGCGGGCCGTTGGCATCACTGCTGGGGGTAATCGCGGAGCAGATCGCGATCCTCGGCGAGGACCTGGAGCGGCTCTACGACGACCAGTTCATCGAGACCTGCGCCGAGTGGGTCGCGCCGTACATCGGCGACCTCGTCGGATACCGGCCGCTGCATGGCGTGGTGCCGCGCCTGACCTCGTCGCGTGCGGAAGTCGCGAACCAGGTTGCGTACGTCAGCCGGAAGGGCACCCCGGCGATGCTCGAG
>Ga0265293_10005791_pt1 | contig 20363 bp, 16 predicted proteins | sample Munlanlewell138R_FD_192505 | JGI IMG/M metagenome (GOLD analysis project Ga0265293, IMG submission 192505) | Leachate microbial communities from a municipal landfill in Southern Ontario, Canada - Leachate well 138R | ecosystem: Engineered > Solid waste > Landfill > Unclassified | place: Canada... | reverse complement strand
AATTTTCTGCCATCCAAGTTTGAGAGCCGATTTTTAAGTATTTATAAACATTGCCATCGCGAGAATCTGTAAAAGACCCTGTAGCAAAAGGTGTTTGAAAACTAAGCTGATTACCGTATTGTGTTTCTACACTATTAGTAACATAAGCCCGTACATAATAAGTTGTACTGGCTGTAAGCCCTGTGATAGAACTTGTGAAACTGCCAATACCACTCCCATCTGTTGTATGGGAATTAGAAATTGTAGGATTTTGACTTTTACTCCAACAAACACCACGAGCTACTATAGCAGAGCCACCATCAGATGTAATATTACCACCACAACTAGCAGATGTTGCTGTGATGTTACTTATCGCATTAGTTGTGAACTTAGCAATAATTTTAAGTGTACTCAAACTAATAACTTCTCCGTATTTTGCATTTTCCTCATCCATAACAAAACTTCTAAAATAATATTTTGTACTATGCTTTAAATTTTTAACAATTACAGTTTTAGTTAAAGTATCAGTTATTGCTCCAAAATTAATTATATTATTATCTATACTTGGCTCGGCATTACTAGAACTATAACAGATCCCATAATCAGGATGAGAAAACTTTGGATTAAGGCTGTGTATTTTTAAATAAAGAGTACAATTAGTTGTATCTATAATATAAGTATCTTTAATATAGCTTTTAGTTACAGGGTCAAAATCTACTTTTTTACAAGCATTAAATATAAAAGCAAACAAAAAAGTTAAAACCGCTGCTGCTATTACTATTATTATATATTGTTTTTTCATAAGCTAATTTTTAAGTTTAAAATATGGTAAAATCCTATTTAAGTATAATTTATATTTTGTACAAAAGTATGCAAAGTTTAAATAAATTTATATAAAACAAAATTAATTTTGTGCTAAGATATTAGATATTTTATTTATAAACAAAAAATTTATGCGTTATTTTATTAAAAATTTTATATAAATATGAAAGTCGAAAGGGCTTCTCGCATTTCGCTACGCTCAATGCTCGAAGATAGGCAAGCACTAATTTACATTGATCTGGCTTCTCGTTTTTCGCTACGCTCAAAACTTTAAGTCAAAAGTTGAAAGTCTATAAAGTCGAAAGTTGTTAGTTTTTCGCTACGTCCAATTAGCAAAGAAAAACTAACAACTAAATACTAAATACTAACCACTATTCTCCTCTACTCTCAAAAACTCTATCATCAAAGCTAAAGCAGTATTTGTAGCTCTTTGTATATTTATTTCTCTATCATTAAAAAAGCTAAATTTTCGAGATATAGTTTTAGTTTTTGAAGCTATCCCTATCCAAACTGTTCCTACCGGTTTTTCTATTGTTCCCCCATCTGGTCCGGCTATTCCACTTGTAGAAATTGCATAATCTGTTTTTAGTAACTCTAATACTCCTTTAGCCATTTGCTCTACAACTTGCTGCGAAACAGCTCCATATTTTTCCAAATCCTCAGAACTAATATTTAATATATTTTCCTTTATTGAATTATCATAAGCTACAACAGAACCATAAAAATATTTAGAACTTCCGGCTATAGAAGTTAGTAAAGAAGCTATTCTTCCACCAGTACAAGATTCTGCAGTACTAATAGTTTTTCCTTGTTTGCTTAGCAGATTTCCTATTATTATTTCAGGTTTCAAATCATCTTCAGCCAAAAGTTTATTTCCCAAAACTTTTTTGATTTCTTCAAGAACTTCATCCACTTTATCTTGGTATTCAGATTTATAATCATAAATACTAAGTCTCAATCTTATATAACCCGGAGTTGGCAAATAAGCTAATTTCATATAATCAGGCATTGAATTTTCGACATTTTCTAGCATTTCAGCAAGAACGGACTCAGCAATACCAAAAGTTACAAGAGTTTTATGAAAAATATTATTAGTTTTAAATTTTTCTTTTATAAAGGGGATAACATATGTTTCTGTTATATGTTTCATTTCAAAAGGCACACCTGGCATAGAAATCAAATAAGAATTATTTTTCTCAAATAACATTGCCGGCGCTGTTCCTTTTTTATTAAGTAAAATTTTAGCATTTTCAGGTATCATAGCCTGATTATAATTATTATTATTTACAGGAACATTTCTTTTTCCCAACAATTCATTCACATTATCCAAAACTTCTTGATTAAAAACTAATTTTGTATTAAATATTTCGCACAAAACCGTTTTTGTAATATCGTCTTTTGTAGGACCTAAACCTCCAGTAACAAGCACAATATCATTTTCTGACATTAATAAGTTTACCGCCCATTTTATTTCGTCAGCTGAGTCGGCTATAGAAAGTATTTTTTTAACCTTTACTCCAATTTCATTAAGTTTTTTGCTAATCCATGCAGAATTTGTGTCAACAATCTGTCCAATTAATATTTCATCTCCTATTGTTAAAAGTGCAAGTTTCATAAATTATTATTTTTTTGAACAAAATTAAGATTTCAAAAGCAAATTACAGTGTTTTTATAATTAAAATTTAAGAAATCTATTTTTATGATTCAATTAGCAAAAATTAAGTTTAATTTTGCACAATGAAAAAAACTTGGGAAATAGGTAAAAAAGGAGTTTTTATTACAGCAATAATTTTATCTGCAATTCTTCTATCAATTCCTCAAATAAAACTTGAAAATCCAATTTTATTAAGCGAGAGATTTTTTCCAGGATATGGCTGGATTCAAATTGCAATAATGTCAATTTTAGCCGGATTTATTGCTGTAAATATGTTAAATATCAACAAAATAAGTCGTTGGCGCACTGCTACTTGGACAATTTTTTCTCTTGTGTTTTTTTCTCAACTTGCATTAGGTCTTTTAGGTTACGAAAAATTTTTGATGACAGGCAAACTACACCTTCCCATTCCTGCAGTGGTAATTGCTGGGGCAGTTTATAGATTTGAAATTGGATTTATGCCATTTTTATTTTTAACCACAGTATTAATAACAGGACCGGCTTGGTGTAGCCAACTTTGTTATTTCGGTTCATTTGATAATTTAACTTCAAGAATTAAAAAGAATAAAAAAAGATTTAGACCTCCAAATCTAAAAATATATAGAAGTTTAGCTTTAACAATTTTCATTATAATTGTTTTGATTTTAAGGTTTATAAATCTATCTTTAGAAAACACAGTAATAATTGCAGGAGTTTTCGGGATTTTAGGACTTCTTATAATTTTATTTGTAACACCATTTATTGGAAAAATGACACATTGCATTTATTGGTGTCCGCTTGGTGCAGTTTTAAATTACTCTCGCAAGATAAACCCATTTAAAATGTATATTGACAAAAACTGTATAAATTGCATGAGATGTACGGCGGTTTGTAAATATCAAGCAATGGAAAAAACAGATTTATTAAAACAAAAACCTGGTTTTACTTGTACAATGTGTGGAGATTGCATAAAAGTTTGTCCTACAGATTCAATAAAATATAAATTATGGAATTTCTCTTCAGAAAATTCAAGAAAAATTTACATAATAATTATTTCGGCTATATATATTGTCTTTTTAAATATGGCCAGAATTTAGGCTCAAATTATCAAAAAAAAGATTATTTATTATATGAGTTAATTACTTCTTGTGAAACTACTCCAATATCCAAAATAACTAATCCATCAATGGCAAAATTAAATTCAGGGTCAATATTAAAATCTAATATTTTCCCACCTAAAGAAAGGTATTTTTTAATTAAAACAGGCATTGAATAATGATTAATATCTATATCTCTAATTAACCTATCCATAAGAGACAAGTCATTTTTATATACTTCAAAAACTTTTTCGTGATGATGATTTAATTTATACTCAAACTTATTTCTTGCTTGCACAAATTCGCTAACTTCATTCCAAGCATGGTATCTTTTCAAAAATTCTATAATTAAAATTTTTGAATTTTCTGAATATATACTAGAGATACTAGCTGGTCCAATTAAATATTTATATTCAGGATATTTTTGAGTAACAAAATAAATACCTTTCCACAACAGAAATAATGGCAGAGTCTTTTTTTGATATTCTTGCACAATGAAAGATCTCCCCATTTCCATAGATTTTTCAAGATATTTATCGAAACCCTGATTAAACTTAAATAAAGTATTCAAATAAAAACCATTTTTACCGTATTTTTCAATTATATGCTTCCCCATGCCTATTCGATATGCACCAACTAAAGCATTTGCCAACTCATCCCAAATAAATAAATGATTATAATATTCATCATAAGCATCAAAATCACTTGCATTTCCTGTACCTTCTCCAATTTCTCTAAAAGTAATTTCTCTTGACCTAGCTAAGTCTTGAAAAATTAAAGGTATATCCTTTTTTTGCACAAAAAATACCAAATAATTTTCTGATGAAAATAATAAATTAGTTTTTTTAATTTTCTCAATTTCTTCTATAAGCAAGTCTTTGTTTTGAGCTTCAACAAGTTCAGCATATTCTTTTTGTATTACAGAAGTATTTACAAATGCTTTATGCTTTAATAAATAAGTTCTTGATTTTAGGAACTCAGCCAATAATTTATTATTTTCAATTTGTTTTATATTTTTTGCGGACAATGGAGGTGAAAACCTCAAACAAACTTCTAAATTTTTCTTATTTAGCAATTGTCTTGGCAAGCTGACAGTTCTAAAAAGTGGATTAATTTTCCCTAATAAATGAAAACTTCTAGAATTTTGTCCATCAATAAAGCCAGAAATAACAGGAGCATTAACAGTTTTGATAAATCTCATTATATTTTGTGGCCAAGCTTTATCTTCAATATATTTAGAGTTTTTATATTTAGTAGAAACTTCTCCGGCTGCAAAAATACACAATAGACCACCTTCCTCAATAACTTTATGCATAGCTTTAGCACCAACAAAATTAGAAAAAACTTCTTTTTTATTTTCAAATGGATTAACCTGCACCAAAACGTTTTGTAGCGGTTCTACTCTAGAAAGCAAAAAGTTGGCAACAAATTTCACATCTTTTCTTTTTTTCATCAACACTCCATAAGTCATTAAAGCTTCTAAGGCTCCAAAAGGATGATTAAATAAAATAACACAAGCCCCTGAACCTGGAATATGTGAAAGATCTTGTGGATAAACTTTTATTTTATTATTTTTATAATTAAGGCAATTTTCAACAAAGCGTTCACCATCATTGTCAAAACAATGATTATACATTTTATTTAAAGACTTTAATCCCAAAATATTGTATAAAATACTTGAAATTAATTTACCAAATATGCCTTTTAGTTTAATAACTAACTGTATATCATGCTTTGTAATTACACTATGCTTTAAACTAGACATATTTATTTTTTAAGTTTACAAATATGCAAAATATTAAGCAAACAAAAAAGTAAAAAAAAATAAGATTTAATAAAAACAGGATATTAACATTAATTATTTATAAATTTAACAACAAACCATCTTCAGCTGCAATTGTATTTTTAAAAACTTGCTGTGCTTCTTTTAACAATGGATTTATATTTTTATATCTAGTAGAAAAATGTCCTATTAAAAGTTTTTTAGCATTAACTAGTTTAGCTATTTCTGCAGCTTGGCTTGGAGTAGAATGAAAAGTTTGTAGAGCAATATCAGCCAATTCGCTTCCAAAAGTAGCCTCATGATATAGAAGATCTACATTATAAATATATTTATCTAAATCTTTTATTGGAATAGTATCTGTACAATAGGCATAAGTTCTAGGTTTTGAAGAATCGTAAGTAAGTTCTTGATTTTTTATTAATTTTCCATTTTCATCAATTAAATCATCACCATTTTTCACTTTTACAATTTCCGATATACTTAAATTATATTTTTCAATAACTTCCTTTTTTATGTTTCTTAGTTTTTCTTTTTCTTGAAATAAAAACCCCCAAACAGCTTTGCTATGCTTTAAAGGAAAACTATAAATTTCAAGATATTTATTCTGAAAAATCAAGTTTTTTCCATTTGAGGTTAAATCATGAAAAATCAATTTATATTTAAGTTCATCTCCATTAAGTTTATGCAAAGTTTTAATAATCTCTTTTAGTTTAGGCGGTGCATAAATATGTAAATCTTGCTCACGTCCCAATAAATTAAAACTAGAAAGCAAACCAAATATACCATAGAAATGATCGCCATGTAAATGAGAAATAAAAATATGCTTTAATTTTCCAAAAGGAATAGAATATTTTCTCATTTGCATTTGCGTAGCTTCGGCACAATCAATCAGATATGGAGTTTTATTGTAAATTACAGCTTGGGCGCTTGGCATACGGGTTGAACTTGGTAATGCAGAGCTAGAACCTAAAATTTTAATTTGAAATTGCATAATTATTTTTAAAACATAATACCTATAGGAATACTTAGCTCTATTCCAGCTTGCATATTTGGTAAAGTATATTGATTTTTTACACTTAATTCAGACAAAGCATATTTATAATATATTGAAAACATTCCATAGCCTAACTTAGTTACCAAACCATATTGTAAATTATCATTTATTGAATATTTTTGTAGAGTACTAACTTTTTCATCAACTGTTTTATATTTTAATTTAAGATTTGAAGAAAGAATATAATCGCCATAAGCACCAAAATCCCAGTGAAGTCCTAAACCGCTTGCACCACCAGCTAAAATTCTTAATCTTCCGAAAAATTCGCCTGAAAGACTTTTAAACTCAAAATTTTCTTTATAAGAAATTAAAATACTGCGATTGTCATTTACAAAATCAGAAAAATCATTCAACTTAAATGTAGATTTTGAATATGCAAGATTTAAGCCAATAGAAAAAGCGTTTACAATTTTTTGCTTATAACGAACACCAATAATCCAATCTTTTGTGCTTGAAATATTATAATTATCCGAGCTATTTCCAAAAATATATCCTCTTCTAACAAAAGGTTCTATATAAATTGAATTATTTGCACCAAATTTTGAGTATTTTTCTTTTCCCGGGCTTTGACTTACAGCAATTTTATTTTTTGCAAATACTTGAGCAAACTCATTATCAAAATCTTTTGTTAAGTTTTCAAGTTTATACTCTTCTGTATAGTTTTGATACCATGCTGAAAGTTTATAATTTTCATTTTTAAAATATGATTTAGAAATAGAAACATAAGCAGCAGAATCTTGTAAAATTTTAACTTGTTCGTAAAAAATAATTTTACCCTCAGAGTTTCTTATATTATAAAAAAGATAAGTTGGAGTTTCATTATTTACCGTAATTTCTGTTTTTAATAAATTAATATACAAGCCATCTTCATGTTCTTTAAACTCAAAGCTTTTAGGATAAACTTTTTGTTCTCCAAGAAAATAAGAAGCCATAGGTACACCATAACCATTAGCATAATCAAAATATGGGTATTTATCAGCTGATTTTTCAATTTCCTCTTTCATTTGACTTGCATTTGAATTAGGTTTTGTTTGCCAGGCACAAGCCACAAATCCAGCTACTAAAGGGCTTGAAAAAGAAGTTCCGCTTAGATAATTATAAGTTGATGGTGTAGCAGTATAAACACGTCCAAAAGCAGAAACATTAGGTTTTAATCTGCCATCATAACTTGGTCCGTATGAAGAAAAACTTATATGTGCTTGTCCATTATAATCTACGCCACCAACAGTCAATACACTTTCTGAGTCAGCAGGAGTAATTATTTTTTGCCAAGACTTATCATCTGCTTCATTGCCGGCTGCATTAACCACAACAATTCCTTTTTCCAAAGCTGTATTAGCTGCTTTTGCAACTACAGAAGTTTGTCCGTCCATATGCTTTAATTTTCTTCTTTCTTTACCATATCCTAAAGAAGAGTTTACAATATCAGCACCATTTTTATCCGCCCATTCTAAAGCCATTGCCCACCACACCTCTTCTTTAGCAGGCTCTGGTCCCACTTCTGTTCTTGCCAACAAAAATTCTGCTCCTGTTGCTAAACCAATGTTTCTACCTTGATTATCAATTCCAGCTATACAGGCTAAAACACTAGTACCATGAGAGTTCCAACCATAAACATTTTCTTTTTTACGTGGAAAATTCCAAGTTTTAATAATTTGATTATTCTCCCTCAAATGTTTAAATGCTCTGTGGCTATCAACTTTTGGGAAACCGCCATCAAATACTGCTATTCGTTTGCCTTTTCCATTAATACCATTTTCTATAAATTTATCACCCTCCATTCTTTTTATTTGAGGCAGATAATCTTGAATATTCTCAATAAATTTAAAATTATTTTGCAAGTCGCTTTCAAATTCACATAAAACAAAATCATTGTCTATTTGCTGCATATCAAGAACAAAATCAAACTTCGAAATAAATTCTGCACGTATTTTATCAGTATAAATTGCAGAAGCATTTAACCATCGGCTCTCACCAATATACTCATCGCAATAATCTGAAATTGTAGAAACATAAGTTTCATTCAAAGGAAAATCGCTAATATCATATAAAGAAATTCCTAAATTTTGTCTTCTTTCTATGGCTTTAAGATCAAAATATTCATATGGGTTAAAGCTAGTATTAGCTTTATCTTTATAAAAAACCCAATAATAATTTTGAGAAAATGAAAGAATTGACAAAAATAAAATACATGATAAGCTAAATGTTTGTTTCATAGTATTAGTTTTCAATAATAATTTGAGATATAAAGTCTTTTAGTCTTCCAAGACAAAACCATATTTTTCAGCGAATTTACTTTGTGATTCAAGAAATGAAGTTGAAATTTCGCTAAACAAATCATCAATTAAGAAATAAATATCATATAATTTATCTTCAAGTTCTTCATCAAATTCTTCTGTAAGTAATGCATCATACTCTATTAACAACTTATACTCATTTTCTAACACAGCTTTTAGTTCAAAAGCAAATTTCAAAGCAGCTTCTTTAAAAGTATTGTCAAGGTATTTTCCCTTTCCAAAGTTTTCTAATTCCTCTATTTTTTTTATAGAAGAATTTACTTGATTAACTGCCTTCTCATAATATGGCAAAAGCTCATGTTCTAAATAAAATGCTTCATCTAAATCATCTATAGTCTCAGCTATTAATATTTGCTGTTCAATAATTACATTATTATACTTAGCAGCTTCTTTTGCATCTGGTTTTGAATTAGAACAAGAAATAAATAAAAAACCTAGACTAAATACCATTAAGAACAAATAAGATTTTTTCATTACAATTAAGTTTTAAGATTTTTAATATATTAAATATTTTTTCAGAATTTATGGTTTAACAAATTGACCTATAAACAATGGGGTGTTATATTTATTTTCTTTTAAAACATAAAAGAATGGTCTATTTGCAATAAATTCATAAGTAAGTTTCATTTCCGGCTCCATAACAATAGAAGTAGTCATCATAGTTATTGCTGTTGCCGCTGCAGCTTCTGAGCCTTTTTCATCAAGTTCAAAAAACACTTTTTGTATAACTTGGCTTATTTCTAAATTATTATTTTGAGTAATTCCAGAAAAATCTGCATTACTAAATGCAGAAACCATTCCCATTTCTTTCAATAATTTAGATAGCTCGAAGCTAGATTCTATTTTAAATTTAGGAATTTCAATATCAACTTCTTGATAAAGAAGCGAATTGCAAATTTCTCTGTATTTTTCGCTATTTAAAACAAAATCAGATATATTATCTATGCTACTTTCGTTTGGCAAAACAAGTAATAAAGAAAAATTACGGTTCACATATTCCATTTCAATGGCTTTATATGAATTTATATCAGCATATTTTATCCTTTTAATGTTTTGTATCATAAAATCAGTTTTGACTTTATCTTTTTTGCTTAAAAAGAAATCCTTTTTCTCATTTCTACTTTCTCTAAACGGATATTTCCAGGCTGACTTAATATAAATAGCATTAACTAAAACCATTGAGGTATTAGGTTTTAAAGAACCTGCAGGAATTAAATCCTTAATCCTATCATTTGTCATTTTTTCAACCCAAGCATTTATATTCTTCTCTTCTAGTCTTGCATTTTTAACAAAATCAGCTAGTTGAAAAGCACCGTCAAAATATTTTTCTATTAAATCTTTGTAAGTTGGAAGTATTGTATATGTTTTTTCCAAATAAATTTTATTAGCAAGTTTAAAATCTATAAGCGTATCTTTATCAATTTCTCTTAAAAAATCCATATATTCAGAAATGCTATTTAAAAAATATTTTTTATTACAATCATAACCCATTAGATTACAAATTTCTTTAGCTGTTTCTCCTTCTGCACCGGAATAAACCATACCCATAGCAAGATTTAGAGAAACAGGAGAAAAAGAATAATTTATTTTAGAGTTCTTTTTTATTAAATTTTCATAAATCTCAAACGAAAAATCAATTAAATTTTCATTTTGATTAGTTTTAGTTGGTGCTTCAGTAATTTCTTTTTCGCTAAAATCTTGAATTTCATTTTTGTTTTTGCATGAGAATACTAAAACAGCAAACACTACGAAATATAGAATAGTTTTTTCCATAATTATAATTTTATTAAGTTAAAACAAAAAACATGCCTTAATTATTAAGTATATTTGTTTATAAAATATTTTCAAAAATACTACAAATCTATGAAAAAATACTAAATTTGCTAAAGATTTTTTTTTAAAAATGAAGAAACTTATCAAAAACCTAGAAATAATTAGTAATTTAAAACTTAATTCTAATTATTATTTATTAAAATTATTTTCAGAAGAAGATTTACCTTTGATTTTACCTGCTCAATTTGTAGAAATTAAAATTCCAAATTCTTCAACAACATTTTTGCGGCGACCATTAAGCATTCACGATGTAAATTATGAAAAAAACACAATTAAATTATTGATTAATATTGTTGGAGAGGGTACAAAATCATTATCCAAAATTAAAATTGGCGATTATGTAAATTTAATTTATCCATTAGGCAATTCTTTCACAATGCCAACATCAGAAAAAGTTTTGCTTGTTGGTGGCGGAATTGGTGTTGCACCACTATTATATACAGCTAAGTATTTTTTAAGTTTTGGAATAAAATCTGATTTTTTATTAGGTTATAGAAGTAAAACTAATATTGTGCTTCAGGATAAATTTTCAAAATATGGAAATGTTTTTTATACAACAGATGATGGAAGTTTTGGAGAAAAAGGCAATGTCTTAAATCACTCAATTTTCACAAATTCAGAATTTAATTATAATAAAATTTATGCTTGCGGACCGGAAATAATGTTGAAAAACTTATCTATTTGGGCAAATGAAAGAAATATTAATTGTGAAGTTTCTTTGGAAAATCTAATGGCTTGTGGTATTGGTGCTTGTTTGTGCTGTGTTCAGAATACAATTCAAGGTCATAAATGCGTTTGTACAGAAGGTCCGGTTTTTAACTCAAAAGAAATAATATGGTAAACTTAGAAATAGATTTTGCAGGTTTAAAACTAAAGAATCCAATACTAACTGCCTCAGGTACATTTGGTTACGGGCTAGAGTTTTCTGATTTTATAGATTTGAATTCATTAGGTGGATTTATAGTTAAAGGTACAACATTAAATCATCGCGAGGGCAATCCATATCCACGAATGGCAGAAACGGCTTCGGGCATGTTGAATGCTGTGGGTTTGCAAAATAAGGGTGTAAAATATTTTTGCAATAATATTTATCCGGAAATAAAAGATATAAAGACTAATATTTTAGTAAATGTTTCTGGGTCTAGCGTAGAAGAATATATTGCTAGTGCAGAAATGATAAATGAATTAGACAATATTCCCGGAATAGAACTTAATATTTCTTGTCCAAATGTTAAAGAAGGGGGAATGGCTTTTGGAACTAGCTGTGTATCAGCCGGCGAAGTAGTGAAAGAAGTAAGAAAGGTTTATAAAAAACATTTAATGGTAAAACTTTCGCCAAACGTAACAGATATTGTTTCAATTGCTCAAACTGTAGAGGGACAAGGAGCAGATAGCATTTCATTGGTAAATACTTTTTTAGCTATGGCAATTGATGCAAAAAGCAAGAAGCCTAAACTATCTACAATTACAGGTGGTTTATCGGGACCTGCAATTAAGCCAATAGCATTAAGAATGGTTTGGCAAGTTTCTAAAGCGGTAAAACTTCCTATTTGTGGTTTAGGCGGAATAATGAATGCAGAAGATATTATTGAATTTTTACTTGCCGGTGCTTCATGTGTGCAAGTTGGTACAGCAAATTTTATTGACCCAGATATTACTATAAAAATAATTAATGATTTAAAAATATTTTGCAAAGAGCAAAAAATAAATAATATAAATAAATTGATTGGAGGCCTTATCACTACTTAGTATAATGCAAGTAATGTTTACAAAACATAAATTCATTAATTAAAAAATAAACAAATCATTAATATTTTTTGTTTTTTATTATATAATACTGTATCTTTGATGTTAAATTAATATCATTTTTATAAAGTGAGTAAAAAACAAAAAATATTAAAATTAATTCCTGAAATTGTTTTATTCATTGTTACAATTAGCATAGGTATATTATATATTTTTAATGCCCGTTCAAAAGTAATTAAAACCAGATACGAAACTTATAAAGACTTAGCCTTAGTTAGCTCAAAACTAATTTCTTATGATTTACTTGCTGACTTAAATGCTTTACCTGAAGACACAGCCAAACTTTCTTATGAAATTTTAAAAGAAAACTTATCTTATATTATAAAAAATGTTGAACATTCTCGTTTTTGCTATTATTACACATTAATAGATAATAAAATAGTTTTTTTAATAGATTCAGAGCCTAGTGGTTCAAAAGATTGCTCACCTGCTGGTCAGATTTTTGAAGAAGCCGATAAAGCTTATTACAAAGCATATCTTGAAGACAGTATTATTTTTACTACTTACACAAAAGACAGGTGGGGAGGATGGGTAAGTTTATTTTTACCAATACATAATCCCGAAACTGGAGAAATTAAAGCGATTTTTGGTATTGACTTTGATGCTAAACAGTGGAATAACAGTATTCTTAAAGAAATATTATTTTCTATTCTATTAGTTTCATTAATCACATTATTATTATTATTTATATTAATTGCCCACAGTAAAAATAAATTATTAAAAGTAGAATTAAGACATAGAAAACAAATAGAACAAGCTTTACGCGAAAGTGAGGCTAAATATAGGAGAATATCCGATAAAACCACAGATGTAGTTTGGCTTTTAGATTATAATGGAAAAAGTTTGTTTGTTACTCCTTCAATAGAAAACTTTACTGGCTATTCTGTTGAAGAATATATGCAACAAAGCATTAGTGAAAGATTTACAAAAGAAAGTGCCAAACTTGCTAAACGTACTTTAGAGGAAAATGTAAATATTTTTAAACAAACAAAAAATCCAAAACAAGTTATAACAATAGAATTAGAATATATTTGTAAAACCGGAGGCACAAAATGGGGAGAATTATTAGTATCTCCTTATTTTGACATTGATGGCTCTTTCATTGGTTATCACGGCGTTACAAGAGATATTACTAAAAGAAGAGAAACAGAACAAGAATTGGTAAAAGCAAAAGAAAAAGCTGAAGAAAACAATAGATTGAAATCTGCTTTTCTCTCCAATATGAGTCATGAAATCCGCACTCCAATGAATGGAATTTTAGGATTTGCACAACTTTTAAAAAAGCAAAATCTTAGTGTTGAAAAACAAAATCTTTATATTGATTTAATTGAAAAAAGCGGCGCAAGGATGTTAAATATAATTAACGACATTATAAATATTTCTAAAATTGATGCAGGTCAAATGACTACTTATTATTCAAAAACTAACATATCGGCTATATGTAAAAATATTTATGATTTTTTTCTATTAGAAGCTACACAAAACAAATTAGATTTTCGATATAAAAATAATGTATCCGCTGAAGACGATATTGTTTATACAGATAATGATAAATTATATGCAATCTTAACTAACTTAATTAAAAATGCTATAAAATTTACACCTAAAGGATTTGTGGAATTTGCATGCGAAAAAGATAATGATTTTTTAAAATTTTATGTAAAAGATTCAGGCATTGGAATTAAAAAAGAAAGATTAGAATATATTTTTGAAAGATTTTGGCAAGAACACATAGAACATGGTTTAAGTAATCAAGGTTCGGGTTTAGGTTTAGCAATTTCTAAAGCTTATGTAGAATTACTTGGTGGAGAAATTCATGTTGAAAGTGATGAAAACAAAGGTACAAAATTTACTTTCACAATTAAATATCACAAATTTGAACAAGAAAACGAAAACCCATCTTTTACAAGTACAGAAAACAAAACTAAAACTAGGCTAAAAGTTTTAATAGCTGAAGACGACGAAATGGCACAAACGTTATTAAAAACGTTTTTATCTGAAAGTTGCGAGTCGATTATTACTTTTAATAATGGAATAGAACTTGTTGAATATTGTAAATCTAATTCAGATATTGATTTGATTTTTATGGATATTAAGATGCCTAAATTATCAGGATATGAAGCAGTAAAACAAATTAGAGAGTTTAATAAAGATGTTGTTATTATTGCCCAAACCGCATTTGCTTTCAATGATGAAAAAGAAAAGATTTTTGAGTTGGGTTGCGATGATTTTATCACAAAACCTTACTCTGAAGAATTAATTCTAGATTTATTAAAAAAGTGGTTTCCAAGATAAATATTTTAAGTTTTTCTTAAGATTATTATTATTTGATTTTACGAAAACATAAAATTTATTGTATCTTTACGCATTAAATTAAAAGTTTTATGAAAATTGCTTTAATAGGTTATGGCAGAATGGGGAAAACTATTGAAAAAATAGCCTTGCAACGTGGTCATTCAATCACTGAAATTATTGATATTAAAGATAAAAGTAAAATTAATCAGGATTTAAAAAACCTATGTGATATTGCTATAGATTTTAGTAATCCTAAGGCTTGTAAAGAAAATATTATTGCCTGTCTCGAAAATGGAATCTCTGTTGTTAGCGGTACTACAGGCTGGGAATTTACGGAATCAGAATTTATAGAACTTACAAATAAAACATCTACAGCTTTTTTTTACGCTTCAAATTTTAGTATTGGCATGAATATTTTTATGGAAATAAATAAAAAACTTGCTAATTTGCTAAATGATTTTCAAGATTATGAAGTAAAAATTGAAGAAACACACCATATTCACAAACTAGACAAACCTAGTGGAACGGCAATTAGCTTAGCTAAAGACATTTTAAAAAATAATTCTAAATACTTAAATTGGGAATTATTACCAAAACAAGACAAACATAGTTTTGAAATTGAAGCTTTTAGAGAGGACGAAGTTTTTGGAGATCATAAAGTTATTTGGAAAAACAATATTGATAATATAGAAATAAGTCATTCGGCATTTAATCGTTTAGGTTTTGGAACAGGAGCAGTACTTGCTGCAGAGTTTATTTCTGGAAAAACAGGATATTTCACAATGAAAAATTTATTAAATTTATAAATATGGCAAAAAAGAAAAGTATTTTATCTAAAATTAAAAACAATACTATTATAAAAAAATTGAAAAACAAATGGATATGGTTTTCAATTATTAGTTTGCTTTATATTTTGTGGGTAATCTGGTTAGGAAATTATTGGTGGATTATTGGTGAATTAATTATTATAGATATTTATATAACTAAATTTGTTAGATGGGCTTTTTGGAAACCTAAAAAAGACAAAACCTACACAAAAATCAAAAGAAAAACTTTAGAGTGGGTTGACGCAATTATTTTTGCAGTAATTGCAGCTTCGTTTATTCGTATTTTCTTTTTTGAAGCTTTTACTATACCAACATCTTCTATGGAAAAAACACTTTTAGTAGGAGATTATTTATTTGTAAGTAAAGTAGCTTATGGACCTAGGGTTCCAATGACTCCATTATCTTTTCCTTTTGTTCATCATACCCTACCACTTAGCAAAAGCACTCCATCTTATTTAACATGGATTAAAACCGAATATAGAAGAATGTTAGGCTGGGGTAATGTTGAAAGAGACGATATGGTAGTTTTTAATTATCCCACAGGCGACACTGTTGTAATACAAAACCAAGCCCAAGATTATTATGATATTATAAGAATCTGTTCCTATATTATGGAACAAGTTGATTTAAGTATTTTAGAAAATACTAAAGACACAAGTATTTTAATGAGAATTAAAGACAATAATTATTATAACACACTTGCTTATAATTTATTTGATCCTAATGTAAATGAAAATCATAATCCTGAATTGATAAATAATGCAAGTCTAAAATTGCTTGAATTAGACAAAGAATTTTATAAGTCTGAAAATAAGCTTAAAACTCAAGAAGATTACGATAAACTTGCAAGAAAAATAGTGCGTGAAGTTTACGATATTGTTGTACGACCCGTAGATAAAAGAGAAAATTATATTAAAAGATGTGTAGCAGTTGCAGGAGATAGCTTAGAAATAAAAGAAGGCATTTTATTTATTAATGGTAAACAACATAAAAACATACCTACACAACAATTTAATTATATTGTTAAACTTGAAAATGGAAATTTTTCTGAAAAGTTTTTAAAAGAAAATCAAATAAACAAAAGTGATATTAGAAGACATAATACTTCATTAATAATTCCTTTAAATGAAAGTGCTTTGCAAAAAGTTCAAAAATTAGCCTATGTAAAAAGTGTTAAACCTGATTTTAAGCCAAAAGGCGAAAGAGATTTTAGAATTTACCCACACAACAACAAATTTGATTGGAACTCTGACTGGTTTGGTCCTTTATATATCCCAAAAGCTGGGCAAACAATTGAACTTAATGAAGAAAACTTAATTTTATATGAAAGATTAATAGGATATTACGAAGATAATAATTTAGAAATAAAAGAAGGTAAAATTTTTATAAACGGAAAGGAAACAAGTAAATATACTTTTAAAATGAATTATTATTGGCTTATGGGGGATAATAGGCACAACTCCGCAGACTCAAGATTTTGGGGCTTTGTGCCTGAAAATCACATAGTTGGTAAAGCATGGCTTATTTGGATGTCAAGAGATAAAGAATATGGTGGAATGAGATGGTCAAGAATCGGTAAAATTGTACATAATGAATAAAAAAAATAAAAAAATACTTATTATTCTAAGCTCAGCTATTTTATTGCTTATTATTTTATTTTTCATTTTTAACGGAATTTATAAAGCTGTAAATTGTTTTGGAGGCAAACAAAACTTTTTAATTCAAAAAGTAAAAAATCCAAACATGAGTTTTAATTTCGTAAAACCATCAGCAGAGTTTTTATTGGATTATAGCGATAAAGTAGTTTATAAATCACCAGAGTTAAACGACCCGCCATTTTCTAAAAAAGAAAATATTATTGGCAGAATAATTGGAAAACCAGGCGATATAATACAAATTAAAGATGCAAAACTTTTTATAAACGACAAAGAATTAGCAGAAGACTATGATTTGATGTTTAAATTTAGGATTAATACAAACGAATATACGAATTTTACAGAACTTCTTAAAGATTACGATATTAAAATAATAGACAGTTTAAACAATAATAAAGCTTGTGATATTTTAACCATTAAAGAAATTGTGGATGAAATATCGCAACTTAAAGAAGTGATGTCTGTAAGAAGAATCACTGAACCAGAAAATGTTTTAAACTACAATACTTTTCCATTTCAGATTTTTGCTTGGAATCAAGACCATTTTGGACCGACTATTGTACCCGCTAAAGATATGACACTTAGTATAAACAGAAGAAATATTCATTTATATAAAAAAATAATTGATTTTTACGAAGGGCATGATCTTTATTATTTTGGCGAAAATATTGAAATTGATGAAAACTTAGTAAACGAATATATAGTTAAAAAAAATTATTATTTTATTTTAAGCGACAATAGGTTTAATGGAAAAGATTCAAGAAAATGGGGATTTATTCCTGAAGAATATATTATTGGTAAGGTAATTTTTTAATGAAAGCCGTATTATTTTCATCTTACTTTCCTCCTATCCAATATATTTCTAAGTTTTTTCTTTACAATAATATTTATATCGATATTTTTGAAAACTATCAAAGGCAAACTTACAGAAATCGTTGTGAAATACTTACCGCTAACGGAAAAGCTAATTTAAGTGTTCCTATTATCAAATCATATAGGCAATATTTTAAAGATACTCAAATTGATTATTCATTAAATTGGCAAAAAAACCACTATATGGCTTTGGTATCTGCTTATAAAAACTCGGCTTTCTTTGATTTTTATATAGACAGTTTTAATTTTATTTTTAAAAATAAAGAAAAATTTTTATTTGACCTTAATCATAAAATTCTTGAAAATTGCTTTAAAATCTTAGGTGTAAAACCAAAATTTGAATATAGTAAAAGCTTTATAAATCAAGAAGATACGCTAAACTTAAGAGAACTTATTTCACCAAAATCAAAAATTATTGACAAAGATTTTGAACTTAGTGAATACTACCAAGTTTTTAAAGAAAGGCATGGATTTATACCTAATTTAAGTATTATTGATTTACTTTTTAATCAAGGTCCTCAATCAATTATAATAATAAAAAATTCTGTAAAACTTAGTTAAAATGTGTGGTTTGGGATTTTGTTAAACTTTGAGAATATATTCTTTTTAGTTGTTTTACAATAGCCAACCAGTTTCCTGATTCAAAATCAATACCCCAAGAGCCAGGCATATTGTTTTCTAACCTAACTAAAGAAAAAATAGATTTTTTAAGAAAACAAAGATTAGTGTTTCTCATAAGCTCTTGATTAGCAAGGACATAATTCATCTCACGCATCCAAATTTTATAAGCACAAGAAGAATTAAACTTTTTCAAAAAATCTGTCATTTCATTAACATCCTCCACTAAATCAGCCTCAAACAGTGATTTTATAAAATCATAAACTAAATTTGTATATTCAAAGCTATGATCATCGTGATAAACTATATAATCTTCTTCTTTAATGTTTTCAAAAATAGGTAAAAAAGATAAAACATGGCAATATTTAGAAATATCAGCAGAATACTCATTATTCTTAGTTAAAATTTCTTTCAAATGCGATGTTAATGTTTTCATAAATTCGTTTCAATCAAGTGATAAAACAATTTTATAAAAACATTGTTCAGAACTTTATCATTTCAAAATATATTGCTCAAAATTCTTAGTATAATAATCTTGCACATTATTTGCATTATCTAAATAAATAAAATATACCTCAATATTATTTAAGTTTTTCAAAATATTTTTTGATTTTTCTAGACCACTTGCCATAAAAGCAGTTGCATAAGCGTCTGCACTCATACAATCTTTTGCAATAACAGTTACACTTAACAATTCATTTTCTTCAGGGTAACCGGTTTTCGGATTTATAGTATGAGCATATTTTTTATTCTCATTTTCAATAAATTTTCGATAATTTCCCGAAGTAGCAACAGCTTTATTAGAAATGTTAATAATTATTTGATTTTCACGGTTTTCATAATCCGTATTTTCTATTGGTTTATCTATTCCTATTCTCCAATTTTCGCCATTTGGATTTTTGCCTTTACACATAATTTCGCCACCAATTTCAACTAAAAAATTTTCAACTTTTCGAGATACTAAAAAATTAGCGACAAAATCCACAGACTGCCCCTTTGCAATTGCATTAGAAATAAGCATAGCTTCCTGACAATCTTTAACTATCTTATTATCAACGATTGACCATTTATCCATGCCTACAAAATTCAAAAGATTTTCAATCTTGCTTGAATCCGGAATATTATTTTTATCTTTTTTAATCCAGCCAAAACCCCATTCATTAACAATAGGTGCAATGGAAATGTCAAAAGCTCCATCACTTTCTTCATAAACTTGTTTGGCTTTATAAAACATTATTCTAAACAAACTATCTGTTTGGTTTTCTTCATTAAAATTAATTTTAGAAATTAAAGAATTTGGGTCGTAATTATTTAAAGATGCATTAAAAACTTTAAAAACGCTATCTATTTCCATAGATAAATCAAATGAGCTTTGGTAAGTAATATGAAAATATGTTCCGTGTATTTCGCCTTTATAAAATTGATATTGATTTTTGCTTTTATTAGTACATGAAAACAATAAAATCAAGATTAACAAATAAATAAGATTACGCATAATATTAAATTTAATTTTGCAAATTACAAAAAATCTGCAATAAATATTATGGATTTTCAAAAATCTTCAAAACTTTTTATCCTCCAAAATCATCAAAAGCTATCATTTCTTCTGGAACTCCTTGGTTGTCAAGCATTTTTAAAACAGCATCATTCATCATTGGCGGACCACATAAATAATATTCTATTTCTTCAGGTTCTTCGTGTTTTGCTAAATAATTATCTAAAATTACTTGGTGTATAAAACCTGTATATCCGTTCCAATTGTCTTCTTCTTTTGGTTCAGATAGAGCTATA
>Ga0265293_10005789_pt1 | contig 20366 bp, 23 predicted proteins | sample Munlanlewell138R_FD_192505 | JGI IMG/M metagenome (GOLD analysis project Ga0265293, IMG submission 192505) | Leachate microbial communities from a municipal landfill in Southern Ontario, Canada - Leachate well 138R | ecosystem: Engineered > Solid waste > Landfill > Unclassified | place: Canada... | reverse complement strand
GCTTCTTCAAACTTTGAACTAGGCGGATCGTTTTAATCAATTTATCAATATGCCATTTGTCCTATAATAAAATTATATCAAAACTATAGCTCAATTTCACTTATTTTTTTCACCCTTCGTTCATGCCTTCCCCCAGCAAACTCTGCACTTAACCAGGCAGACACGATTTCCAGGGCCAGATCCTTGCCTACCACCCTGCCCCCAAGGGCCAATATATTTGCATCATTGTGTTCCCTGCTCATTCTTGCAGAATAGGTATCTCCACATAGGGCACACCTAATTCCCTTTACCTTGTTGCAGGAAATAGAAATCCCAATACCAGTACCACATATTGCTATGCCCCTATCAACTTCCTTGGCTACCACTGCCTCTGCAAGTTTTTTGCCGTAATCGGGGTAGTCCACTGAATCCAAGGAATAGGTACCATAGTCTATACACTCTACACCTATGCCATCTAAATAGTCCCTTATATATTCCTTTAGTTCAAAACCGCCATGGTCACTGCCTATGCCAATTTTCATCCTTCTTCCTCCTTTTAGTCATCTACTATAAGTTGTGACTTTTAATTATTTGTAGTATTGCTTGTTGAATTGCATCCCTTGTATGCTCGTATACATACAAACTCTTTCCATAGGGATCTGCTAGATCCTTTTCTACACCATAGGCATAGTCGAGTAAGGTAAATATCTTGTCCCTATGCTCTGGATAAGTGGACAATAAATAATCCTTGTGGGAAGCAGCCATGGTCAATATAAGGTCCGCTTCCTCAACCATAGACTCATCTATCTGCATAGACTGATGATTTAATATGTCCACTCCCATATTCTTCATTGCCTCAATGGCATGTTTTGACGCCTTGTCTCTGCTAAAAACATTAATCCCAGCAGATCTAACGGCAATATTGCGATTTTCCCTTGCAGCTATGGACCTTAAAATCCCCTCTGCCATGGGACTCCTACAGGTATTTCCAGTACAAACAAATAAAATATTCATCAATTCCTCTCCCTAGACATCTATTATCTTTCCTGACGCCGCCTTCATCATCCTATTCATAATGGCCGTACCTAGGCCGGACAAATCTACGCCCTCGGCTAAGATTATATCCACATTCTTCTTATCTAATAGCCTTAGGACATTAAATAGCCCTCTCCCTATGCTATCTTTTTTCTCCCTGCTGCCCATGGAAATAATATAGCCTTCACTATAAAGGTCCCTGGTCTCATCGGTGCAGATAATCCCAACCCTTCTTCCCATGTCCTCATATATTCTAGTATTGTCTATTATGGCCCTGACAATACTATTTACCTCACCACTATATACTATCATCTCTGCCCTTGGGGCATAGTGCCTATATTTTTGGCCCGGAGATTTTGGTACCTGCCCCTGGTCCTCCCTTATTATACTTGAATCCATGGCTATATTGGGAATTATCTCTACTAGGTCCTCCCTTGTCACTCCACCTGGCCTAAGTATCATAGGCAGATCAACTGACAGGTCCAGGACCGTTGACTCCAGACCAAGGCCTGTCTCTCCCCCGTCAATTATCATGTCAATCTTCCCATCTAGGTCCTCTATTACATGCTTGGCTGATGTAGGGCTTGGCCTGCCAGAAAGATTGGCAGAAGGTGCTGCTATGGGGGTATTGGACTGTCTGATTAATTCTAGGGCTATTTTGTTTTCAGGCATCCTAAGGGCCACTGTATCCAAGCCCCCTGTGATTATATCTCCTACTAGCTGAGACCTCTTGAACAAGAAGGTAATTGGACCCGGCCAAAAGCTCTCCATACAAGTCTTCCCTATGGCCGGTATTTCCGCTACCAATTCCTCTACCTGTTCTAGCGAATGGACGTGGAGGATAAGGGGATTGTCCTGGGGTCTGCCCTTGGCAATAAATATCTTCTTTACTGCTTCCTGATCCAAACCGCTGGCCCCCAGCCCATATACGGTCTCTGTAGGAAATGCCACCAGGCCCCCAGCCCTTATTATTTCCACTGCCTCCCCTATTAGGTCCTGATCTATCTTCTTTTCATCTATTTTTATAATTCTAGTTTCCATTTTCTTCCCCTTTGAATTTATCTATTGGTTTTGCTCCTATTATTATATATTATTATCTCCCATTTAACAATTTGATATATGCCTTTTAAGCAATTTATCTATCTATTTAGATGCATTGGACTAGAAAAACCTAGCCACATAGTAAATGTCGCCATATAGGAGAAAGGTTAATAATTGATATGGGCCTGTCATATCTATTAATGGGGGGGATAAAAGTGAATGAAATAAAAATAGGTATAATAGGTCTATTAGTGGGTCTAGTAGGGACGGGTATAGGGGCCTTGTTCGGCATATTTGTAAAAAAGACAGATAGGATACTGGGATTTCTCCTAGGTTTAACCAGTGGTTTTATGATGTTTATAGCCAGTTTTCACCTCTTTCCTGAGGCCTTTTATCTAGGAGGAATTCCCATAGTAGTCTTGGGCATAGCCCTTGGACTGCTTATCATAATACTTTTGGAAAATATAATTGACAGGGCATCTGGGTACGCCAATCTAAAGACAGGTATAATCCTAGGTCTAAGCATAGGGATACACAATTTCCCAGAGGGGCTTGCCCTAGGCTCTACCCTTGTAGGTGCAAGGGACTTCGGTCTTGTCCTTACTCTGGCAATGCTGGTCCACAATATACCTGAGGGCATTTCCATGTCCCTGCCCCTCAGTATGAATCGGTTAAATCCATGGAAGGTCCTTTTCCTTACCCTTGCCGCAGGTGCCCCAACTGGTTTAGGGGCGTTTTTAGGTGCCTATTTGGGCAGTATTTCCAATGAAATAATCTCATTTTGCCTGGCCCTGGCAGGAGGGGTCATGCTTTACATAGTCTGTGATGATTTGATTCCAATGGGAAAAACCCTTCACAAGGGAAGGGTTTCAAGTGTCGCTGTCATTATGGGTTATGTATTGGGAATAATCCTTTATTTTAAATAGTTATTCGGCCTTGCTGCCATTGGACTTTAGCAGATACCTAATATATTGATGGGGCCTGTATAAAATAACTCTGGGCCCCGAAAAGCTCATTACTCTCTTGATTTTCTCCTTCATTTCAGGGCGGTAACAATGGGTTTTGCATTTTTTGCAGGAGGGTTTGCTCTCCCCATACCTGCAATTAGTCAATCTCTTAGCTGCATAGTCATAGAGTTCCTGACACTCTGGACACTTGTCCAGACCCAACTTGTGTTTCCTTTCGCAGTATAAGTCTATCATGAATCTAAGAATCCTCTTATCCTTTTCAATTCTAGACATGGATTTCACCCCAATTATTCACTTAATTTTGCCGCCTGATCCGATGTGGTCAAGGCGTCAATCATTTCATCTATATCTCCATCTATAAAGGCATTCAGCTTATATAGGGTAAGGTTAATCCTGTGGTCAGTTACCCTGCCCTGTGGAAAATTATATGTCCTAATCCTTTCTGATCTGTCTCCGGAGCCTACCTGCCCCTTCCTTTCCTCTGCTATTTCAGCAGCCTGATCCGTTAGCATCTTGTCAAATAGCCTGGTCTTTAGGATCTTCATGGCCTTTTCCCTATTTTTTATCTGACTTCTCTCGTCCTGACAAGCGACTACTATTCCCGTAGGCAGGTGGGTAATCCTAACAGCCGAATCTGTGGTATTTACGTGCTGTCCCCCTGCTCCTGAAGACCTATAAATGTCAATCTTTAAATCCTTCTCCTGAACTTCTATATCCACATCTTCTGCCTCTGGAAGTACCGCAACGGTAGCTGCAGATGTGTGTATTCTACCACTGGCCTCTGTCTCTGGAACCCTCTGTACCCTATGGACCCCCGATTCAAACTTCAACCTGCTGTAGGCTCCCTTGCCATTAATCATAAATATTACTTCCTTGAAGCCCCCAATGCCTATTTCGTTGGCACTCATGATTTCTATCTTCCACCTATTTCTCTCGGCATACCTAGAATACATCCTAAAGAGGACACCTGCAAATAGGGCCGCTTCATCTCCGCCTGTACCGCCCCTGATCTCTATGATGACATTCTTATGGTCATTTGGGTCCTTTGGTATGAGCAATACCTTCAATTCCTCACCTATGGATTCAAAGGCGCTTTCCAGATCCTTGATTTCATCCTTTACCATTTCCTTCATCTCGTCGTCCAGTTTTTCCCTTAGCATCTCCTTTGCCTCTTCTAGGGATTCTGTAACCTTGGCATACTCCCTATACTTAAATACAATGGGTTCTAGCTCTGCGTGTTCAATCATCAATTTCTGCCAGTTTTCTCTGTCATTAATGACCTGGGGGTCAATTACCTTCTCACCCAGTTCATTATATTTTTCCTCAATGGAAACTAACTTGTCTAACATAATTTCACTCCCAACTTAATTTGCCTTATACTTATTATATACAAGAGCCCCAACAGCTCCAATTACAACCATCAAAATAGGGCTAAGATTTAAAAATACAATTGCCAAGAGGGCAGCCAGGGAAATAAGCAACCTCTTATAGCCAAACTTTGACGCCTTGGTCAACTTATATACGGCCGACAGGATAAGAGCGACTATAGCCGGCCTAATCCCTAGGAAAACCTTGTCGACAAACCTATTGTCCCTATACTGGTAAAAGAATTTAGCTACCAGCAGCATTATTAGGAAGGAGGGCAGGACAGTGCCTAGGACTGCGGCTAGGGCTCCACTTAGGCCAGATACCCTATAGCCTACATATATGCTGGTGTTCACTGCTACAGGTCCAGGGGAACCCTGGGCCACGGCAAGGGCATCTAAAAACTCACTTTCATCTATCCACTTCTTCCTGTCTACTACTTCTTCCTGTATAATTGGTATCATGGCATAGCCTCCGCCAAAGGTAAAGGCCCCAATCTTGAAAAAGGATACAAACATTTCAAATATCATATGAGCCCTCCTCTAGTAAAGTAATACGCCTAGCAAGCCTGCCAGTACTATGGCCAGGATTGCATTGAATTTTTTAAAGGACACTAGGTAAAATAGTAGCACCCCTATGATTACCGACCTAAAATCCACAAAGGCATTTTTCCCAACGGATACAGCCGCTGCAGCAACTAGGCCCAACACCATTGGCCTTATGCCAGAAAATACCCACTCCACATAGGGAGTGTTTTTAAATTTCACTATAAAGTGAAATATGATGCTCATGACTATGAAGGAGGGCAAGACTACAGCCAGAGTAGCAAGGGCAGAGCCGGGAATCCCCGCCACCTTATAGCCCAAGAAGGTAGCCGAGTTTATGGCTATGGGCCCTGGTGTCATCTCCGACAAGGCCAGTATATCTATAAATTCCGTGCTGGATAGCCAGCCGTGGACATGGATTATCTCCTTCTCAATGAGGGGTAGCATGGCGTATCCACCGCCAAAACTAAAGGCCCCTATCTTAAAAAACGATATAAATAATTTTATTAAATTCCCCATAATTACACCTGCCTTAGAGTCTGTAAAATCCCAGGGCTGCCCTTTCATGGCCTTGGCTGTCCCTCAATGTGGAAAAGTCCCTAAAGTTTTCTTGAGCCATGATTTTCCTTAGGTCCCCCCCTTGATTATATGCAATCTCATATATTAGAAGTCCCCTATCCCCTAAGTATTTCCTGCTGTCCCTTGTTATGGTCCTATAGAAGTCCAGTCCATCCAGCCCTCCATCTAGGGCCATTCTTGGCTCAAAGTCTCTTACACCCCTAGCTAGGCCCTCAATATCTGCCCTAGGTATATAGGGGGGGTTGGACACTATGATGTCAAATTTTTCCCTTCCATCAAGGGGGGCGAACAAGTCCCCTTCCTGAAAACTTATGTTGGATAAGTTCAAGCTATTCTTGTTGATATTTGCCAGCTCAATGGCCTCAGCAGATATGTCCAGACCTAGGACCAGGGCATTTTTACAGTAATATGCTATGCTGAGTCCTATGGCCCCGCTACCCGTACACATGTCTAAGACCCTTACATTTTGATTTTTAAAGTTAATCTTGATGTAGTCAACTATATATTCTACTAGAACTTCTGTATCAAATCTAGGGATTAACACCTTTTCATTTACAAAAAGCCTTAATCCCATGAATTCTTTTTCTCCCAAGATATATTGAATTGGATAGCCCCTCTGGACCTTTTCCATTAGCCTATGGAATTCTTCTGCCTGCTCCCTTGTGATTTCTTCCTCTTCATAGGCGTATACATGGCTTCTATCCACCTTCAAGATCTTTGAAAGTATTAAAAGACTCTCCCTAGGCAGGTCTCTATAGTTCCTCCTTAGATCACCTATAGTTACCATAGGTCCTCGTCCTTGTTTTCTGGTAGTACAGCCCTTATAGCCTCTATGGCAACTTGAATTTGCTCCTCGTCTGGCTCCTTTACGGTTGCCATCTTCTGTATCATAAGTCCCGGATAGGACAGTATATATGCCAATTTAGAATTACTCTTCCCAATTAATTTGTTTATTTCATAGGATATACCTGCAATTACTGGAAACATTATAATCCTTATGACTACCCTCTGCAATGGACTTGGCCAGCCAAAGAAGGACAGGACAAATATACTGACTACCATTACCATAAATAGGAAGCTGGTGCCGCATCTAGGATGTAAAATAGAATGCCTTTTCACATTTTCTACTGTCAATTCTTCTTCATTTTCATAGCAATGTATGGTTTTGTGCTCAGCTCCGTGGTATTCAAATACCCTGCTAATATCGTCAAATTTGGAAACTCCCACTATATATATAAGGAATATCCCAATCCTGACAAGCCCCTCAATTAGATTTAGACCCAAAGACATATCTATCCTTGCCCTGAAAAAATTAGTTATAAAGGAAGGCAGGACCATAAATATTCCAATGGCTAAGACCATGGAAGCTAACATGGTGATAAACATTTCTACGTCTGCAGCCTTTTCCTTGAACAGCTTCTCTGTAATGGATTTTTTGCCAGCCTCCTTGGGCTCCTCTTCCTCGAAAAACTCTGCTGAATACATCAGAGCCTTGGTGCCAATAGTCAGGGCCTCGACCAAGCCTACCATACCCCTTAAAAAAGGTAGGGTAAATATCTTATGCCTCATGCCCAGAGTATTTAGTTCCTCCGTCTTTAATTCAATTTCCTTGTCTGGCTTTCTAACTGCGATAGATACATGCTTTGGACCCCTCATCATTATACCTTCGATAAGGGCCTGACCTCCAATGCTGGTGATGTGCTTTGGTATCCTATTTACTTTTTTGATTTCCATATAATCACCACCGTTCTAACAATTTAAAAAGGTTAGTTGCCCACGCATCTAACCTCATTTTTGAAGAAATTAATCCAGATTATATCTCTTCTTAAATTTCTCAACACGACCGCCACGTTCAACAAATTTTTGACGACCTGTGAAGAATGGATGGCATTCTGAACAGATTTCAACCCTTAATTCATCTTTTACAGAGCCTGTTTTAAAAGTATTGCCACATGCACAAGTAACTACTGCTTCTTTATATTCTGGATGAATATTTGCTTTCATTCCTTTCACCTCTCTTCAACTACTTCTATGACTAAAAAACATTTTCATATTTTAACCACTCAATTATACCACATAAGTTTTTTCATTTCAACTAAATCCAAATTTTATTTCTCATTTCCTCTACAAACATTTCATTGCTTTTACTCCTCATGAGGGAATCGATCAGGGATTCGGTAACATCTTGAGTAGATGCTCCACCCATGGCCTTCCTTATACTCCATATGGTTTCCAGTTCTTTTTGTGTAAGGAGCAGTTCTTCCCTTCTAGTCCCGGATTTGTAAATATCTATGGCAGGGAATATTCTCTTTTCAGATAATTTCCTGTCCAAATGGATTTCCATATTGCCCGTTCCCTTGAACTCTTCAAATATGACATCGTCCATTCGGCTGCCAGTCTCCACCAGGGCCGTGGCCAAAATCGTCAAGCTTCCACTTTCCTCCAATTTCCTAGCGGCACCAAAAAACCTCTTGGGCTTGTGGAGGGCCCCCGGGTCAAGACCTCCGGATAGGGTACGCCCCGTTGCAGGTATGGTCAAATTATAGGCCCTGGCTAATCTGGTAATGCTGTCTAATAAAATCACTACGTCCTTTCCGTGCTCCACCAGTCTCTTTGCCCTTTCCAGCACTATCTCTGCTACCTTTGTATGATGCTGGGGCAGTTCGTCAAAGGTGGAATAAACCACATCGCCCTTAACAGATCTCTTCATATCGGTTACTTCTTCCGGCCTTTCATCTATTAAAAGTACTATGATTTCCACTTCTGGGTGGTTCTTTGATATGGCATTGGCTACCATCTTGAGCAGGGAGGTCTTACCCGCCTTGGGTGGGGATACTATCATTCCCCTTTGGCCCTTTCCTATGGGGGCAATTAAATCTATCATCCTAGTAGCCAATTCGGAGGCATTGGTCTCCAATATCAATCTTTCCTTTGGATAAATAGGGGTTAAATCGTCAAAATTGGGCCTCTTGGTAGAGGTTTCAGGGTGCATTCCATTGACTGATTTTACATAGAGAAGCGCCTTATATCTCTCACCCTGATTTGGTTCACGGGTGACTCCGCTAATCTTATCTCCCGTCCTCAATCTAAATCTCCTGATTTGGGAGGGAGAGATATAGATATCCTCATCTCCGGACAGGTAATTATCCGACCTCAAAAATCCATAGCCATCTGTATGCAGTTCCAATATGCCATCGGCGAGATTTATGGTTTCCATATTTTCCAGCTCTTCCGTGACCTTTTCGGGCAGTTCATCTGTTTCTATATCCTTAATATCCAGCTTCTCTGCCTTGTCATCATTAGCTTCCCCTTCTTTTTCCTTTGATGCAAGACTCTGCCTCAATATATCTAACAACTCGTCCTTTTTATACTTATAGGGGCTGCTTATACCCTGGGCCTTTGCAATCTCCCTCAGCTCACCTATCTTTTTATTCGACAGATCCTGTTCCGTCAAAACAACACCGCCTTTCATCAATTTGCAATCCTTACTTTGCGTATTCTGGTTTTTTATCTAATTTATGTGTGGCGTCTATGAACCTAATGGTACCAGTCTCCGCCCTCAAGACTAGGGAATGGGTAGTTGCTACATCCTTTTCCAAATACTGAACGCCGTCCAATAGTTCACCATAGGATACTCCCGTTGCCGCAAATACTACTTCATCTCCCTTGACTAAATCGTCAATGGTATAGACCTTGTCGCAGTCAGCACCCATCTCTATACACCTTCTATGCTGTTCCTCTGTGGCAGGAGTGATTAGGCCTTGGAACTCGCCTCCCAAGCATTTGAGGGCTGCAGCCGCTAGGACCCCCTCAGGTGCACCTCCTACTCCCATTAAGATGTCCACATCTGTATAGGTAAAACAGGTATTAATAGCAGCCAGGACGTCGCCGTCGCTAAACATCTTAATTCTGGCTCCCGCCTTACGTACATCTTCAATTAATTTTTCATGCCTTGGCCTATCCAATATGGTGACAGTCACCTCTGATATGTCCTTGCCCAGAGCCTTAGCCACATTTCTAATATTTTCTTCTACTGATTTTCTTATATCGACTACGCCCTTGGCCTTGGGCCCCACAGCAATCTTATTCATATAGGTATCAGGTGCATGGAGCAAACAGCCCCTAGGGGCAATGGCAACTACAGATATGGCATTTGGCAATCCATTGGCAACGGATCTAGTCCCATCCAGGGGGTCCACTGCTATATCCACCTTTAGGTCGTGGGGGCCAGCTATGCCTATTTCTTCCCCAATATAGAGCATTGGGGCCTCGTCCATTTCTCCTTCTCCAATAACCACAACACCGTCGATATTTACGGTGTCAAACATTCTCCTCATGGCGTCTACAGCAGCCTGGTCGGCAGCATTCTTATCTCCCCTGCCCAGTAGCTTTGCACTGGCTAGGGCTGCTGCCTCTGTTACTCTTGCAATATTCAACGGTAAATTTCTATCCATAAAATCACTCCCTATTTAGTTTGAAATCCTTCCCAATCCTTTAAAAATCTTTCTATGCCTAGGTCCGTCAAGGGGTGACTTAGCATCTGCAAAAATACCTTATAGGGTATGGTTGCAATGTGGGAACCAGCCTTTGCCGCCTCCATAACGTGTAGAGGATGTCTAATACTGGCAGCTATAACCTCAGTTTCTATACCGTGAAAGTCGAATATCTGGACTATGTCCTCTACTATGGCCATACCTTCATTGCTAATATCGTCTAATCTCCCCACAAAGGGGCTTACATATGTGGCACCAGCCCTTGCAGCCAGCAGGGCCTGATTAGCTGAAAAGATCAGGGTGAGATTAGTCTTGATACCCTCGTCAGCCAAGACCCTCGTCGCCTTCAAACCCTCTCCCGTCATGGGAAGTTTGATGACGATATTTGGGTGTATCTTTGCCAGCTCCCTTGCCTCTTTTAACATTCCATCCTTGTCTAGGGAAATAACCTCTGCACTGATTGGTCCATCTACTAGGCTGGCAATTTCCTCTACTACCTCTTGGAAATCACGACCTTCCTTGGCGATTAGACTTGGGTTGGTGGTTACCCCTGCTACTACTCCCCAGTCATTGATTTCCCTTATTTCCTCTATATTTGCCGTATCGATAAATAACTTCACTATCTCCACCCCTTATTTACAGAGCCGAATATGTGCATCTTCTCCATAACTATTTCCTTCATTGCAGCCCTGGCAGGTCCCAGTATCTTTCTTGGGTCGAAATTGTCAGGGTCCTCCTTGAGGAAGTTCTTTACCCCATTGGCAAAGGCAATTCTAATGTCCGTATCGATATTTATCTTTGAAATTCCTAGGGAAATGGCCTGTTTAAGGTCATCATCGGCAACTCCTGACGAGCCGTGGAGTACAAGGGGGACGCTTAGGAGGTCTGCAATAGTTGCAATTCTACCAAAGTCTAATTCTGGCTTTCCCTTATATACCCCGTGGGCAGTGCCTACTGCAATGGCTAAAAAGTCCACATCCGTTTCATTTACAAATCTTAGGGCCTCATCTGGATCCGTAAAGGTGGCATCCTTGGCCTCTACTGTAATATGGTCCTCTGTCCCCCCGATTTTCCCTAATTCCGCTTCTACAGATACGCCAACTGCCTTGGCTACCTCTACTACCTTCTTTGTATAGGCCATGTTTTCCTCCAGTGGAAACCTGGAACCGTCAATCATGACGGAGGTAAATCCGTGCCTGATACATAGCATGACTTGATCAAAATCCGTACCGTGATCCAAATGCAAGGCAACCGGCACCTTGGCATTTCTAGCCGCTGTCTTGCCCAGGGAGGCGATGTATTCTATACCTGCGTATTTAATCCCCCCTTGGCTGGCCTGTAATATTACTGGGGAATTAGTCTCCTCAGCAGCCTCGATAATAGCCTGTACGATTTCCATATTATTGATATTAAAGGCACCCACTGCATATCCTCTTTTTTGAGCATCTAGCAATAACTCTTTCCCTGTAACTAACATTTAATCTCCTCCACTCATTGTAATATATACATTATAACAGATTTTCATCATATTAAAGTGTAAAATTGGAATAAATATCAATAAACTCCAATATATCCATCGGCCCTTGATTCAGTGCCACCGCACAATATCCCATTTTCATCCCGCCAGATAATCTGCCCTCGCCCAAAACTTCCCCTATCTGCCTCCACCTGTATATTGTGACCCTTTCGGCCCAGGGCCAATGCTAGATCATTGGGGTAACTTTGTTCTAGGGCTATGGTCTTTTCCTTGGTCCACTGCCATCTGGGAGCATCCAGGGCATCCTGTGGATTTAGCTGGAAGTCTATGGCATTGGTAATCACCTGAACATGTCCTTGGGGTTGCATAAATGCACCCATGACCCCAAAGGGGCCTATGGCCTTACCCTCCTTGGACAAAAATCCCGGAATTATTGTGTGATAGGGCTTTTTATTTGGCCCCAAGCAATTTACATGGCCCTCAAGCATGTTGAAATTATTGCCCCTATTGTGAAGTGCTATACCCGTTTCAGGTACCACTAGGCCAGAGCCAAATCCCATATAATTGCTCTGGATATATGAAACCATATTACCCTCCTTGTCGGCGGCGGCAAAATAAACAGTTCCGCCACTCTTGGGTTGGCCAGCCTTGGGCATCAGGGCAGTATGGCCAATTAGCCCCGCCCTTGCCCTGCCGTAGTCTGGTGACAAAAGCTCTTCAGCCCTATATTTCATAAATCTAGGGTCACCTATGTAGTCGAGTCCATCTGCAAAGGCAAGTTTCATGGATTCTATGAGAATATGCTGGGTCCTGGGGCTCTCCCTTTCCACTAATTCGAAGTTGTTTAATATATTTAGGGCCATGAGTGCCACAATTCCATGGCCATTGGGGGGTAACTCCCATACGTCATAGCCCCTATAGTTTACCTTAATTGCCTCCACCCACTCTGGCCTATAGGCCTGCAAGTCCTCCTTGCTAATATAGCCGCCGTATTTTCTGGAAAATCTGTCTATCTTTTCAGCCAAATCCCCTTCATAAAAAGATCTGCCCTTGCTTATCCCAATTTCCTCTAGGGTCCTTCCATGGAGGGGGGACCTCCATAGCTCTCCTGCCCTTGGGGCCCTTCCGTCAGGGGCAAAGGTCTTGAACCAGTTGTCGAATTCCTGGCCCCTTAGCTTCTCCCTGTAAATCCTAAAGGACCTATCCCAATATTTAGCCACAGTAGGCTCTAGGGGGTGGCCTTCATTGGCAATTTCAATGGCAGGCTCCAGGCTATCCATTAGGCTTAATTTGCCAAATCTCTCCGATAGCTCTGCCCATGCAGCGGGTACGCCCGGTACAGTCACAGGTAGAAAACCGTAGACTGGCATGGACTCAAGTCCCAAATTCCTCAATTTGTCCAGGGTCAATTCCCGCGGGGAAGGTCCGCTGGCATTTAAAGCGTGAATTTTGCCATTGGCCCAAACTAGGGCAAAGGCATCTCCGCCTATACCATTGCTGGTAGGCTCCACTACAGTAAGACAAGCTGCCGTTGCAATAGCAGCATCTATGGCATTGCCACCTTTTTTCATCAGGTCAATCCCCGCCTGCGAGGCCAAGGGATGGGTGGAAGCCACCATGCCATTTCTTCCGTATATTAAATTTCTATTAGAACTGTATCTGTGATAATGCGGATCAAATTTCATTCTATCCCTCCAAAAAATAAACTCCTCCCATTAACTTCTACTCTAATTATAAACTAATTAGAATGTCAATCAAAGAAGGAATTCATTTATTTTAATTTATTTCTTTTTTAAACCCAATATTTCCCTTGCCTCGTCAGGTGTAGCTATTTCACGACCTAGCTCCTTAGCTATCCTAACTACCTTCTCCACCAGTTCTCCATTGGACTTGGCCAATACTCCCTTGGATAGGTATACATTGTCCTCAAATCCTACCCTTACATGGCCCCCCATGGCTATGCCAATGGCTGCCATTGGGAATTCGTGCCTGCCAATACCTGCTACTGTCCAAGTGGACCCCTGAGGTATGCTGTCAACCATAAAGGCCAAATCCCTAGCAGATGCTGACATTTGTACACCTAGGACAAAGTCAAAATGCATAGGTTCCTTTATATATCCCTGTTTGGCAAATCTGATAGCATAGTCTATCATGCCCTTGTCGAATACCTCTATTTCAGGTTTTATGCCCCTTTCAATCATTATCTTGCCAAAATTCTTGATGGTATTTTCAGTATTTACAAATATTTCGTCCCCGCCAAAATTCAAGGTACCGCAATCCAAGGTAGCCATTTCCGGGCCTAACTCTGTAGGCTGTAGTCTTTCTAAATCAGTCATGCCTACAGCTCCCCCTGTAGATGGCTGTATAATCACATCTGGACACCTTCTGAGTATCTCATCCATGCAGGCCTTAAACCTGGCCTTGTCTTGGGTTGGCGTCCCATCGTCCTCCCTTACGTGAAGGTGTATTATACTGGCTCCTGCCTTATATGCTGCTTCCGCTTCCCTTCCAATCTCTTCAACTGTATAGGGAATGGCAGGATTGTGCTCCTTAGTCACTTCAGCGCCACTGATGGCAGCAGTTATAATTAATTTACCCATTACCTTACCCCCTTTTTCTAATCTTGTCCTTGGGAACTACACAGGTTCCCTCTGCCCTACAGACAATAATCGGCTCATCCAATACATCACAGGCAGATGGACCAATATCCGGCCTAGGCACTATGACCTTTCTCGCCTCAAATACCATCTTTCTAGAGGTGTTGCCGACCTTTACAATTTCACCTACTGCCTCAATATAATCACCTGCGTACACAGGTGCAGTGAACTCCACCTTGTCATAGGCTACAAATAAGCCCTCATCTCCGTCCTGCCTAATGAGCAATTCCGTAGCCACATCCCCAAATAAGGCAAGCATTTTGGCTCCATCTACTAGGTTTCCACCATAGTGAGCATCCTGGGTACTCATCCTAAGTCTTATCATGACCTTATCCACGCTATCCCTCCTCGTTTTTCTTATTCCCATATATTATATCATATGGTTAATCAATTAACAATTCCGAAAAATGATCCACCGGGGACGGTTCTCGGTGGCTCATTTTGCTTCATTTTTCTAATATCTCTTCCATTTTTAAATTTTCGCCCACAATAATCCTTCTGATCTCAAAGGGGGAATTCTTGGGCTCCTGAGATTCTGTAATGAAGGCCAACTGAAAACCTGCACTTTTTACTGCCTCTATTACCGTATCGTTATAAAAGCCGTAGGGATATGCCAGAGCCCCTACACTTGGCCCTAGTCGCTCCTCCATTATTTCCCTAGACTTTTTTAAATCGCCGTAAATCCGATTATAATAGTCTTCCTCCCCCTCCCCCTTTATTGGTCCTAGACCATATCCACAAGCTTCCTCATATCCGTAGGATAGGCCCTCTGGATTGTGCAAATCAAAGGTATGGGAGCCAAATTCGATTAGGCCACTGTCGAGCATTTCCTTGGCCTGCTCCCAAGTAAAATGGGGGTTAATTGGCTTATCATTTAAAATAAACTTGTCCCTGCCAACGGACCAGACAATCATAAATATACTTGCCCTTGTATTGTATCTTTCCAATAATGGATAGGCAAATTCATAATTATTTAAATATCCATCGTCAAATGTTATGAGGACAGGCTTTTGGGGAAGCTCAGTTCCAGGCCTATTATATGCTTCATATAGGGTATGCAAATCGATGGCAGTATAGCCCTTCTCCTGTAAATACCTCAAATCTTCCTCAAACTTATCCACCGATACCACCATAAGGGGGCTATCCCCTTCTTCCAACTCCTCCTTGACCATATGGTAAAGGAAAACGGGAATCTCATCTAGATCCGCTCCTGGATTATATCCTGAAACTAAGACTACAAAGCTAATTATGATAGATAATAATGTCTTTCTCATCTTACTCTCCTTATTAATTATTATATAAATACAAGCTCCTGCAATTATTTAATATTATCACAATAGCTGGGATTTCACAATTGCGAAAAATGAGCCACCGAGAACCGTCCCCGGTGGCTCATTGATTTTTAATCGTATTGTAACTATTTACAGTGTAAAAATGTGTTAAAATATATTTACATTAGTTGTTGGGGGTGATTTATTTTTGGAAGAATTGATAAGACTCAAAAACCTAAGAAAAGTTTACAGGATGGGTGATGAAAAGATTATTGCACTCAATGATATAAGCCTTTCAATAGAAAAAGAAGAATTTATATGTTTACTGGGTACCTCTGGTTCCGGCAAATCCACCTTGCTCAATATGATGGCAGGCCTGGAAAAGCCAACTAGGGGTGAAATATTCATTGGCAATTATCCCATTCATAAAATGAACGAAAGAGATGTGACTAAGTTCCGTCAAAAAAATGTAGGCTTCGTATTTCAATCCTATAATTTAATACCAACCCTATCTGCCCTGGAAAATGTTAGCCTAGGCCTTACCTTTCAGAGGGTACCCAAGGCAAAAAGGGATAAGATGGCCAAGAAGATGCTGGCCGACGTAGGGCTGGGAAAGAGATTGCACCATAAGCCCTCTGAAATGAGTGGTGGACAACAGCAAAGGGTTAGTATTGCCAGGGCATTCGTAGGTACTCCAAAGATTGTATTTGCCGATGAACCCACTGGAAACTTGGATACTAAAACTACTTTGGAAATCATGGATTTAATTACAGGAATGGCCTATGAATCAAACCAAACACTTATCATAGTCACTCACGATATGGAAATCTCTGTGTACGGTCACAGAATTGTATATCTAAGGGATGGAAATATTGAGAAGGTTGAAGAAAATCAAAACATTATAAAGGGGGAAGCAAATTAGATGAGGAAACATTTAAGTATTTTTTTAGCAGTATTATTGATTACAACTCTAGCCTTAAACCCAAAGATATCAGGGGCATCAGCAGTTGACAAAAACAATCATTCTTCATATTATATGCCGTCTTTGGTAATAGAGGATACAATCATTCCAGAGGTAAATGCCGGCTCAAAAATTTCGGTAGAATTCGACTTGAAAAACAATGGCTATACAGCGACAGATATTATCGTCACACCTGCTTTTGGAAATGACAGCCCTTTTACCTTGAATAACTTGACAAATGCAATTCCAGTTGGAAGTATATCTAAAGGCTCAAAAAAGACAGTTAAATTTGAAGTGGACGTATCTCCAACTGCAAAACCTGGTTCATACCCAATACCATTGGATATTAACTATATATTTACTTCTTATGCAGAGGATCCTGCACAAAAAATCAAGGATTCTATTAGTCCAACTATTTATGTAAAGGTATCAAACAAATCAGTACAGCCTAAATTAATAATTACAAAAACCGTAACTGAACCTACTATAATAACACCTGGACAAGAATCAAAATTAAGTGTTCTGTTTGAAAACAAGGGAACCGTAGAAGCTCAAGATATCTCTGTAAAGTTGAGTGGATTAAATAACAATGGAGGGTTCTATGTTTCCACAGGCTCTGATTCGCAATATATAAAAAAGGTCAATGGCGGTTCGGTATCATATGTCAACTTTAATGTTACAGCAGCCAATAACATAAAAAAAGGTGCCCATGAGCTTAAAGTTACCTTCTCCTATGGTGGAATAGAAGAAAGCCAAAGTATCTTCCTAGATGTGGGTGGTGCCAGCGACCAAAGTTCAAACCTAGTAATGGAAAAAATAGTATCGCCTAGCGGTACAATAAGTTCTAATCAGGATTTTACCATAAAATTTGACCTGAGAAACAATGGTGGCATAGATGCAAAGAATATCTTGGTCAAGGCCGATAGCGGAGACTCCAGCATAGTTCCAAAGACTACAAATATTAAAAGAATAAATAGCATAGGCCCTAATTCATCTGAAAGCCTAGAATTTGTATTTTCACCCACAACAGAAGCCATATCCAAGAATTACCCCATTAGCATCACAGTGGAATATGAAGATGACCTTAATCTTGACGGTGAAAAAAGACCAGTTCTCAATCAATATGTGGGAGCCTACATAGATGGCGGCGGAGACCCATCTAAGGGAAAGCCCAAGTTAATCATTGACAAATACGTATTTGAACCCCAGTTAGTCAAGGCAGGGGAAAATTTTGAAATGAAGCTATCCTTCTACAATACCAACAGCAGCAAGACTGTTAAGAATATTAAAATTTTCCTAACAGCAGAGGCCGGTGGCACAAATCCCGACAGCCCAAGTGCGGGAGGATCCGTATTTACACCTGTAGACAGCTCCAATACCTTCTATATAGACAGTATTCCTCCCAAGGGCAGGGTAGAAAAGGCTATCACCATGTTTACAGTACCGGACGCCCTAGCAAAGACCCATACAATACTTGCAAATTTTGAATACGAAGACAATGAGGGCAATCCCCTAGAGGATCAGGAGCGAATAGGGGTCCCAGTAGTACAGCAATCAAAACTAGAAACCAGTGAACTAACCATCTACCCTGGAGCCATGCTTGGGCAACCAATGCCAGTCTCACTGGAATTCTATAACACAGGAAAGGTGACCCTATACAACCTAATGGTAAAACTAGAGGGAGATTTCCAAACAGAAAACGGAAGCTATTATGTAGGAAACTTTATCAGTGGCAGCAGCGAATATTTTGAAGGCATGGTAATACCAGATATGCCCGGTGAATTGACTGGTGCAGTACTATTCACCTACGAAGACTCCACAGGTCAAATGCAAGAAGTGAGAAAAGACTTTACCATGGACGTAATGGAGATGCCCCCTATGGAAGAATTCCCAGGTGACTTTCATCCTCCAATGGAGGACATGAATCAGGGTGGTATAAAGGGAGTATTCAAGTCCAAATGGCTATGGATTGGAATAGTAGCCTTGGCTGCCATAGTAGGGGGAACAGTATTCTATAAAAAGAAGAAAAGAGAAAAGGAAATGGCCCTAGATGAGTAACATAGACTTATTTCGAATGGGAATAAAAAACCTGTGGAGAAGGAAATTAAGGACATTTCTTACAGTTCTAGGGGTCATTATCGGTGCCAGTGCCATAATCGTAATGCTTAGCCTGGGGTTTGGATTGAGCAAGTTTTTTGAAGAGCAGATAGCCCAGTGGGGAGACTTGACTACAATAAATGTACACAAAGGCTGGGGAGAGCCTATGCCTGGCAAGGAAATACCTGAACTAGATGACAAGGCAGTTGAATCCTTTAAACTGCTGACAAATGTAGCCGCTGTCAGTCCCATGCTTGAAACTTATGGTGCCATAATCAATGGACGAAATGTAGCAAATGCTCCAATCAGGGGTATAGACCCAGCCTCTATGGAGGCCTTCGGATTTGAAATTGCAGAGGGCAGGTTGTTAAACAGTACAGATAGTCTCCATGTTGTATTTGGCAGCAGCATGGAATACAATTTCCGGGACCCAAAGGCAAGGGTATGGAGAGAGATTAACGTAAATTTAATGAAAGACAGGATGAGCATCACACTGGACCCCAGCTATGGCTGGTCTATGCCCGGTGAGAAAAAACCCAATTATAAGGAGTATAAGATAAAAACCGTAGGAGTACTAGCAGAGGGAGATTGGGAAACAAGCTATGGAATATATATGCCAATTACAGAACTTCAAAAAATGGTTAAGGATAGGGAAAAGGCTGAAGGGCAAAGGCCCCAATCTGGTGCCAATAGGCAAACTGGATACGATAGAGTCAATGTAAAGGTCAACGACATCAAAAATGTCCAAGATGTTCAAGAAGGCATTAAAGACATGGGATACGAAGCATACAGCCTCAACGACCAATTGGAATACACAAAAAAACAAGCCGGAATGATTCAGGCCGTCCTCGGCGGTATAGGTGCAGTGTCCTTGCTTGTTGCAGCAATCGGCATTACAAACACCATGGTCATGAGCATCTATGAAAGAACCAAGGAGATTGGAGTCATGAAGGTCATAGGAGCTTCTCTTGGAGATATCAAAAGGTTGTTCTTATTTGAATCGGCATTGATTGGCCTCCTAGGGGGAGTATTTGGTGTAGGAGTATCCTACTCACTATCATTTTTAGTAAATAAGTTCAGTATGAAATTTGGGGAAGCACTAGGTGCCTATGGTGCAAGTAAGATATCTATCATACCCATATGGCTAGTATTTGCAGCCATGGCATTCTCGGCCCTCATAGGTATAATATCGGGCTACTTCCCTGCTAGACGTGCCATGAATTTATCTGCCCTAGAGGCTATCAGAACAGAATAATTATAGAGGGCTAACCCAAACAGGTTAGCCCTCTATTCATTAATTATTGTGCTTTTTCTAATGCCTCGTTTACAGCTTCTATGATACCTTCACTAGTAAGAGTAGCACCAGATACAGTATCTACTTCTGTTGAGTTCTTTTCAACTATGCTAGCTGGTACTTGCTCCCTTGCAGGATCACTGATACCATCAGTCTCGTCATGGGATAGGATATCTACAGATGCAATCTTGCCATCTTTCACTTCTACTGAAACTGTAATCTCCCCATTCTTGCCTTCTCCAGTGCCTTCATATACTCCATCTGTATATGTAGGAGCCTCTGGTGCCTTTTCACCGCCACAGCCAGCTAAGGTTAGGGTCATAGCAATTACCAATACAAATATTAGTAAGTTCTTCTTCACCATTTTCTCCTCCTCTCCTATAAATTAAACACATAAAGGTTTAAATGTAATTATATTACAAATAGGACAATTTTACCAATAGTTTTGCAATCTTTTGCAAATTTTATGCATCAAACCTCGATGCTGCCCTGACAAACTCCCTAAATAGTGGGTGGGCATTGGTAGGTCTAGATTTAAATTCCGGATGAAACTGCACCCCAATAAACCAAGGATGCCCCTGAAGTTCAATCATTTCCACCAGCC
>Ga0265293_10005788_pt1 | contig 20369 bp, 14 predicted proteins | sample Munlanlewell138R_FD_192505 | JGI IMG/M metagenome (GOLD analysis project Ga0265293, IMG submission 192505) | Leachate microbial communities from a municipal landfill in Southern Ontario, Canada - Leachate well 138R | ecosystem: Engineered > Solid waste > Landfill > Unclassified | place: Canada... | reverse complement strand
CTCAAGATCCCCAAGGGGTTCCACCTTGACAGGCGCCAAGAACCTGCGGCATAAAGAGGCCGCGACGAACGGCTCCGACAGAAAAGGGCTTCGGACCCTACTGTTGCATTTAGTATATGAATCCTGGAACTTCCGTGAGGTGTGACTGAAAACGGGCTTTCCGAGGCGTATGCTGTTCGAACCGGTCCTTGGAAAGGCCGTGCTTTGTATGGGGGCGCGAAGAAGTGCCGATTGGTCCGTGCGGTCAGCCACACTGCGGTAAACTCGTCGCTCAAACCTTCTTTTGGCGACTAAAACGGGGGAGGCGGATCTTCCCCGAAAAGCGTCGAATAGTCTCGCCGAAAGTTGGCCGGAATATCGCGCTCGTATTGCCAATACTCACATATCTGGCGAACCACATCCATTTCGATATGCTTTGTGTCGAGCATCAGGTGCATGAGTCCCAGCGTGGTTGATGTGGCTATGCCAAAAGCATCCGCAAGAGCGAGCATATCCTGATCGTCAGTCACAATCTGAATATCCAGCACATGCGCCGTGACCAGGGCCATTATGTCCACGTAGGAAGTCCCCAAACCTTCTGAGCGTGCATGGTTAGCAATGTAGTCGTAGGTTTGCTTGATTACTTTCTGCTCTTTTCGCGAGATTTGGATCTTACACGCCCGATTGTCGCGATATTCCTGAGCGTCTACCCAACTGAATTTGTTCTGCAAACGCCTACTTCTGGCAAATTCCTTTTCCAAGTCGGCAATGACATATAGGCGGTACCGCTTGGTGTCCCCGAATTCTTGGTTGAGGAGAGGATGAATGCTTCTCGCAAGCCGAAAATAAGCATTGCTATCGAGGGGGATATTGGTGTGAGCCATTCATCGAAGCTCCTCAACGATTTCCATCGCGTCTCGCAGCGGAAGTTGCAGTACAGTTTCCACGAAACCCGCTGAGACATTCGTTGAACGGACATATCGTTGAAGTGCGTCGAAGAAAGGACTTTGGAAATCCTCATGGCATACGGATATGTATTGCTTCGCGCTTGGCGGCATCTGAGGGAACAAGAGCCCCGAAACGGTGCTGAATTCTTTGTTGAAGTTCGTCGAAGCAGCGTAAATATCTCTTCCCACGTCGACAGACGCAACATCGTGTTCTCGCGCATACTCCTTGAGGGCGAGATTCACGGTGGTCGGCGAAATCCCATACTCCCGCGCGATATCCTTGATGCGGTTAATCCGCGCTCCTTTCCCGCGGATATTGCTCAAGTCATCGTGCGCCGCGTGGGCGCTTGCTTCCGGGAAAAGAAGTGCCTGCGCGAAAGCATCAGCGAAATCCTCGCCTGCGTCTTCACAGAGTGCGGGTGCATAAACATGCCCCAATTCATGTGCCATCCAAAATTTGAAGTCATGAATGTTGCTGTCCAGGTTCAGATAAACCCAGGTGGTCATGGAGTCCGGAAGGTAGATGTGAAGGGCGTTTTCATGATGGCTTTTGTCGCCCCAGAGAACGGGGACGATGACCGCATGAAGCTGTGCGAACTGGTCAATGAGATCCCGGAATTGAACAGGCTTTGTATCCTGGATATTTATTTCCTGTCGGATCTTTATCGCAACTTGCTGAAGATAGCGATATTCACATTTGGGGTTGCGCAAGGTTGCGGGGCGTGCTAGTTGATCAAAGGGAAGCAAGGCGGCCAAATGGCGCAACAGTACTCCCATGTGCTTTGCCCGCTCCAAATGATCCTGTGTAGTCTTTCGCCCACCTTTGCGCCGAAAGGCCACCACCGGCTCCATCGGATCGTCTGATTCCTTGACCAGTTGCTTGAAACTGAGTTTAAGTAACGTGCCGAGTTTCAGGAGTTTGTCTGGCCTCGGAAAATCCTCCAAGTTTAGCCACTTGGTCACTGCGGCACGAGTGACCCCGATTTCTTTGGCTATCCACGCCTGATTACGACCTTGTTCACGCATTGCGGTCCGTACGGATTCTATGTTGAGTGTCTTTCCCATACCTATATCATACCCGATTTGTTAACTTTTGTCAACTTATGGTTCAGATGAATACCGGGTCGGTGAGCACCGGCTTCAGCGAGACTACCTCATCGTCACACTGGTCGAGGCTTTCCTCTTCCCGGATCAGCAGGGCGCAGCGGATAGCGTCAATGATATGGTCGTTGCCTTTTGAATAAACAACCTTGCCGTCTCGCAGGGTGTAGGTATGTGTCGTGAACTGATCCTCGATGTCCATATCTTCGGCGGGCAGCACGAGTTGTTTCCGTTGCAGCGCGCCGTTGATAATGCTGGTCATCAGTTCCTTGGTGCGCTTTTTGACCTCGCGGCCATCGCGCACGGCAAGCCGGGTCATGCCGCCGAAATCGTAGCCTTTGAGCCGTCCTTCCAGCCCAAGTTCCTTGTATTTGTCAAGCGTCAGCAACTCCTGCACCACGGCCAGGCCGTTGCCGCCGTTGTCCACGCCGATACCCATGGGCGTGTAATACCGTTCCAGAAGCGCGATGGTCTGCGCGATATGTGGATAGGCTACATGCTCCAGGTGCAGGCGCAGTACAAGCCGCAACACCTTGCGTTCACCCACCTCGACCTCATGGAATACCACGAGCTCCGTTGGGTCGTTGGTATACCCGAGGTCGCCGCCGATCCAGTACACGCCCGTCTGTGGCGTCAGGTTAAGCAGCATTTCCAGTCGGTCGTGGGTCGCTTCTTCGTCCGAACAGTCGCGCAGTTCCGAATCGGTGATGACAATCTTGCGGTATTCCAGCACATCCTGCCGGCAGAGGTTGAACTGCTCGACGTTGAAGGCGCCATAGGACGGCTTACCGTGTTCGCCCGCGACCTCGTGTTGCCAACCGGAAGTATCGCGTCCGCCGTAGAATTCCAGGAGTTCCGCTTCGCGCTCTTCGCTCCAGTGCGGGTTCAACCAGGAAGGCCACCGGAACACGGTAAACTGCTCGGAGAAGGTGAGTCGGTAGTAGGTCGTGTTCCGCAGCCCATTAGGCGTTGAATAGATGCGCAACGTGCCTGTGGCGTTAAGACACTGCCGCAACGCTTTCCACGCCCGTTCGCTCAGCCATGCGGCCTCATCCACCCAGATGCGGTCCACATGCAGCGACCGGAACGCATCGCCATAGGCGCCTGCCGGCCGGAAGTAGAGGATGCTGCCATTGGTGAATTCCAGTCGGAAGTAGGGCTTCCGATGAATCTTTGGTTTGCCGTATTTCGTGATCGCAACGCTGTTCATCAGGTCGTCGTTGTGGTCAAGTTGGAACTCGATTTCCTCAATGACCGTATCAAGATGCCCCTGATGAGGCGCGGCAATAAGCCCCTGGCCGCCGCGGGTAATGAAGGCGAAATGCAGCACTTGCGTGGTAAGGTTGATGGTCTTGCCAACGGCGCGGCCGTTGTGATAGATGATATTGAGCGGGCCGAATTCGCGCAGGGCAATGGACCGGGGCCTGGAAATAAACTCCCCGGAGGAATCGCTGGTGGGGAGAAAGATGCGCACGGGCAGCCGGGTGAAATTGTAGCCGGGCAGGAATCCTTCCGAGGCCAGGTAGCGATAGGGGTAGAATTCGGAGAGTTCCGACGCGCCACCGCAATGCTGGTTGCGCAGGAGATCCAACTGGCGAGTGGCCTGGTCCTGGTTGCGCTTGTATTTCCGATATTCATCACTGCCCAGGCTGAGCAGGCCGCTTTCGATTTTCTGCGTGGCCCGTGTGAGCAGTTCGCGGGCGGAGCGATAGAGGCGGCGCCAACGGTCCAAGGCTTCATCGAGATGATCGGTCATGCGGGCGAGGTTCTGATCCACCCACTGATCCGAGTGCCAGGTGGAGGCATGGCTTGTCAATTCGGGCAGGAAATCATGAATCACGCGAGCATAGGTTGATTTGATTTCATTGAACCGGGCGGGTGACAATTCCAGGCCCGCGTGCACCTCGGGCGTCAAGGGCATACCCCCCCCGTCATCGGTGACCAGGGCCATGATGGAAGGCCTGCCTCCGGCCGGGTCGCCCGCGCCGGGAAAGCCGATGACTGAAATGGCAAGGGCGTTCAGGTGGGCGCGCAGCAATTCCTGGTTGCACAGGTCAAGGCGGGGCGCCTGGACAATGCCCGCCACGAGATCGCCCTGGTTGCTGAAGTAGTGCCGGTCATGGGGCGAGTAACTGGAACAGTAGGTGAACACAAGGGCACCCTGTCCGCTCCGTCCCGCGCGCCCGGAACGCTGGGCGTAGTTGGCGGGGTTGGGGGGCGCGTTGCGCATGTGGACCACACTCAGGCCGCCGATATCGATGCCGAGTTCCATGGTGGGCGAGCAAAAAAGGGCGCTGATGGCGCCTTCGCGGAAGTCGTCCTCCCGCTGGATGCGTGTATCCGTGCCGAGTTGGCCCGTATGGTCCTCGCCGCGAATGCGTTTGCCCCGGGCCGGGTCGCGGCGGTAGATGTCGCGGAAGAAGGTATTTGGCCTGGCGGTCAGATCCTTGTATGAGCGCCCCTTGATCACATCGGGTTTGACGCTTTCCCCGTCGCCCAGTTTCCAGACAATCTTTTCGATACGGAGGCGATAGATGGGCACCTGCATGTTGTTTTCGGCACGCGCGGCTTGAGACTTCAGGTAGTCGACCTGCTCCAGTTTATTCATCAGATGAAGGATGAAGTCACGATACAGTTCGCCCTTGAGCGAGATATCCAGGCGGTTCCTCCGGATAAAAAGTTTGATGTACTTGCCCAAGCCGCTGGCAGGCCCCATGCTCTTGGAATAGATGCGTGCGGAGCGGTGAAGCGGTTCATAGCGGATAAAGTCGGGTTCGCGCAGCGATTCATTGCGGTCCAGGGTCCAGGGCGGGCGAAGCATCTCCCGGAACTGCTTTTCGCTTTCGGTGATTTTGGACTGGGTCAGATAGTTTTCACTGTGAATGGCATATTCAAGACGGAAGAAATCCAGCAGGGTGGTTAAAAATTCCTCGCGCCGGGCATGATCGAGATCGCGAAGCAACAAGGTATCTTCCCAGAAAGCGTCCGCCGCCGCGCTGCCGCCGCTTGAACCGCCCGGCACGCATTTCAAGTTCCACGGGTTGCGCGTTACCTTGATGGCGCTGTTTTCCGTGGACGAGCCCATGGCGAATTCATCCATGTTCACCTTGCCCAGGAAAATGGCATCGGCCGCTTCCAGGCGTTTCACCACGGTGGCGTCATAAGGGCTGCGGAAATGTTCCAGCATTTTCGAGGCGCAGGTCGTTTTGCCGGTGCGCGTGCAAAGCAATTCCTTCAGGGCGACAGGCACGCCCGCCAGCGGTCCGAGCGCTTCCCCCCGGGAGGCCTTCTCGTCCACTTTCGCGGCCATGGCGCGGGCCGTGTCGTCCCAGCGCTGGGTATACGCGTCTATCCGTCCGTCCACCTCGTCAATGCGCCGTAACTGGGCTTCCGTGATGTCGGATGCGGAGACAACGCCGCTCCGGACCGCAGCGCTGATCTCACTTGCTGATTTCCAATACCAGTCCATAGTCATCCGCCTTCCTCCCCTTCCAGGATTTTCGGCACGATGAAGTAGTCACCGTTGTCCACGGGCGCGTTCATCAAAGCGTCCTCATGGGAGAGGGGGACGCCTGTCCTGTCGTCGCGGAGCACATTGGTCATTTCAAGGGCGTGCATCATGGGCTCCACGCCGTCGGTGTTCAAGGAATTCAATTTGTCCATGTAGGCCAGGATATCGCCCATTTCACGGACCAGCCGTTCCTGCGCGGCATCGTCCAGGCGTAATTGCGCCAGGGCTGCCACGTAAGACACGTCTTTCTTGGATATTTTACTCATGAATAGCCTTTCATGTGGGGATTGCATCGAAAAGAGGGTACCACAAACAGGGCCTTTTTTTCCATTAATGGGCGCATTTCCGGCGTTTCTAATTCGCTGGATAAAAACGGAAATGGGAATACGTGTTATAAAATTGTCAGGGGCGGACGGTGTGGATAGTGTGGTGCGGAAATTCCAGTCTACCCTTCTTCAGTGTATGTGTGCGGGTATGCGCCCAAGAAATTTAACACTACCACCAAGTCTGTTGCACGTAAGGACGTTATCCATGCACGGTGATAAAATCAGCGTACTTCGTAGGCGTCGAATCTGTTCTCTTTCGAGGGTGAGCCATTACCCGGAGCCCCATCAGATCATTCTCTGGGTCCATCCCCGGGCACCCTTTCCTGCCGGCCATGACCCGTCCGGGTCAGAAAAACGCTTCCAAGCCATACGACACTCAGGATGCCCAGCAAGATCGTGGAACTTGAGGAAGCAGGAACTTGAACATGCTCATCCCATACGAATGGATTACTTCCCCAACGGAACTCAAATGCATTGGTATAGCCATCCCCGTCATAGTCGTTTTGACCATCGGGAATCCCATCCGGGTCATCGTAAAAGAAATCGCCCCTTGAATCGCCAAAGTAGGGATCAAAGGTATGGCTTGCATCCCCCGCTTCGTCTCTGTCAAGGAGGCCGTCCCCATCGGTGTCCTGGGACGTTCGAACGCCAAACATGCCTGGATTCAGCGGATCGTAACCGAAAATGAATTCGTCCATGTTGACCATGCCGTCGCCGTCAAAATCATTGCGGTCATCATTCACTCCGTTACTTGTATTTCCCCCCCTTGGGCGCATAAAGGACAGAATAGGAATGTGATACGACACAACATTGTTAAAAAAAATGCATATCGTTTTTGCATGTCCTCTCCTTTACGAATGATTTCCGTCTATTCAAAAAATCCCATATACGAAAAACTATGGAATCCTAGGAAGCGAACCGCTAATTCCACCGTTTGGGTGGACAGTCATAATTATTTGGTCTTCACCACAAGCACTGAAGGGCCCTTTTCTTTCCCCATCCCCTTGCCAATACGTTATGTTTTCGTCAACATCCTGATATGCCCAACATGCTTTCGGGCCTGTATATGTATTCGGGGCGAAGACGATTTCCCGGTTGGGGTCTACGGAGGCATAGACTTCTTGCCTGGAATCCTCCGTTTTTTTGACGAACTGGAACGTGTCGTTCCATTTCACGACCCAAATGGTGTAGGCGATCATTGGCGCTTTCGGACTTGGCCAATAATACTCTCCATCCGCACACAACAAGACCCGGCCAAGCATGCCCTCAGGGGGCGTGCTACCTGGGGGTAAATGTGCCTGATCCCCTACGATGATGCTCTTATAGGGCGGCAGCGCAGGCAAGCCTTGGGCTTTGCTATAGCATCCTACTGTGATTGGTAACGCGTCAAATGTCCTTTGTTTTCGTGTATGTCTCATCAAGATTTTTTGGGTAATGCCAAGAATAGAATTTTGGAACGATTTACCATGAGCCCATGGCTCACCCTGAAACCACGAAAATGGCATACCAATTTTCGAAACAGAGTGCGTGTCTTTTTTTTCAAAATAAACATCGACGCGGCGGGGTGGTTTGCTCTCAAAAACTGTAGCTGCTGGATGTTTATAAAGTTGACGTTGTGTTTTAATTTCCACGGTGATAGACGTTTAGTCCAACATCCTTTTGTTCGACACAGGCTTGGTGATCTTAAATTATTCATAAAATCCCTAACAATTATAGAATTATCTTCTCTCGATTATCTTCTCTCGAATTATTTTCCTTGACAGCAGAGACTCTGTATGTTACACTAGCAACATTGTGATAACGATATGAGTAACGATTTACTGGCTGAACCCGTCTTTGGGCGCAACCGGAAGTGGTAGTGAAATAGATAGTGTTCTGTATCTTAACACAAAATTCGGGGGGGGGGGGGGGGCTGTGCCAGTCAAAAGGTCTCACTTCCCCTTATAAATCCCGCCTATACGCAAGATCCCTTGTGTTGTACATTTTACCTGTATAGTTGTCTGCATAGAAGTACGAGTTCTCGTCGTAGGTGTAAGGTATCGCCCATAGCTGCAATGATGGCTTACCTTACCGTGTTTCTACCTGGTTCTTCTTTCCTGTTCTTGTATGTTATGGCTCCTTGTTTCCTTTTATCACAGGGAAAGAAACTTCTAACAACCAGACGGGCGGGGATGCAAGGGCTATGAAACCTATGGTGGAAATATTTGGGACCGAGGTTTCAACGTGGTTGCTCTTCCAATGCTTGGGTGTTTTATCTATTTCGCTGGGTTCTACTTTTCTTTACCATTACCGACAGGGTTCATGGAAAATTTACCCGGACATCGGCATTGGGCTGTTGCTTGGAAGTTTGTATGGTGGACGAATTGCCTATGTTGTGCAATCTGGGAATAACCTCCGGGAGGCACTAAATCCATTGAAGACCGGATATCTGTCCAGCGGAAGCGCTGTTGCTGTTATCCTGGTACTGTTCCTGTACGCCCGGGTCAGAAAGATGCCGATAAGCGCTATGTTGGATGCCATGGCACCCTTTGCGGCGCTCGCGGAAAGCCTGGGTCATGTCGGCTGTTTCTTTGCGGGGTGTTGTTATGGCGCCATCCCAATTTTGGGAAGTGTACCGTTGCAACTGGTAAATGCTGTATTTTCATTGGTGTTCTTTATATTGCTTCTTCCAGTTGCCCTCAAACTAAAAACGCGGGACGGACTTATTTTTCTGCTCTTTCTGGCGCTTCATGGCGGGCAGCGATTTACACTGCAGTTCTTTAGGAATGACGATGCCGTGCTTAATATGGGACTTCGAATGCCCCAAATCACGTCTTTGATCCTGTGTTTAGTGGCATTGATTTGCCTTGGATCAGTTTGGTTTTCACGTAACCGCCGACTTGATCGGCAAAGGAGAAAAGAAACATGGTAGTGAAAAACGTATTTTGGGCTTTGTTTGCGTTGTCCATGGTTATTGGAGTTCACATGGTCGGCTTTGCGACACCAGACGAACCTTGGGATGAGTATTGTTATTGTCATGAAACTCCTTGTTCATCACCTGATCCGGAAGATCTTACCCCTATAGATTATATTCCATGTCATTGGTTTACAGCGGGAGCTGGATCTTGTGCATGCACAAAAGAAGGTATTGACAATATCTATGTGATACCCGATGATCCGGCTACACGCGTTTGCACAAAAAATGCACTCGGCAAGGAAAAATTAGGTTGTCGTGATAAGTGCACGACAAGTACCGCTCCGTCTTCTTGTGCTAATTGCACAACCACTTGTCCAGTTCCATTTGTGAGACCAGCGCAATCGGCATGCGACGGTGTAGAGCAGGCGCATTGCGGGAATCCCACAGTAGCAGTTTGTGCAGGTACACCGTCTTAATAATCCAGCCGCGTATGAGTTGTATTAGATATCAAAAGCGCGGGATATTACACAGACATACCTATGAAACTCAAATGCCACAACGGCATAGCCGATGGTGTGAGGAGAGCCCGTGAAAGGGATGTGTTTAAAACGAGACCAGTCATCATGTGCTCGGATGGAAATCCGAAGATCACAAACACAGTCATTCCGCAGAAGCCGGGAATCCAAGATTAGAAGTATCGGTTTGTCTATTTGGATTCCCGCCTTCACAAAAATGATACTGCGTAGAGACGGATAATTTTAACCCTGTGATGTTGTGTCAAAGGGATTGCTTGAAGTACCTGCACGTATTGGAATAACGGAGCCAGATGAATTCTTTCCGGAAGAACCGGGAACTCTCTGGGCTCAAACCTCTGGAGTGTACGATTATGCTGGATAAGAACCTTGTCTTACGTGGCATGCGGTGTCAACTTGTTGACTATAGTAACCACCAATCGCGGGCTTTCCTAATGTACTGGTCTGTGTTGCTTCTTTTATTCACCGTTTCCTGGATATGCAGTGCCGAGGTTATGGATGGTTCCGGTCTTCGCGACATGCTTCTGGAGCGTGTAGTGTCGCTGGAAAGTATTGAATGTGAATACGTGTACGATGCGACATTTAAAGGGGTTACCTATCCGCCGGAAACGTTTGTATTCAAGAATAAGGGGAATTGGATATGGTATGAAATGCGCCGTGATACAGAACGATATAGCTATGAGGAAGGCTGGTCTGCTTTTGAAAGTGAAACCAATATAAATGGCAGGATAGACGCATTCTGGATAAAACAAACCGGAAGAAAAATCTATCATACCGGACTAAAACAATTCATGTTTCTACATTACAATATGTTGTCTCCCTTAACGATAATGGGGCGTAGTTCGCCTTACTCATATCAATCGCATACAGAAACGCTAAGGGATTTCCTGGGAACCGCAAAGAGGGCCTACCTGGAGCAAACGGAACCATACCTTCGCCTATACTTATTTCACGAACCGCAGGACGGCAATTACGTAAAACGGGAAATTGGTGCAGGGGCGATAGTTCATTTAGACAATACATTTACTATACACAGGGTGGATTATGTTATGAGACCTCTGTGTCCTTTTGAAGAGGCTGCAATTTATGCGCCGGACAAACAGCCTCATACCTTGTATAGGCTGCGACACACAGATTATTTCTCCGATTATTTAACTGTTGATGGATTTATGGTTCCCATGAAGATAAAACGTATCGACTGGGAACGCAGTTACAGTCCGGAGCAACTTGAGCAACGAAAAGGAATCTCCAAATCATGGGAAACGGGCATGATGGGGGCGTGTGAGGCCGAGGTTAAGACTATTCTGGTACCCAGTGATTACATTGAAGAAAGTATTTATGAAATCAACCTTCGTCCGGAAACGTGCCGCATCAACAATCCCACATTAACACGCGAGGACTTTACCATCACGCAGAAAGATGTAAACGTCTATTGGGACCACGTTTCGGGTGATTATGTAAACGAGGATGGCCCCGGTAATTGGTACAGGCTTAATGCGGAGAAGGAAAAACGCGAGCGCCAGCGCTATGAACTTCCGTTCTATCGTAGAAGGGGCAATCTCGTGCTGCTGGTGTCCACAATACTCGTTTTGGGTTCGTTGTCCCTGTTATTTAGTGTTTATATAATACGGAAACGCCGTTAGAAATCGGCGTTCAGCCCAACAACAGGATTCAAGCCATGTTTAATGCTTCCGTTCTTTGCGTGATGACCGTTTGGGCCTTTTCTTCATCCACCGCACCTGTCTTCTTCGTAGAGCATCCCCATTATGACCATGGTATTGTCGAGGATTCCGACCCGCTTCAAAGCGATTTTGTTTTTTCCAATGAAGGCCGGAGTATGTTGCAAATCGGCGATATAAAAACCGACTGCGGATGTACCGCGGCAACTGCGTCTGGAACGGAGATTCCTCCCGGCTCCTCGGGCATTATCAGCGTAGTGTTTACTCCAAGAGGAAAGCCGGGCGTTCAAATGACACAAATAGACGTCGCCTCCGATGATCCCAGTGCACCCGTGAAGACATTAAGCGTGCAATGTACCTATGCGCCCAAACTCTATTTTTCTCCCCCTTCTGTTCAATTGGGGCCGTTACGGGACGATCAGATTAGTCAGGAAACCTGGGAGTTGTTTTTGTATTCCCGGGACACTTCCAGTTTAGTGGAAATTAACTCGGTTGATACATCACAATGTCCGGGAATGCGCGTGGAATTATTGGATACGGAGTCCTATTCAAAAAAGTTGTTTCGATTCCATAATATTGCACCATTGCCGGCAGGACATTACCACGGCAAAGTGCTTGTTTCCACTACAGTTCCCAAGGTAGAAACGTTTGAAATCTCAGTCGAGGCAAACGTCCTTGCAAAGCTACAGGTCGTTCCTCTATTTCTTGCGCTGGATCAACGGGATGAACCCTGGAAAACGGCTGTACGCGTGTCCCCGGGCTATGTCCAGGACTTTCAAGTCACGGATGTTATTTCTGACTTGCCGGGATTCTCCAAGTCAATCACTACATATGAAAACTATTCCCTGCTCATTCTTGAGGGTTCTATCATGGATTGTTCCATGGTCGGCAAAAATGTTGAGATTATCACAGACGTTACAGGTATGGAAAAAATCGTGTTGCCGGTGCGAGTGCGAGACTGCGAATAGAACAACCAGCTACTGCGGTAACCCGCTTTCCTAGGTTTTCAGCCTCCTTCCCTATGTGTTCACCCCAAGGAGGTGTGACCGACTTCGTGAACTCAATATGGTTCTTCCCTGCAGGACATTGTCATATCACCCGTGATATCTCAAGAAAAATTCTGGTTTTTGTTGAAATTGCTTCCCTCCGCTGTTAGCGATGACGTGTGGATGAGTCGCGGGCAACGCCCGCGTTGGACAACAGAACGCATGTCGTGCTCGCATGTCCTCTCCTTTACGAATTAATTTCCGTCTACTTAAAACATTCCGTATTTGAAGAACTATGGAATCTCGGGAAACGAACCGCTTATTCCGCCGTTTGGGTGTACAGTCAAGATAATTTGATCTTCATCACAAGTGCCGAAGGAGCCTTTCATGTCCCCATCCCCTTGCCAATAAATTACCTTTCCGTTGATATCCTCAAATGTCCAGCATCGTTTCGGGCCTGTGTATGTATTCGGAGCAAATACGATCTCCCGGTTGGGGTATACGGAGGCATAGACTTCTTGCCTGGAATCTTCCGTTTCTTTGACGAACTGGAACGTGTCGTTCCATTTCACGACCCAAATGGTGTTAGCGATCATTGGCGCTTTCGGGCTCGGCCAATAATAGTCTCCATCCGCGCATAGCAAGACCCGGCCGAGCATGCCCTCGGGGAGCTTGCTGCTTGGGGGCGTCAGGGCCTGATCCCCTACGATAATGCTCTTATAGGGTGGCAGCGCAGGCAAGCCCTTGTCGTTGCGATAGGGCCATACTCCCGCAGCGGAAGAAAGGTCGAAATCCTTAAGGGGTGGCGTGACGATCTCAATGCGGCAATCCGGGTGGACGATGGCGTAGGTGCCGGACCATTTCGGGCCGGTATGGACCAACGCGAATCCGCCGTCCAAGGGCGCAATGCGAATCTCATTCGCGTTGAGGGGCGCTCCAGCGCTTGTCGTGAAGAACTCGCCATGGGCGCCCAGATACATCAACCGGTAGGGTAATGAAGGCGGATCCAGGGCGGACGTATTTCTTGACGGTCCTCTTCCAAAAGCGAACACAAACTTCTTGCCGTCAGGCGCCCACGAAGCCCAACTGTATTCCGACTGACCGTTGCCAGATTCGGAACGACCGCCTGTTGCGTGTTTGTCGACGTCGATCTGGGCGCTCGTTTTTGCGGCACGGTCGATCACGGCAAGCCGAATTGATCCTTCCTCGTATTCCAGAAAGGCGATACGGGTCCCATCGGGCGACCAGACGCCCCACGTGCCTGATTCCGCGATATCGAGAGGCGTCTTTTCCAGGGACTGAACGTCCACGACTTGAAGGACTGGCATCTCATGCGCGACTTGCGACGTCACCAGGAGCTTCGTTCCGTCCGCCGACCAGGTTGGTAATCGGTGGGCCGCCTGTCCGGAGGTAATCCATCGCAAATTGGATCCGTCTGTGTCGCACAGGCAGACTTGCATATTCCCACTGCGGTTCGAATTGAAAGCGATTCTTTTGCCGTCCGGCGACCACGCGGGAAAGGCGTCGGCTGCGGGATTGTTGGTGATGTTATGCGGGTCTGATCCGTCCGCGCCCATGACATAAATTTCATGGTTTCCGTCGCGGTTGGTGCCGAAGGCGATCTGCCTACCGTCGGGCGACCAGGCGGGCGTGCAGTTGATGCGTTCAACGGATTGACTTAAATCCGGTTCCATGAGATCACGGACTCCGCCCCCATCCGCGTTCATGACAGCGATAACGATATGGCCGCCCTTGGCGTGCGCGAAGGCAATCTGCTTGCCGTCCGGCGACCACGCCGGGTGGCACTCGTTTTCCGGCGTGTCCGTCAACGCCTTCAATCCCGTACCATCGGCATTCACCGTATAGAGGTCGTGGCTTGTGGACCAATGCGTTAAAGGGAAGATCATCAATTCGGTGGGACGGGGTCCCGTGAGTATGGGCGGCAATTTGAATATCTGTGCCGAAGCGCTGCCCGTGAGTAAGAGGAGGAAGACCCATGTTGCTGTGATGCCCCCCATGGAAGCCGTCCTCGCGCGTATGGAAAACAATTGTATATTCATACGTTCTCCTCCTTGTCAATAAGCGATGACAGTCGCTTACGTCATCTGCAATTATTACAAACATATGTTAACATGCTATGTAAAATTCTAAACCATTTGCGGCCAGATGTCAACCCCCTCTCGAATAAACTGGACTGTTTTCTTGATAAGATTATCATTCATACGCGAGCCGGGCCATAAAATAGGTTTGGAAAAGCGGTGTTGCCTCTGCCATAATACAGGAGGGTAGGCCATTACTACGTAAATCGTAACTTTTGCAGGAAACCACCGCCATGCAGTATCTGTCTCTTCCGGGAATATTCAAGAAAGTGTCCGCTTTGGTGCAGGGCACCGTCATGCTTTCTTCCGAAAATGAGAAGGAAAACTTCGCCCTGCTCGACGCTGTGTATCAAGTGGGCAATTCGTCATGAGGCTTTGAGCCTCCCCATAAACGAGGAAATTGGGACCGTTCGCACGCAGGGACTGATCCCAGCGAAAGTCGTGCTGGCCTGGCCATCAGCAGTAAAACTATTATTGGACACGTAAAACACGAAAACCAAAATTATTCTACCGGCTCTCGGGAAGAAAGCGATAGCGTCTCGCCGCACGGTAGCCGGGATTGTCATTGTTCCAGGAACCCCCGCGGGCCGACCGAAACTGGCTTTCCGCGGGGCCGGTCGGATTCTGGGCCGGGCTTTCGCCGTAGTAGTCCTCCTGGTATCTGTCATAGCACCATTCCATTACGTTGCCGCTTACATCATAAAGTCCGGCGGGGCTGACGCCTTTTACCGTGAGAATCTCCGGTATATGCACTTGAGCGGGATGTATGCCGTCATACCAGCCTGCTTATTGCGGCCTGGCCGGGCGAGAAAAACGCTTCCAAGCCATACGACACTCAGGATACCCAGCAAGATCGTGGAACTTGAGGAAGCAGGAACTTGAACATGCTCATCCCATACGAATGGATTACTTCCCCAGCGAAACTCAAATGCATTGGTATAGCCATCCCCGTCATAGTCGTTTTGGCCATCGGGAATCCCATCCGGGTCATCGTAAAAGAAATCGCCGCTCGAATCGCCAACGTAGGGATCAAAGGTATGGCTTGCGTCCCCCGCTTCGTCTCTGTCAAGGAGGCCGTCCCCATCGGTGTCCTGGGACGTTCGAACGCCAAACATGTCTGGATTCAGTGGATCGTAACCGAAAATGAATTCGTCCATGTTGACCATACCGTCGCCGTCAAAATCATTGCGGCCATCATCCACTCCATCGCCCGTCATTTCGCCGTTGTCGCCCGTCGAATCCTCTTCCTGCGCATCAAAAGGATTGGGGCCACCCGGCAAATTTCGTGTTTCATCATAATCAGATATTCCATCCTCGTCTGTATCCACGCCTATGGAATACATATCCAGTTTGACCTTGATTACTTGGGGCATACCGGTACTGTATTGGGCGAGGAGCGTAGCCGTCTTGTAGCCCCAGGAAACAGGAGCGCCGGATACGGGAATCGTGGCAGTTTGCCAGGGCTGAAGTGTAAGGTTGCCCGGCACGTTATCCGCCGTAAATTCCGAAGCATGCGGTCCCGTAATGCTCAATGTAACGGTCGTATTCACCGCTTGCGTGTTTGTGATGTCTACCGATTGCTGCGTTTCTGATTTGTTGGAAGTGGTTTCAATAGGTACGGCTGGAGGTAAAACTGTCACATAGTTCGTGGTCCAACCCATATCGACAAAGGCAGGTAACAACAAACCCAATTTATTTAGATTTCCCAAATTAGATGGAGCCATGAGTTGCCGTGGATTATGGGAGGGATCCCAATGCGAAGCCTGGTTATGCAAGAGTAATGGAGGCGACCAATAAGGCGCATAAACTTGTGCATAAGAACTAAACCAGTGAATAGCCGGATCATTAAGGAGAAATCTTCCCGCCGCCGATACCTGCGAACCAGACCAATATAATTCATCTGATGTAAGTGCAACAGAGCGTTCGGCTTGATTAAGGAGAGCCAGAGGGAGGAAAAACGGATCATCTATAAGATAACTAAGATTATCACTGTGGCGATCAATGCGTTGATTATTCGCATAATTATACCATATCCCATCATTTCGCAATAAATTTACAAATCCCAAAGCGTGGCCAAATTCATGCAAAAGTGTACTGAGAAAACCATTCTTATTCACAGAGATAGTAGGACTTAATGAAAAGTCAAATTCTCCATTGTTGATAATTGTTGAGTTTATTGATACTATTGCATGTGGTTCGTAAGGCTGCAAAACGTCTGTGTCAAGCACCTGTACTAACAGTGGGGAAGGCCACCATTGGACACTTGAAATATGGGTATGTGGCCAAGGTGTAAATCTACCCCATGCCAGTGTTGTCGTTGCCAGAGGTTCTAATATAATACGCATTCTGATCGTTTGCGTGCCTTCCAGTGCTGCTTCATAATAGTCTAACGTGTATTTTAATACTCTATTTACTTCTCTTAGATTGGCATCAGATATTTCATCTTGGCCTATCCACTCCATGACTTGTATTTCAACCCCTTGGGCGCATAAAGGACAGATTATTAATGTGATATAACACAACATTTTTAAATAAAAAAAGGTATATCGTCTTTGCATGTCCTCTCCTTTACGAATTAATTTCCGTATATTCAAAATATCCCGTATACGAAAACTATGGAATCCTGGGAAACGAACCGCTTATTCCTCCATTTGGATGAACAGTCATAATTATTTGGTCTTCACCACAAGCGCCGAAAAGTCCTTTCAATTCTCCATCCCCTTGCCAATACGTTATGTTCCCGTCAATATCCTGATATGCCCAACATTGTTTTGGGCCCGTGTATGTATTCGGGGCGAATACGATCTCCCGGTTGGGGTATACGGAGGCATAGACTTCTTGCTTGGAATTTTCCGTTTCTCGGATGAATTGGAACGTGTCATTCCATTTCACGACCCAGATGGTGTTAGCGATCATTGGCGCTTGCGGGCTTGGCCAATAATAGTCTCCATCCGCGCATAGCAAGACCCGGCCGAGCATGCCCTCGGGGAGCTTGCTGCTTGGGGGCGTCAGGGCCTGATCCCCTACGATGATGCTCTTATAGGGTGGTAGCGCAGGCAAGCCCTTGTCGTTGCGATAGGGCCATACTCCCGCAGCGGAAGAAAGGTCGAAATCCTTAAGGGGCGGCGTGACGATCTCGATGCGGCAATCCGGGTGGACGATGGCGTAGGTGCCGGACCATTTCGGGCCGGTATGGACCAACGCGAATCCGCCGTCCAAGGGCGCAATGCGAATCTCATTCGCGTTGAGGGGTACTCCCGCGCTTGTCGTGAAGAACTCGCCATGGGCGCCCAGATACATCAACCGGTAGGGTAATGAAGGCGGATCCAGGGCGGACGTATTTCTTGACGGTCCTCTTCCAAAAGCGAACACAAACTTCTTGCCGTCAGGCGCCCACGAAGCCCAACTGTATTCCGACTGACCGTTGCCAGATTCGGAACGACCGCCTGTTGCGTGTTTGTCGACGTCGATCTGGGCGCTCGTTTTTGCGGCACGGTCGATCACGGCAAGCCGAATTGATCCTTCCTCGTATTCCAGAAAGGCGATACGGGTCCCATCGGGCGACCAGACGCCCCACGTGCCTGATTCCGCGATATCGAGAGGCGTCTTTTCCAGGGACTGAACGTCCACGACTTGAAGGACTGGCATCTCATGCGCGACTTGCGACGTCACCAGGAGCTTCGTTCCGTCCGCCGACCAGGTTGGTAATCGGTGGGCCGCCTGTCCGGAGGTAATCCATCGCAAATTGGATCCGTCTGTGTCGCACAGGCAGACTTGCATATTCCCACTGCGGTTCGAATTGAAAGCGATTCTTTTGCCGTCCGGCGACCACGCGGGAAAGGCGTCGGCTGCGGGATTGTTGGTGATGTTATGCGGGTCTGATCCGTCCGCGCCCATGACATAAATTTCATGGTTTCCGTCGCGGTTGGTGCCGAAGGCGATCTGCCTACCGTCGGGCGACCAGGCGGGCGTGCAGTTGATGCGTTCAACGGATTGACTTAAATCCGGTTCCATGAGATCACGGACTCCGCCCCCATCCGCGTTCATGACAGCGATAACGATATGGCCGCCCTTGGCGTGCGCGAAGGCAATCTGCTTGCCGTCCGGCGACCACGCCGGGTGGCACTCGTTTTCCGGCGTGTCCGTCAACGCCTTCAATCCCGTACCATCGGCATTCACCGTATAGAGGTCGTGGCTTGTGGACCAATGCGTTAAAGGGAAGATCATCAATTCGGTGGGACGGGGTCCCGTGAGTATGGGCGGCAATTTGAATATCTGTGCCGAAGCGCTGCCCGTGAGTAAGAGGAGGAAGACCCATGTTGCTGTGATGCCCCCCATGGAAGCCGTCCTCGCGCGTATGGAAAACAATTGTATATTCATACGTTCTCCTCCTTGTCAATAAGCGATGACAGTCGCTTACGTCATCTGCAATTATTACAAACATATGTTAACATGCTATGTAAAATTCTAAACCATTTGCGGCCAGATGTCAACCCCCTCTCGAATAAACTGGACTGTTTTCTTGATAAGATTATCATTCATACGCGAGCCGGGCCATGAAATAGGTTTGGAAAAGCGGTGTTTCCTCTGCCATCATACAGTAGGGTCAGCCATTTCTCTGTAAATCAGTCGTTAACAGGAAACAATCACCCATGCAGTATCTGTCTCTTCCGGGAATATCCAAGAAAGTGTCCGCTTTGGTGCAGGGCACCGTCATGCTTTCTTCCGAAAATGAGAAGGAAAACTTCGCCCTGCTCGATGCTGTGTATGAAATGGGCAATTCGTCATGAGGCTTTGAGCCTCCCCATAAACGAGGAAATTGGGACCGTTCGCACGCAGGGACTGATCCCAGCGAAAGTCGTGCTGGCCTGGCCATCAGCAGTAAAACTATTATTGGATGCGTATTCCGACGATTCCGCCCACTTGTTCCGAAGGAAATCGCCCTCTGATTCCGAAGGATTCCGCCCTGGTATTCCGATTGAATCGGTCCCTTTTTTCCGGACGAATCGGAGCGTAGCGACGCGGGTGCTTCAACTGTTGTTTGTATTTGTAATCGAGTGTGGGGCGAGAAGTCAAGTGGCTGTTCTTTTTCGCATGGATTCTCCCTTGAGTGTGATGGTGTGGGCGTTGTGGATCAGTCTGTCCAGAATGGCGTCGGCCAGGGTGGGGTCGCCGATGGTTTCGTGCCAGTGTTCGATGGGCACTTGTGCGGCGATGAGGGTGGAAGCCCGGTCGTAGCGGTCTTCCATAACCTCGAAGAGGTCTCTTCGTTCTTCATCCGCCAGGAGGGTCGTTCCCCAGTCGTCGATGATGATGAGGTCGGTGCGCAAAAGGGCGCGCAGCATGCGTTCGTAGCGGCCGGTGGCTCGGGCGATGGCCAGTTCTTGGAAGAGCCTCGGGGCGCGGAAGTGACGTACGGTGAAGCCCCTTCGGCAGGCTTGGTTGCCGAAGGCGCAGGCGAGGTAGCTCTTGCCCGCGCCGGTGGGTCCGGTGATGATGCAGTTTTCGTGACCACGCAGCCAGTGGCATTCGGCGAGGGCCTGCACGAGGGGCTTGTTCAAGCCCCGGGACTTGCGGTAGTCGATGTCTTCGACACAGGCACTTTGTCGCAGTTTGGCCTTTTTGAGGCGCGCCTGCAAGCGCCGGGTGTCTTGTTCGGCTTCCTGGCGGTCGAGCAGCAGGGCGAAGCGTTCGTTGAAGCCGAGTGCGTCGTAGCGGCTGGATTCGAGTTGTTCGCGGTAGGCGTCGTACATCCCGGTCAGCCGCAGGCGTTGCAGTTTGTCGAGGGTCGGATTGGTTAACATGAGCGTGGCTCCTTTTTGGTTGGTCCGGCGGGTTCGTCGCCGGCCTGGGTTTTGGGTTGGTAATATTCCGCTATCGCGCCGACCCCGCTGGAAATATTCTATCCCATCCCATCCCTGTCTTACTTGAAAGCCGTGGGAACCAAGACCGGCTTTGTTTTTCCTCGTAGGGGTGGCAGCCGGCAGGCATCGTCAGGAGTGGTGAAATAAGAATTCCCGTCAAAAGGGTAACTACGAATAGTCACCAAGACATGATGCACATGTGGGTAGGGGCTATAGACGATTTTGGAATACGGAGGGGATACACGGTGACCTTATTTCGTATTTCTTTGTCAGATGTTCCGCGAGAACGTTTATCTTGACTTATTACGGAATATAAGTTATATGCGGTTTACCCCGAAATTAGTACCACTGTCTTAAGTGGAATCTGTATCCTTTAAATGGTCAAAAAGAAAGGATGCAGATGGGCAAGAAACGCAGACAATTCACGGATAAGTTCAAGGCCAAGCTA
>Ga0265293_10005787_pt1 | contig 20370 bp, 23 predicted proteins | sample Munlanlewell138R_FD_192505 | JGI IMG/M metagenome (GOLD analysis project Ga0265293, IMG submission 192505) | Leachate microbial communities from a municipal landfill in Southern Ontario, Canada - Leachate well 138R | ecosystem: Engineered > Solid waste > Landfill > Unclassified | place: Canada... | reverse complement strand
TTAATAAAGCAGCAGAACAACAACCTTATGGAGGAACTCAACCTCCATACGATTCTACTACTCATTTCAGAGCTTCTTACGGTGGGAGAAATTATTGGATTAAGAAAATAGATATGCGTAGACAACCTGTTTTGGTTCGTTGTTCATGTAGTGATTATTTTTTCAGGTTTGGATATTACAACTATATTAACGGAGTTCAGTTTGGGGGGAGGCAACGTCCCTATACTAGAAAAACCAGTAACAGAGCAGAAGCTAACCCACTACGTGTCGTTGGTATCTGCAAACATTTGTCTCAATTTGCACAGATGTTACAAACTAACGGGTATGCTATCTGATATGAGTTTAGTAAGAGAGTTTACAGTTTCTATTTGTAATAGAGATGAGATAAGAGATTTCATAGAAAATTGGCATTATAGTAAAAGTATAAATGGAGTTAAATCTGATTATTGTTTTAAACTTTTACATAATGGTAAGATAATAGGAGCTTGTATCTACGGAAAATTGGCTATGGCTAATGTCTGGAAGAAGTACGTAGATGACGAGAATGACATGTTAGAGCTTAGGAGATTATGTTGTATAGACGATACTCCTAAAAATACTGAGTCTTATTTCATAGGACATACTTTAAGATGGTTGAAGAAGAACACTGATGTTAAAAAAATATTATCTTACGCTGATTTAACATATGGACATGAAGGTATTATATATAAAGCAACTAATTTCAAATTTTTAGGACAAACAAAAACTTGTAAGATGATAAAATATAATGGTAGATTATATCATGATAAGACTATAAGAACTAAATATAAAGGGGAACTTAAACCTTTCGCTGCTAGAATAAAAGAAGCTTTATTAAACGAAGAAGCTTACTATATAAAAACAAAACCTAAAAATATATATTTGATGGAATTAAAATAAGGATGGAGTGTTTGTAATGGTACAAAATGAAGGAAGTCTATGCCCTGCTTGTGGAGGATTGGTAACAGATGATATATGTCCTTCTTGCGGATTTAATTTTTCATCTGTGATAACATGTCCCCATTTACAACAAGATAATACTTGCAGTATAGATAATATAGCTTGCAACATACGTTCTTTAGAATGGGAGATTTGTGAAAAAAGAATGCCTTAGTTGTAACAATAAGTTTCAATTTATATTATATTTGAGATTAAATATATGTAGGGAAATTATATGTAGGGAAATTTAATATGAGTAAAGAAATTTTTTCAGATATAGAAAATATCCTCAGAGGATTAACTGGAAAGAATTTAGAAATAGGTATTATTACGGCAGAGAATGAAATGGGTAGAGAATTACCGGATGCCGTTAATAATAGAAGAAACGAAGAGCTTTATAAAGAACTAAATAATATATCTGGAGCTAATGTTTATAGAATTCAAGGAAACTTCGGAGGAATGGATGAAAATTCTTTTCTAGTAACTGGAGTTTCTCTCAGAAGATTAAAAGATTTGGCTTCTAAATATAAACAACAAGCTTTTATATATGGAACTGGTAAAGATGATAATATGATGTTTCATTATATGGAAGCTAAAGATAATAATTCAGATAACCTAGATTATGAAAGTGTTCAGATTAGAAAAACTTTTGTTTATAAACCTTATGCTAAAGAGAATTTTTCTTCTTATAAAGGTATAAAATTTGTAATACCCTTCTTCGACAGTCATTATAATGATTTAAGATGGGAAGATTTATCCAGTGAAGAAAAAGGAGAAGATTACGAAGAGGGCAGTGAACCAGAAGAATCTAAACTAAGTAAAATTAAGAAATTAATAGGTAACAGTAATGTAGATAAAGATGAATCTCATAATGATTTCTACCATACTGTGTTAAGGATAAAGAATAATACAGAGACTCCCGAAAATGTAAAAAAAGAAGCCAGTTTACTTATATCTGATATGAAAACCGCAGGGGGTGTTAATATTATAAGAAGAGAGCTTGAAAATTTCATATCAAAATATAATAAGTATGCTAATAATGAATCCTATATAAAAAGAATTTCAAAAATAGTGGAATCCTTAAAAATAAAGGAAGAAAAAGTAAAAATAAAAGTAAAACATAGTGATTTACTGGAAGTTCCTAAAGGTAAAAACTTTTGGAGTTTACCATTCAGTCATTATAAAAAATTAGTAGACAAAAAAGGATACTCTAAAGTTATAAGAGCTTTAAATAATTTGAAAGTATGGAATAAAGAGGATGACCCAGACATATCCGATAAAGCTGATAAAATAATGGATAGACTTAAAAAAGAATATAGACCAGAAACTAATGAGGAAGTAAGACAATTTCAAAAAGTTATTTTGGAATTACCTAAAGATGATAAAAGACCTGAAGATATGAGAGTTGTTAAAACTAGATTACAAGGCAGGGATTTCTATTTAGTTCAATCTAATCCTAGAGGAGATAGGTGGATTACTCAAGCAGAACATAACGATAGGAATGAAGCTATAAAAGATGCTGAAAGTTGGTATTAATATTATATTAGGAGAAAGATAATGTCATTAGATAGATTAAAAAAATTATTAATTAAAGTAAATGAAGAGGGTGAAGTAGCTTCTCCAGATGGTACTTTATCTGACTTAGGGGAATTACCTAAATTCAATTACGGTACTGTAGATGCTAGAGGTAAAAGTGTTAAAGGTAAGAATCCTAAAAAAATAGATAATCTTAGTCTCTTACCTAATCTTAAAGATAAGATAGAAACTGCTGCAGAAGAATTTGATTTTTACCCTAAGAATGTTAAAGGTTGGAGAGACAAATGGGATGAAATCATGCCTAAGTTTGAGTCTTTAAATAAAGCATATCCTAGAATAGTTAAGGTAGAGAAGTTAGAAGAAGACCCTGAGTATATTTTTGAGGATGAAGATAAAAACATAAAAGCTATTTTAGATTTCTTAAAGGTAGATAAGAATGTAGATTTTATATTTATAAAGGAAGATGAAGATGATATAATAGTATATGGAGGTAATGGTAATCCAGAACCTAATAAGGACATGTACTTAATAGAAAGAAAATATTAATATTATTAAATAAGCTTCTCTCAGAGAAGCTTATTTTTCAATTAAGATACGGTATGGGGTAAGTTATTTTAAAATATAATTTTTTATTACTTTTTTTACATTATAGGGTAGTTTTTGATAATCTATTTTTTCTATATTTTTACCATGATAATCGGAAGCGATATTAATATTTTTAGTTTTACAGTTTAAATCTACTCCTTTTCTAAAACCTAAGTTATAGAAGTTGATATTATAACTTCCTATTCTTGTTTTTCTTAGTAAATTCATTTGGAATCCATTAATACATCTAGTAGTGTTCATAATTTTCTCCTTTTAGCTTAACCTTACAATTATATTATTACACTTAAGTATATAATAATCAATTGTTTCTTTAAGTATATTTACAAATTTTAACAAATTAAATACATTTATATTATAGTTAGATTAAAGGAGGAATTATTTTGAGTATACTCGTACAATTGCTTGGAATTTTCACCGACCTAACTCCAGATATATTAGATATTTATATTGATTTATTTGGTTTAGACTGTGATATATATTTAGAGAGTAGTGCTACACAAGAATACAGGTTATATGATGACCACGCTAAGATAACTTACTCTAACACTCCAGATAGAAGTGAGAAATTATTAATAGTTAATTTTATAAGAGGAGATGCCATGAGAAGCTCTCTTGGTCAATTTGAAAGTTTCTTCGATGAGGACAGACCTTTTATACTATCTTATGAAGCCAAGAGATTACCTCCAAGAACTAAGATACATGCTTATTTTAATGGAAGTAAGATGAGTTTTCAAACAGAGATTGATAGTGTTATAACAGGTGCTAAGTCTCCTCAAGGAGATAATAGAGATACTATATTAGTTAAACAATTATTAAGACCTTTAACTTAATGACAATTTAATGACATTTTAATGGTGATTTAATGACAATATCTTTTTTAACATATCCTATAATAAATATATTTGAAGATATAAAAATCAAATCTGGATTTGATTTTTTAGAATTTCCCTTATTAGGAAATAAATATTATTTCTTTGACCCAGATTTAACTTTTGAACCTAGATTATATAAGCATTTATCTTATTTTCAATATGAAACTAGAGAAGACCCTTTTATTTGTGCAATGTGGAATAGAGGTGCTTTGAATGCAACTCCAGAACAACCTAGACAATTTACAGGATATATTAATTCTAGTTTGGGTTATGCGGATAAATTTACAGTTAAAAATGTACAATGTCAGTTAAATTTAGTATTCGTATCCAACGACCCTAACTACCTCACGGCATTTGAAGAATTTTTCATAATAAATTATGATAGAAGTATAACTTTAACTACCTCTTATCAAATACCTGTTAATTTTAAAGAATTAGGAAATATAACATCTATTAATCAAGGTACTAAAACTTTTACAGTTGCAGGAGACCACAGTTACTTAAACTCTGGAGATAGTTTAAGTATACTAGAATCTACAGGTAATGATGGAGATTATACTATAAGTTCTATCAATGTAGCTGGAGGTTTTACTGATATATCAGTTAGTGAGAATATACCAGATTCTACTATAGACGGAGTTATAGTAAAGAACGGCTATCTTCAAGATATTGAAGCTGAAGTTTTTTTTAATGGTATAGAATTTTCAGATTTAAATAAATTAGATACTGGGTCTAGGGGGGAGTTAACATTTTTATTAGTTACTATGAATATACAATATCCAGTTATATTAAATAGTAATTATACTGGAAATATAGAAACAGGTTCTTATAAACTTATAAAACATATACATCTGAAAACTAAAGCAGTTAATTCTCTATTAAATCCTCAAATGATACAACCTTATGATGAGATAATAATAGAATAAATTTATATTATAGTTAGGATAATTATATTTAAGAGGAAAGATTATGTACAAATATAAATTAATATCTAGATTAAATTACCCCGTAGAGATTAAATACAATAATGAAAGTATAATCTTAAGTCCTAAAGCGAAATTAAGTATAAAAGATAAAGAACTTCTTGGAGAATTACCTCAAGGAGTTATAGTTAAAGAAGTTAATTAATTACAGGAGAATATAGAATGACTGCTCCAAAAGTTACTTATAATAAGAATACTCATCTAAATACTAATTTAGGTATAATTAGTAAAGATGATATTGAATTTTGGAGCTATTACAATAAATTACATATTGAAAAATATTCTTTGAGAGATTTATCAAAAATTTTAGGTATAGATAAAAGACCCATAAGGAAAGTTTTTGAGAAGTTGAATCTACCTTTAGTTAGTAAGAAGGATACTTATACAAGATTACATAATAAATCTAAAAAAACTTGGATTAATACTTTAGGTGTGGATAATCCTAGAAAAGATAATAATATAGTAGAGAAGTCAAAAAATTCTTATTTTGAGAAAACAGGATATTCACATCAATTCAAAAATCCAGAGGTTAGAAATTTAATAAGTTTTAAATTTAATAATAGAACTTTAGATAACTGGAAGGGTATACTAGAGAAATTAGATATATTATTACTGGATAACTTTAAAGGTACTCACGAAAGATTGAGTAGTGGTAAATATAAATTAGTTAAATATAGATTTAAACATAATACATGTGGAACTATATTTAAGGATTCTTTCTCTGATGGTCATATATTATGTCCTAACTGTCATAAGTTTGTATCTTTTCCAGAGATGACTCTTAGAAATTATCTGTTGAGTAAAGGTTTTCGAGTAGAAAGCAACGCTAGAAACATAATACCTCCTTACGAAATTGATATTTATTTACCAGAATTAAAAATAGCTTTTGAATATAATGGGTATTGTTTTCATCATGAAGAATCTCAAATAACACCTGAATTATTAAAAAGTAATAAAATAATGAGAGTAAAGCCTGACGGCTATCATCAAAAGAAGAGAGAATTGTGTAAGAATAAAAATATTGAACTTTTTCATCTCTGGGAGAACGAAAAAGGTAATAATATAGATGATATTATAAGATTAGTGGACAATATAATAGGAGAATGGATGTATGTCAAGTCCTAAAGTTACTATAAAAGAGACTGATTTATCAACAAGAGTTCCTTCATCTCCGGGAGTATATGCTGGAATAGTTATAGCAGCTCCAAAAGGTGAAGTTAATGTACCTAGATTTATAACTTCAGATACAGAATTGTTAAGATATTTCACACCTGATGAAAGAGTAGAAGTAGGTTATAGTTTAGGGTTTTATTCAGCTTTAGCATATTTAGCTAAAGCAAATAGATTATGGGTAGTAAGAGCCGATAATAACTCTAAATTTGGTGGATTGATTATAAAGAAGGATGGAAGCACTAATATACAATTAACAGATGTAGAGCTTGGGGATGTTATCGGAATTAATCAAGGTACTAAAACTTTTACATTATTAGGAAGTTTGGCAGCTCATGCTAGATTAGATGACGTATTAAGAGTATCTGGTTCAACAGGAAATGATGGGCTATATACTGTTGTATCATCTACTGATAACACTATAAATATGAATTTTCCTATAACTAATGTAAATCAGGTAAACAAAGAGTTTACTATATCTGGAGATTATACATCATTAATAACAGTAGGAGATACTTTAAGTGTATCCGGTTCAACAGGAAATGATGGTACATATACTATAGCATCTTTAACTTTATCATCTGGGGATACTATCATAGAAGTAGATGAAGCCATCCCAGATGGTACGATTGATGGAACAATAACTGTAGCTGTATTAACTACTGATATAGTTGTTGATGAAGTTATATCAGATAATACAATTGATGGAACAATATTAAAAAATTCTATAGTAACTCCAGAAAATTATGAATTTGCTTCAGACGATTTATTATTAATAACAGGTGTTAATGAGGGTGCTTGGGCTGATGATATTCAAATTAAATTGTACACATATGCTAATAGCCCTGATGTAGTTAAAGAACCCGGAGTAGTTGATGAAGCTTTCATGATTCAAGTTTATAAAGCTTCTACCGGAGATTTATTAGAAACTCATATATGTTCTAGAGAACCTAATGCTAAAGATGGATATGGTCAGAATATCTACGTAGAGGATGTTATAGCATCATCTAATTATATAAAAGCAATAGATAATTTAGCTGCTGATGCTTCTGAAGAATTACAAGAACAGACCTCTGCTTTAACCATAGATGGAAGTTTGGATGGAGAGGCAATAGCAGATACTCATATGGTTTCAGCTTTAAATACTTTAAGCAATAAAAATGATTTAGCTTTAACTGTAGTTATGGATGGTGGATGGGCTACAGTAGCCTATCAACAAGCTATTGATACTTTATGTCAATCTAGGAAAGATTGTGTAGGTGTACTTTCTACTCCATACTCAACTGAGAATACATCATCATATATAACAGACCTAGTAACATATAGGAAAACTACTTTAAATTTAAATAGTTCTTATTCAAGTTTGTATACACCTCATGTTAAGATAAGTGATAGGTTTAATGATAGAGAGATATTCATAGCTCCAGACGGATATGCTGCCGGTGCTATATCTGAGACAGCAGCTAATAGCGAGATATGGTATGCTCCTGCCGGTTACAGAAGAGGTGTCATAAATGTTATAGATGTTAATAAGAGATTCACATCTGGAGAACTTGATTTATTATATGATAACGGTATTAACCCAATTAAGTTTTCTCCCGGAAAAGGAATAGCTATATTTGGTCAAAAAACATTATTATCTAGACCATCTGCATTAGACAGATTAAATGTAAGATTACTTTTGATAACAATAGAACCTGCTATAGCTGAATTTTTAGAAGATTTCTTATTTGAATTTAATGATGAATTTACTAGACTTTTAGTTAGAAGCGGAATAGAATCTTACATGGATGATATAAAAGCTAGAAGAGGAGTATATGCTTACAGTGTTGTTTGTGATGAGACTAATAACTCATCTCAAGATATAGATAATAATAAAATGAATGTCTGGTTATTTGTACAGCCTACTAAAACAGCAGAGTTTATAGAACTTAATGTAGCTATAACAAGAACTGGATTTGATTTTAATCTTGCACAAGGATTACTAGGATAGTTGAAATAAATATAAACATATGATAAAATAGTATTAGGAGACTAATACTATTTTGTTTAGGGGATATTTTGAATTACATAAAAACCAAATTTGGTTTGTTAGATAAAGAGAATAAAGAAGATTGGATTCCGATATATGAGAAATATATCGATTTAAACAGTATTGGAAAAGTAGCTAGTCTATTAGGGATAAATCATAAAACTGTTAGAAGCATATTTAAGAAACATGGATTTTTAAATATAAGAGGTGGCGGTAATATAAAAACTAATCTGGGTGTTGTAAGTAAGAAAGATATTAATTTTTGGGTTAAATACTATACTATGTATTTAGAAGACAAGAATACTAATAGAGTAGAGGATTTATTAGGTATATCTTACACTACGATATACAGAGTGTTTAGTGATTTAGACCTAGAACTCATTCCCAATCAAGACAGATATAGCCATATTTTAGAAAAAATCAAAGAAACTAATTTAAAAAAATATGGATACTCTGTAGCTGCTAAAAATAATGAAATAAGGAATAAGATAAGAGAAACTCATTTAGGTAAATCTAATTTAGAGAAGGTAAAAGCTAGGAATAAATTAATATGTACTTTAAGGAATAAATATGGAGATGATGTAGATTGGATTAGTAAGAGTTGTGAATTTAAAAATAAAATAAAAAAATCACTCAGAGACAGGGCTTGGATATTTTGGCAAGAATATTTATCCTCTAATAATTATAAAATGATTGAAAATTATCAGGGTGTTTTTCATATAACAGAGCAAGGTAAGAAGTATATTAAGTATAATTTTGTACATGAAGATTGTGGTAGGAAATTCCAATCCTATTTTCAGAAGGATTATTTAAAATGTCCCTTCTGCTACAGTACCCCGAGTAAATTAGAGATGTCTTTATTTAAATACGTTTATGATTTATTGTTAGAAAATAAATATACTTGCATAAATAAAACTAAGAGTTTAATTCCTCCTTACGAAATTGATATATTTATTCCAGAATTAAACATAGGATTTGAATATAACGGTACGTATTGGCATAGTATATTAAACAAAGAGGATAAAAATTATCATAAAGATAAAACAGAATTAGCTCTATCCAAAGGCATAAAATTATATCATATATGGGAACATGATAATGAAGAAATAGTTAAGTCTATAATTTGTGGCGTACTGAATAAAACTGAAAATAAAATCTCTGCTAGAAAATGTGAAGTTAGAGAAGTAAAAACTAAAGATAGAAGAGAATTTTTTGACGGAAATCATCTACATGGAGATGTTGGAGCTAAGTCTGCTTTAGGCTTGTATTATGATAACGAATTAATATCTTGTATTTCTTTTCGTAAACATAAAGAAGGAATAGAGATTGCTAGATTTGCCAGTAAATTACATTGTAGTATTAGAGGAGGCTTTTCTAAGTTACTAAAACACTCTATTTCTAAACTTAGAGAATTAGGTTACAGTAAAATAATTACCTACTGTGATAGAGATTGGACACCAGATTATAAAGATAGTGTTTATTATAAAAATGGATTTAATTTTGTAGGGGATAGTGGTTGTATTTTAAGATATTATGATAGCATTAACAATAGAACATATCCGAGAGAGACTTTTCAAAAACATAAATTAAAAGGATTATTCGAGGATTATAATTTTGATAACGTAGATGAGTTTTTACAAGGTAAGAGAATATACGGTTTTTATAACTCTGGTAATTGGAAATTTGAATTACTTATATAATTCTTTATATTATAGTTAGAATATTAGTATAGTTATAATATGGAGAATAAAAATGCCAAGACCTAATATTAATGAAATTGTCGGCAATCAAGATTTTGCAACACTATTTCGTTGGGAAGTTATTTTTTCGGAATTACCTAACGCAATAGCTAACGCTGGTCTTTATAATGCCACTGCTCTAAATACACATGCAATATCATCGGAGTATCCAAGATTTACTAATGATGAGATAGAAGTAGGTATTCATGGTCATAAAGTATATCAAGCTGGAATTAGGACTTATGACCCAATAACTTTAACTCTTATAGAAGATAATAATGCTTTGATACAAAAATTTATTAGAGATTGGGGAGCTTTATTATGGACTCCCGGAACAGGTACTCAGGCTAATAAATCTGATTATGTATGTAGAAGTATAATATTGAGACCTCTCAAAAATGATAATGCAGGTTTATTTACTTATACTTTAAAAAATTGTTGGATGCAGTCTCATACTATAGGAAATCCTGATGGAGCTGCTAATGAGTTAATTAGACCTGAAATAACATTAAGATTTGATTATTTCTTAACTGAAGGTCAATCTGTATAATATTAATTTATTACCTATGGTAATAAATCTTTAAAGGTTTTAGTCGTTGTACCCGTAAACAACGACTTTTTAATTGTAAATTTTTATTAATATAATCTTGAAATACTATAAGATATACTATATAATAATTATATAAAGTTAAGTTAAAGGAGACGATTATGGCAAGTTTATCGATGCACGTTGTATCAGAGAAATACTTTAACGATGGAAAGTTTACTGTAAGTAATCCTATTTGTGTTTTTGAGAATAGAAAAAATAGAGAAGTCATAGTTAAAGAAACTTCAGAATATGATTTATACTTAACTTACTTTAAAACATTTAAGCAAGCAGATTCATATAGGAAAAGAGTTATAAAAGAAAATAAGTATTAATTTAAAGAGTGTATTATGTTTAAGGATAAAGATTTATTAATTGGATATATTTTAATTATAATACCTTTTATAATAATAGGTACTATTTTAAATATACATAATTTATTGTTATATATAATTTACATTCCATTATTTATATTATGTAAATTAGAGGACTCTGGATATAAAGGAAATTTTAATATAAATGAACCAGATAGGTTCGTAGGAATTCCAGTGAACCAAATCACTTCAAAAATTAAAATTGAACCAAATCACTTCAATTTTATAAGAGAGAATCGTTATGAGATTAAAAATTATAAGGCAGATTATAAATTACATGGATACCCTAACGTAGTTAGGGAATATACCTACGGTAATAATCTATACGAAGTTCAAGCAAAATACAAAGCAGACCCTAAAGTTAGTAAATTAATTAGAGTTATAGAGATAAATTAGAATCCCCTCACAAATACCTTTATATTATATTTAGAAATAGTATAATATAAAGGTATTATATGGCAACTGACCCAACTGATAAATATAACATAAAAGATATTTTATCAAATACTGAAGAACAAGTAGGTAAGTTATTAACCGATGGAATATCTGAAAATCTGAATGGCAGAGATATTTTAAATATTAATGAAATAGCTGCTATAGATTGGGGTTATAAATATTCTTATATGATTAGAATAGAAGGATTTTATGATGTATCTCCGGTATTTCGTAATGATATAATACCAGCTACTATAGTACAAGAAAAATTTCCATCTATAAAAACAGATAATATTAAATTACCTATGGTAGGTAATTTTGAATTACCTATTAATAGAGGATTACCTACACTACAAATATCTATGCTAGATACTGTGGATTGTAGGATAGAAAGATTACTCAGGAAGTGGATAAGATACATAAATGATGGTAATAGGATACAATATTTAGATAACATAACTAAAAGAATTTATGTACATAAATTAGATTATAATAGAGGATTGATATACACTAATCTATACTATGCTTATCCAGATGGAGATATTTTAGTTAGTATGGGTAGTGATAATAACCTAAAAGAACTAGCTGTAGATTTTACAGTTATAGATTATAAGGAAGGTGTTTAAATTTAGGAGGTAAATATGTCGGATAAAGTTAAAGATTATGTTCCAAAATATCTAGAGAAGTGGTTGCCATCTAGAAATTTACAATATCCAAAAGGTATAGAAGTTTATTATAAACCTTTTTCTTTTGGAGAATTGATTAAATTTAATAATTCTAATTTAGATGAACCTGAAATGTACAGATTTATTTTAGAAGGAATCGAAGTAATAGGAATGGATAAATATGATTTAACTTTTTATGATACTGTATATTTAGGATGGAGAAGAAAAACTGCTAGTATGGGTAGTTCAGTATTAGATGCTAAATCTTTTTGTCCTAATTGTGATTATAGAAATACTTCTCTATTAGAATTGGATAAATTAGATTTTGAAGATAGTGATATTAAGGCATTACCTGTTAAATGTAAAATATGTGATATTGAATTGAAATTTAAATTTATAACTATAAAGGATTATATTGAATTATTTAATCAAAATAAACATAAAGATATATTATCTATTTATGCTAAGTCTATTATAAATAAAAATTTTGACGAAGCTTATGAAATTTTAGATAATGCTACTGGTAATGATATTGATAAGATAGGATTATTGAATTCTATTCTATATCATGGAGTTAGAGATTTAGGAGTTGAATGTTTAGAGTGTAAACATAAATATGATATTAAAGTTACTAGCTCCTCGGAGGTGGAGCTACTTAAGCCCTTTCGTTCAAAAGAAGACATTATTAGAGATGAAATTTCATTTGGCGAAGAATAATATAGTTAACGCTTATGATATAAACGAACTACCTTATCATGAAGTAAAGTATTTATGGGATTCTCTTATAAAAGATATAAAGGAAAGAAATAAAAATGCCAGACCCTAAAGTACCAAATAGGAATAATCCTTTTGAACAATTTTCAAATAGTTTAATAGGCTTTCTTAAAAAAGTAGAAACTAGAGACAAAAAAAGAGATGAGAAATTAGAAAGACTTGTTAAGCAGATGATTGTATATTTTCAGTTGCTTGAAAGAGCTTTTAAGAATAATCAAGTAATCTCAAAAGGAGGAACTCAAGATTCTACTAAAGCTGGAGTAGATAAGTTAGTTAGATTAATGAGTAATCTAGATTCTAATGTAACAACTACTGTAAATAAATTTATAAAGGGAGAGAGGTTGGTAGCTTCTGAAAAAGCAGACATAGCTAAATTAACAGGAGATATAAAGGATGCTCTATCTGAATCTGGAGAAAAAATAGGAATTCCTATAAAAGATTTATTAAATAATTTTAAAGAGATTTTAGCTAATGATAAATTAGATGCCAACTTCAGGATTGATGTAGTGAGATTTTTAAAAGATTACTCTGAGGAAGATATAGCATTATCTCAGGAATTAAAAAATTTACTAGACAAGATTTCTAATTCAAATAAACTAATAGATGAGGATATAATTAAACTTAATATTGAGTTAGATAAAAATATACAAGAATATACCTCTGAATTAAAGGAAGCTACTTTTGCTCCTTTTATGAAAATAAATAAAGAGATAAATGAATCTAATATTTTATTAGAAGATATAGTAGATATACTTAGCGAGAATCAAAGACAAGAATCTTTGAAGAAAGAATCTTTAACAGATAAAAGTAAACAGAAAACAGGAGACTTTATTACTGGGTTGGTAGGAGATTTAACTCAGGGATTAGCTAGAGTAACAGGTATAGGTATGGCTGAGTCCGGTATACCTGCTTTGCAAAACATAGCTCCATTAGTAGCAGGTGCTGGAGGTCTGGTTGGTATGTTGACTAAGGATTATCTAGGAACTAAAGGAGTAAAAGGATTGGTAGGAGATTTAAAATCTCTAGGTAAAACTATACCTAAAGTTTTATCAGCATTGTCTGGAGTAGTAACTGCATTTAGTGGAGCTTTAATTGGATTACTTGGTAAATTTAAATTTTTTGAAAAAGGACTAAGTAAGATAGCTGAACCTATAGGTAAAATCGCAGGTAAAGGATTAGGAAAAGGGGTTTTAAAGAAGATACCTATAGTGGGAGCTATAGCCGGAGGAGCTTTTGCAGTAGATAGAGCTTTTGAAGGAGATTTTTTTGGAGCTGGTTTAGAAGCTGCTAGTGGTATAGCTGGAACTTTTCCGGGATTGGGAACTGCTGCTTCTCTGGGAATAGATACTTTATTAGCTGGGAGAGATTTAATGCCTCAACAAATGAGTTCAGATGAAACTTTTGATAAAGCATTTAAACATATCCTTAAATCTGAAGGGGGTTTAGTTGATGATAAATCAGATAAAGGTGGAAGAACTAATTTAGGAGTAACTCAGAAAACTTACGACTCTTACAGAAAAGGAATGAATCTTCCTACTCAGGATGTAAAGAATATAACTAAGGATGAAGCTAAAAATATATATAAAAGATACTGGACTGAATCAGGTGCTTCTACTGTTAAAGATTCCAAGTTAGCTACTTCTGTTTTTGATATGGCGATAAATTCTGGCTCTACCAAAGCAAAACAATACTTGGATAAAAGTGGTGGTGATTACGATAAGTTTATGCAGATGAGAGGGAATTTCTATAATAGAATAGTTGAAAAGGACCCAACTCAAGCTAAATTCTTGAAGGGTTGGATGAATAGATTATCTAATTTGGATAAATTCGTAAACAGTGATGATTTTATAGCTAGTGCTGATAATATAAACATGAAAAGTATACCTGAAAGTAATATTGAGTTACCTCCTTTAAATGTACCAAAAGAATATTTAAAAGGAGAAGTTAATAAATCAGAACTTCCTCAAATAATACCACAACAACCTCAATTACAAGAAAGAAAACTTAAATCTGATAGTGATATTATAAATGTATTAAACTTAAATGGGATATTTACATAATGAATTTATATGATAAAGTAATAAACGATGAAAATCTACAGGTTAAGATAATCTTACCTAGAGATTATGAGAATAATAATCCCTCAGATAGTATTGACAGGGAAGACTCTGTTATACGTGGATATTTAGAAAATCCTTTTAGGGTAGATACTGGAGCTGAATGGTCAGATTCATTATTTGGAAGAGATTGGTCTAATAAGATAAATCAAATATTAGGTTTAGCTGGAACTAATATAAAAGCATACACTGTACTGGACACTACTCAAAATTATATAGCTGCTAGAATTCCAAGTTTTCAGTTCAGTTTCTATGTTATAAGTACAAATGAATATACAAATCCTATGGTTAAAGTTAATAGATTATACGAAGCTATATTCCCAAAGAAACAATCTGATATAACTATTCAGTATCATTGGGGATACAAACCCAATGCTCTAGCCGAAGGTAGAAGTTTTACTAGAAATGAAAGTCCAACTAAAGGAACTGTAATAGTTACTATAGGGAGATGGTTTAGAGCTTTCAATATGATTATTACTGATGTTAGTATAGAGTATTCTGATTCTGTAAATCCAGAAGGAAAACCTTATTGGGTTAAACCAACTATAACTTTAATACCAAGAAGACTTCCGTATGTAGATGAATTCATACAAATGTTTAATCCATATAATACAAATTAGATAGGAGATTATTATGTTTTTTATAAATACAGATTATGTATCTGATGAAAAATATGATTGGGCTAAATTTATGCCTTTTTTAGAGGATAATTTTGATGTTCTAAACTCATATTTTATGGAAAATTTTATGTTACTAACACCATTAGGAAACTTCACTGTAACTTCTGAAGAATACAGACCGGATTTAATTTCTTATAAAATATATAAAACAGTTAATTATTGGTACTTAATATTACTTTATAATAGTATAAAAGATTTAGATGAATTAAAGACAGGTAAGGTTTTAAATTATTTTGATGTTCGTGATTTAGAATCCTTATTCTTCTCATTAAAAAGTAAAAACAGGGGTGTTAATTTCTAATGATAGAAATATCTGGAAAATATATATTTGATATATCTGTGGGAAAATATAAAGAATTCATAACATATGAAGACCTTATAGAATTCACTATGATAGAAGAAGCAGGTAATTGCCTACCTGTATTTGATTTGAAATTTAAATTTAGAATTCCAGAGTTAAGGAATTATTTTACTGAAAATAATTTATTGGTAGTTAAATTTGGTTCTTCTTTAGAAGATTTAAAAGATATTCCGCTAAGAGTATTTCAAAAAAATATAAGAAGATATGGAGATTCTCAATGGATTGCTGTTGTGAGCGGATTTTATGATGCAGTTTCTTATATACAAGAAACTGGAAGTGAGGTTATTAAATCATCATCAGGTACTGGAATATCTGCTACCGAGGCTATAAATATAGTTTCTTCTAGATTTTTTAATTTCAAGACTAATATTACTAATGATATTAGTAATCAAAAATGGTTAAGGTGTCGTAAGACTGCTAGAGATTTTATATCTGACTTATGGCTACATGCTAATATTCCAAATTCTTTTCCAGCTATGGCTATTAGTAAGAGTGGTGATTTTATATTGAAGGATATGGTTAAGTCTATGTCTGAAGAATCTAAATGGACTTTTGGATATACTAACACTCAAAATAAAAATAATATAATATCTATATCAGGTAATCCAGAAAATATAAACGATACTGGTTTGATAAATAGTATAATACAGAGTAAGAGAAATCTTATTTTTAATATGGATACTGGAAATATATCTGAAAATATATTTAATAGAGACCCTATTTTATCAAATACATCTAAATTAGAGGGAGTAGATATATCCTCTAAAGATTCTATAAATTATTATACTAACAATAATGTACATTCTAATTATTGGCAATCTTATATAAATAATTTGAATTCTTTATCTTTTTTTAGTGGGGTGAGAACCATAATATCTTATGCTGATTATTTAATAGATGATATGAATGTTTTAGATATAGCTGAGTTTTTAGACCTAAACCCGGAAAATCCTAATGAAACAGAAGGTCATCATTCAGGTAAATATATTATATCTAAATTAGTAAGAACTATAGGAGATAATAAAAACTTAAATACCCATGTTGTCTTATGCAGAGAAAGTGCTAATGAAGTTAGAGACTACCAAAGTGAAGTAACAAGAGAACAAATAATATTAGAAGATGATAAAGACTATACTTTAGCTTTAAATAAATTAGAAGATTCTAAAGATTCTGTAAGAAAATTCTTATCTAATAGAGGATTGAATTTAACTATACCTAATATAAGAATTCTACCAGAAGATTTAATGGAGTTATTTAAGAGTCTAATAGGTTTTGATTTATCTGGTATTTGGATTAGGTATGATTATCTTCTTAGTTTAGCTAGAATGGAAGGTATATCAACACTTAGAACTCAAATACTTAGCGATTTAAAAAATAGTATATCCAATAATCTGGCTACATTAGTATCTGATAGTGATGTATTTACTCTAATAGGAACTTCTAAAGATAGGTTAATTAGAGATTTATTAGACTTCAAGAATATGAAATCTGTAACTTATAATATGGTTAATAACTTAAAATATAATATAACTAATCTAGCAGTAACTGAATTAATAGATTTATTAAATAATATACCTACTACTAATTTTATATTTAGTTTATTTGGTATAAATAAAAATAGTATTTTAGATATATTAAATAATAGTTCTATAAATTATAAATCCTATTTAAGTGGATTATTAGACAATTCTTTGAATAATTTATTTGGAAATACCGATAGTTCTCTACCTACTAATATAATAAAGAATTTATTTCTATATTGGTTAAATAGAGGGGAAGTAAGTAGTCTGGAAACCAACAGTGATATTATACAGGAATTAAATTCAAATACTTATACCGGTTATATTCAGAATGGTAACATGATTATACCTAATCTAGGTTCTACTAGCATATCCCCAGAAGATTGGACTGCTAATATTTTCTCATGGTATATTTCTGGTTTAATAGATGAGGATAGTATTAATACTGGAAATTTAGGATTAGATGATTTAATATCTAGAACTATAATTTATCTAAAAACTCAAGGTATCAATAATCCAATGGTTGGAACATCGTTTAGAAGATTTTGGGGTACTTCTAATAATATTGTTATTAATGATAATGACATAAGAAATTTCTATAGTCATATAAGTAATAAGAGAAGTTTTAGTCAAAGTATAAAATGTAATAATGAGTATATGTACATTCTTTATCCAGAATATATGCTAGAAGGAAGAATAAGAATAGATGGAAATGATTATACTAACCTAGAGGTAATAACTAAAAATATAAAAATAGACGATAATTATCAAAGTTATATTTTATATAGAACTAAAGATAAATTTAATAAGAGGATTAAGGTAGATGTTATCTAAACCCATAAAATGGTTAACTGAGGATAAGGATGTTAAGTCTTCTACTTTTTCTGGTTTTGTTGTAGGTAATGATGACCCTTTAAAATTAGGAAGAGTTCAAGTTCGTATAGTTGAAATGTATGGTACTTCTAGTGAGATACCAGATGAGGATTTACCGTGGCTTAATATAATACCTAGCTCTTTCATAGGAAATACATCTACTACCTCTGCTTTTGGAGTCCCTGAAATAGGAACTAGGGTTTTAGTTGACTATCCTACAAGTAATCCTTATTTTGGTTTTTACAGAGGCGGTTATAATTCTCTTGATGTTAGAAATAATTTTTTTGATGAAGATTATCCAAATTCATACGGATTCAAAGATTCCCAGAATAATTATTTTAGGATAAATAAAACTAGAAATATTATGGAATTGCATCATAATTCTGGAAGTAGATTTAAAATATATCAAGATAAAAGTATGGATATATATCATTACTCTGGGACTATAGCTACTATAAATCCTAACGGAAGTGTTACTTTCAGTGTGGTGGATGATGTAGATGGGGAGATTCAAGGTAATTGTAATTTGAATATAGGAGGCAATACTAACGTAACTTGTCCTCAAGTAACTTTCAATTCTAGTAGCTTTATAATAAATTCTCCTTCAGTTAGTATAGTAGGAGATATAACCCATGACGGCTCTGGAGTATCTAGTGGTGATTGGATAGCTGGAGGAATCTCTCAGACAGGACACGTTCATATAGAGCAAGGAGATGGCTCACCTACAAGTCCTCCTCAATAAGTTTATATTATATACAGAATGATATAAACTTTAGGAATTTTAATATATGCCATTATACTCTGATATAAATGCTAACACCCCCTTTTATAAACCAGAAGTCTATGACTTGAATTCTGTTATACAGAGTATTCAAACCATAATTAAAACTAGAAAAGGGGAAGTATTATTCTTACCAGAATTTGGATTTGACGGCTCTTTTTATCTTTTTGAACAGATTGACGATACCGGAGCTTTAATCCTATTTCAAGATATTGTAAATGATATAACAGTGTGGGATTCTAGAGTTAAGTTAAATATGCAAAAATCCAACGTGATACCGGATTATGATAATAATAGCTACGTTGCTAATTTATTTTTTACAATTCGGGGGTTTTCTGGAGAATTCAATATTACTGAGAGGGTAGGTGTTATATAAATGGTTGTAAGATTAGATGCTTTGAGTTTCTCTCAAGTAGAACAAAGTTTGATTGACTATTTTAATAATCAGGCAGATTCTCAAAAATGGAAAGATTTTTTTCAATCCTCTACAGGTAGATTATTCATAAGATTATTAGCTGCTTTTGGTGCTTTTATATCTTATCTGGTTACAGTATCTAGGAGAGAAAATTTTATTACTTATGCTAACAATAGGTCTTCTTTAATAGGTATAGCTCAAAATTTGGGTTATTCTGTATCCAGAGGGAAGAATGAAATAGTAGAATTAGTTATCACACCTACTCTTACAGGATTTATACCTGAGTTTACTGTAGTTGGGAGTGCTAAAGATTTACAATTAATAACGGTTGAGGAAGCTCAATTAAATAAAGGTATTCAAACTACTATAAAAGTTTACATAGGTAACTTAAAAACAGAGAATATAACTATAAACACAGATGGGTTAAAAGTTTTTAGATTTAGTTCTACTAACGTAAGTGATTATATTAGAGTTAAGCTGAATGGAAGTGTAGTTCCCCATTCAGATAATTTAAAAGACTTATTTAATGATAAGTACGTTATAATATCTAACCCTATAGGAGCTGTAGATATTATGTATTTACAAGAAGGTAATTATGTTTATACTCCTACAGATATTTTGAGTATAGAGTATGTAGAGTTATCTGAACTAGATTATGATATTGGAGACTTAGACATAGATTATGGGATAGTTAATTCAATATCTGATGTACTATCTTATGTAGAACCTGAAACTAACGATAGTATAAGAGTCAATGCTCCTCTTTATCACGAGACCCAAGTTACTATAAGAGGAAGAGAAGATTTTCTTAAGGAGTTTAGAAGTTTTGGATATAATTTAGTTGATACTAATTATTTTGATTTTAGTCCAGCTATTATAGATTTAACTTATATA
>Ga0265293_10005785_pt1 | contig 20375 bp, 17 predicted proteins | sample Munlanlewell138R_FD_192505 | JGI IMG/M metagenome (GOLD analysis project Ga0265293, IMG submission 192505) | Leachate microbial communities from a municipal landfill in Southern Ontario, Canada - Leachate well 138R | ecosystem: Engineered > Solid waste > Landfill > Unclassified | place: Canada... | reverse complement strand
ACCGGGTATGTCGGCTAAAACAATATCGTAGTCGTCGTAACGGAGCATCCCCAACTGGGGTATTTTTGTCGTGAAGGGATAACCTGCAACTTTTGCCCGAGCGTTTGTCAAATTGTTTAAAAGAGAGGATTTTCCGGCATTGGGGAATCCCACAAATCCAATATCGGCAATAATCAACAGCTCAACACCTATTCTGAAAGATTGTCCGGCTTCTCCGCTTTGGGCATATCTGGGAGCTTGACGGGTACTGCTTCTGAAATTGTAGTTACCCAAGCCGCCTCGGCCCCCTTTTAGAAACACCCACCTGCTTTCATCGCTGAGGTCTTTAATTATTTCTCCGGATTGGGCATCTTTAATAACAGTGCCAGGCGGAACAGGTATTTCGATATCAAATCCATCTCGGCCGAAACGGCGTCTGCCTGAGCCGTTTTTCCCACTCTCTGCTCTGAATGTTCTGATTTGTTTAAGATGGGCCAATGTACGGAGATTATTCCTTACGACAAAGACGACATCGCCCCCTTTGCCTCCGTCTCCTCCGTCTGGACCCCCTTTGGGTACATACTTCTCTCTGCGGAAGGAAACACAACCGTTGCCCCCGTTTCCGGAGGCAACGTCTATATAAGTCTCATCTGAAAATCCGTACATCTAATGCCTCTAGCACTAATGCAAGAATTATTGGTTAATAATACGAACGTATTTACGGTTACTGCGGGTGTGGAAATCTACCGTTCCACTGGTTTTTGCAAAAAGGGTATAATCTCTTCCGCAACCAACGTTTTCTCCGGGGTGAAACTGAGTTCCTCTTTGTCTGACGATAATTTCTCCAGCCTTGACAGCTTGACCGCCAAAACGTTTAACGCCTAATCTTTTTGAATTAGAATCACGGCCGTTGCGAGAACTACCGCCACCTTTCTTACGGGCCATACTCTATCTCCTTACATCTTTATAGCTTTAATTGTGAGCATCGAATAGTTCTGTCTGTGTCCCTGGGTTCTTCTGTAGCCTTTGCGACGGTTAAACTTAAAAACTTTAATCTTTTTGTCTTTAAGAGTCTCTCCTACAGTAGCAACAACTTTTGCACCCTCAACATAGGGAGTTCCAAAGAGCGATTTCTCACCGTCGGCAATGGCCATAACAGAGTCAAATTCAACCTCTTCTCCACTGTCGACATTCATTTTATCAACTTTTAAAACAGCACCTTCTTGTACTTTATACTGTTTACCTAAAATCTCTACGAGTGCGTACATTTATCCACTTCCTCATTCTAAAATATGCAGGCTACCTTATACCACAACAACAAATTAATAGCAAGAGGTTACAAAAAACTACATTGACTCCAAGAAGGGAATTCCAAGCAGTGCGTAGCTGTTTCTGAAGACCTGCAAGATCACCTTAACAAGGGTGTATCGGGCTTTAATCAACTCTTTTGAAGGAGCTTTCAAAATCGGATAATCATGATAATAACGACTAAACAACCGGGACAAGTCGTACAAATATGTGCTGATAATCGAAGGGTTGAGTTCTTCGGCAGCCTGTTGTACAACAAGCGGAAATTCACTGGCTAATTTTATTAAACTCCGTTCTTCAGCTAAATTTAGAAGCTCAACTTTTAAGCTCACGTTTTCAAACTCCTTTTCTTGAGAGCTGAACTTTCTGATCATACTGCTGATACGGGCCCCCATATACTGCAGATACGGCCCTGTATTACCATTAAAAGAGATCGATTCATCGGGATTGAAAATCATATCCTTAAAGGGGTTTACCTGTAAAAGGTAGTAATTCAGTGCCCCCAGTGCGATAGCCTGTGCCGTATTGTTTACATTCTCGATTTCGGCTTCCCGCTCTTTTTCTTTAATCTCTCCGATGGCCAACAGAGTTAACTGCTCTATTAAATCATCGGCATCAACAACAGTTCCTTCCCTGCTTTTCATCTTTCCGTCGGGCAGATTTACCATCCCATAGGCTAAATGGTGTAAGTCTTTAGCCCAGTGGTAACCTAACTTTTCCAAAACATGAAAAAGAACCTTAAAGTGGTAGGATTGCTCACTGGCAACAACATATATTTGAGAATCAAAAGGCCACATGTTGTGTCGCTCTATCGCTGTCCCTATATCTTGGGTAAGGTATAAACTTGTTCCGTCGCTTCTGAGAAGCACTTTTTTATCTAACCCAATATCTTCCAAATCTATCCAAATAGAACCGTCTTTTTCTCTGTAAAAAATCCCCTCTTTCAGACCCTGTAAAACCTTATCTTTTCCCAAAGCGTAAGTTTCACTCTCATAGAAGTAGTAATCAAACTCAACCGCTGTTTTTTCATAGGTCTCTTTAAGACCCTCCATTGTCCAATCATTCATCTGCTGCCATAGTTTAAGAGTTTCAACATCCCCCTCTTCCCATTTTTTTAGCATCTGCTGTGCTTTTATTATAATAGTGGGGTCCTCTTTTTCCAGTTCGTTGAATCTTACATAATACTTTCCAACCAGATGATCCCCTTTTATTCCGCTGGAAGCCGGGGTTTCACCTTCTGATGTCATCTGATAAGCAAGCATTGACTTGCAGATATGAATTCCTCTGTTGTTAATTAAATTAACTTTAAGAACTTCTGCTCCGTTTGCTTTCAAAATAGAGGAGATGCTTTGGCCGATTGCATCGTTACGTAAATGTCCCAGATGCAGTGGTTTATTGGTATTTGGACAGCTGAATTCAACCATTATCCTCTTATTCTTATAAAGTTCTCCGTTCCCAAAATTCTCTTTTTCTCTAATAACATTTTCTATCAGTCGATTGGCAACAAAATTAAGATCAACTTTTACATTTAAATAACCGCCAAAGACAAGCAACTCTTCTTTAGGGTAATTTCCATTATTCTCAATCCGTTTTTTTAATTCTAAAGCTATTTTTTCGGGAGCTGTTTTAAATAATTTGGCATAAGCAAAAAGTGGAAAAGCCAAATCACCCATCTCTTCTTTAGGGGGCTTTTGGAGTGTTAATGGAGCTAATTCAGCCTCAACAGAGCCTTCTGATGCCATAATTTTAAGCTCTTTTTCAACAATAGAGAGCCATAATCTTTTTTCATAATCCATAAAAACTACTATAAGAAAATAAGAGGGTTTAATTCAAGAGCAATTGAGTATAGAATCGAGGAGCTTAGTTAATAGAGTGGGAGGTTTTTTGATTATGAAGAAGGTATTTTTAATTCTTGTCATAATTTCTTTAGCTTTTAGTATTTTTGCAGTCAATAACCAAAAAATTCATCCGATAGGCAACCCAATATACGAAGCTATTACAGCTCTATACTTAAGTACCGGGTATGCTTTGCCTTCTACTGCAGGTCCTTACAGCAGTGATGAGTTATTAAAGATGGTTGAAAAAGTTGACTATAATAAACTAAATGGGGCTTCAAAGAAGATTTATGATTTTGTTTTTGCCCAACTTAAAGAAGAACCTAAAATATTTAAATTTGGTCTTGAAGCAGCTTTAGAAGCTTACATTCATACCGACAGCATAAATTTTACGAATCGGGAATTTTGGGTTGCGGATACTGATGCAAGAAAACCGATAATAGACTTTTCTTTGGAAACAACACTGCTTGACTCTTTTTATGGTTACACATCCATTCCCGTTAACGGGCGGAGGTATAACCAATTTTCTAAAACCACGGGACATACAAGTGATTACTTCGGTAAATATCCATTTACAACAAACTTGTTTTTCCTCTACGGAAGCGGAATCGGAGATTTGGATTTTGGGATGCCCTACAGAGCTTTCGGATCTTTTGGAGGAAGTGGATGGTCTGTTCAAATTGGCAGAGATAAACTCTCTTGGGGCCCCGGTAAAAGCGGGAACTTCATGCTTGGGGAGCATCTGCGTTACCATAATACTGGTCGCCTATCAATCTATACAAAATCATTTAAATATTCATTTGTCACCTCATTCTTTGCTCATCCCGACGATTATTACCCAATAATGGACGGCAATGATTTTCTTAGTCATAATCAGACTATGCCTATGGAAGGGCTTAAGATGTTTTTAGCCCACCGTCTTGAGTGGAGACTTTTTAAAAATCGGGTGGGGTTGGCAATTTCAGAAGCTATTGTCTACCAATCAAAAGAAAATACCTTTGATTTGAGAATACTCAGTCCAACAATGATTTTTCACAACTATTATATCCGTTCCAATGCCAACTCATTATTAACTTTAGAAATTGACTATACTCCAATAAGGTTTTTAAATATCTACGGTCAAATAGCCGTTGACGAATTTACCCTTCCGGGAGAGAACGTACCGGGAATTACTACCAGTGCAGACCCTCCAGCTTTTGGGTATATGTTAGGAGTAAAGACGGCAGTGCCCGCATCGCAAGGAATGTTTTATGGATCTTTGGAATTTGCCTATACCGACCCATTTTTATACCTACGGGATGCAGGAGAAAGGAAAGCACTAGATTATAATACACCGGGAGTTACCTTCATCGTTGCCAATAGGGAGTATTCTGGCCCTGGTTTAGCTGAAGGATTAACTTTTCAAGAAGAGTTTCTGGGTTATAAGTACGGCCCTGATGCTATTGTCATAAATCTAAATGGCGGATTCAAGCGACTGGGGAAATGGTATGCAGAGGGCAATGCTTTTTTCATGCTCCATGGAACTCACGACAAATGGACTTTCTGGTCTTTAGTCTATAAAAATCCAGCAATAGACAAACCACCGGCAAACCTGACAACTCCTACCTATACCCACTGGACTAAAAATTACGGAGACCCGGATGCTAAAGATAGAAATGCAGTAAGTAAGACATTGGTACTTGGTTTAAAAGGTGGGTACACAATAATTTCTAATTTAGATGTCTATGCCCAAGGCGATTTTATAACAATTGTTAATCCTGGTAATATAAAAGAAAATGGAACAATCAGGGATTTTCAGTTAAGCATCGGATTTTCTTACAAGCTTTAAAGAGACCAAAATGAAAAAGTTTGTTTATTTAGCCTCACTTCTCATATTCTCAGTGTCCTTCTCATATAGCGCCAATTTGCAGAATGTAATTCCCCTTTCAGCCGATTTATATGATGACATTGATTTACTTTATCTTACCGAAGGATTGGGCAGAGCATCTACAGCCAGACCATGGACAACTAATGAGGCATCTCTTATTTTAAGCCGAGTACAGAAAGAAAAACTGTCTCCAAGCGAGCTTATTCTATATGAGAAATCTTACACTTTTTTAAAAGAACCTTTGCGTTTCAATTATAAAGACGAATTTGCTTTTGATGTTTCTCTTGATGGAAACTTTGAAATCTATGCTCACTCAAACAGTGAAGATTTTATTACCGATAGAGATTGGGTTTATTCATTTGAAAAAAGAAAGAGTCTGCTTAAGCTAAATATATCATTTGAAGTCGGAGAGTTCTTCTATATATTCACCGATTTACAGTACAGTAAAAACAGATTTAGGGATAAAGATTCTTTGTTTGATGTAGGTGGGGTTGGGAATCCCTCTATTGGAGCCATTATTGATGAGACAAGACCACCGGGAAAGATAGCTATAAAGAGCCTGTTTTACACGAGCCCCTTTTCAACAAACGTCATGTGGCCGCCAAGTGATTTGGATATGCAAACACCCAAAAGAGCAATAGCATCCGTAGGCGGTAAAAAATGGAATTTTAATTTATCGAGAGACCGAATTAAATGGGGAAACAGCCATATTGATAATTTTATTGTCTCTGAACATATCGATTTTCACGAGTATGCCCGCTTAAATATATTTACCGACAACTTTAAGTATGAGTGGCTCAATATCTTTTTCGAGACCAATCCCTACTCAGGCTGGAACTTAGAATTAAGCAAAGACAAAGATTTTAGAATATTCATGGCTCACCGTCTCGAATTTAGGATTCTCAATAAAGTTACTTTTTCAATTTCTGAAAATATTATGTACAGTAACGATGTTTTTGATCTTCGTTTCATGAATCCGGCTTTTATCTACCATAATATAAACAACTCAGCGATGTTTAATGCAATTGCTCACCTTGAAATAGATTATGCCATATGCAAAGGATTCAATACCTACATACAAGCAGTTTTAGATCAAGCCAGAGCACCCAATGAAGCAGCTTCTCAGCCTGATGCATTCGGGGTTCTAGGTGGTTTTGAATGGGCAAAAGCCTTCTCAAAGGGAGTATTTTCTGCATCGGTTGAGTATGCTTATACTAATCCTGCTCTGTATCACAGAAACGGAGTCGACTTCTTAATGTTTCGAGGCTACCCAACTCTTGAGTATAGGATAGTTTCACATATCGATTATATTGGTTTTAAATATGGCCCCGACACCCATGCAGTCCAAATAGAGTTTACTTATCGAGACCCAAAAAGGGGAGTTGTAGGTTTGAAACTATTAGGTTTAAGAGAGGGAGAAGTAAATTTTTTCACCGAATGGGAAGATATAATAAATATAAGGACAAACTCCCCCTCGGGAGAAAAAGTCGAAGAAACTGCAATTATCTCATTTTGGGGGAAAGTCGGGCTTCCTAAAAAATTATTCTCCCTATTGGATATTGCTTTTTGGTATGAATTAGACATCATAGGAAAACAGACATATCTAAAAGAATCCTCTCTTTACAAAAATCATAAATCAGATGTGCAGTTTACTTTAGGCTTTTCTGTTACTCTATAATAGTTGCCTTGAGCAAAAAGCGGTGTTCCTGTATCATCATATTTACTACTGAAAGAGGGAGCTATATATGGTTGAAAACGGCCGATTTGATAAATTTGTTACTCCATTTATGGAGACATTTGAAAAAAACAAAGAAAACAATTTTGTCTCTTTTCGCCCTATCCCGTCTCTTTTAGCCATAGAGGCAATCATTGAAGATTTTATGGAACTTTTATTTCCCGGTCGTTCTGATTTGGAAGTTCTAAAGTATGAGAGGATCCGTTCGGTCGTTTTAAGATTATTGCAACAAATCGGTTTTGCTTTGGAAAGGCAGATATTTTTAGCTTACTACCATGAAAATCACCTGAAACTTGAAGATGATGATATCGAAGCTTACCAAAAATTGGCCGCTGAAGCAGTTAATCTTCTTTTTACCGCCCTTCCGGCTCTTAAGCAGATGATGAAAGAGGATGCCCAAGCGGCTTTTGACGGGGATCCGGCTGCAACTAGTGTCAGAGAGGCGATTCTCACCTACCCAGGAGTACGGGCTTTAACAATTCATCGAATCAGCCATTTTCTCTACCGCCAAAAGGTTCCTTTGGTTCCAAGGATGCTCAATGAGACAATCCATAAACAAACCGGAATAGATATTCATCCGGGTGCATCAATCGGAAGATGTCTGTTTATTGACCACGGAACCGGGGTTGTTATCGGTGAAACAACAATAATAGGCAACCAGGTAAAAATTTATCAGGGGGTTACTCTGGGGGCTCTGAGCTTTCCCAAGGATGCCTGTGGTGCTTTGGTCAGGGGAACTAAACGGCATCCGACAATAAAAGACCGGGTGACAATTTATGCCAATGCAACAATCTTGGGCGATATTACTATCGGTGAGAACACAATAATCGGTTCCAGTGCCTGGATAAGGCACGATGTCTCACCAAATGTTGTTGTTCAAAACGAAGAGCCGATAAATATCGTAAGAGACCTGCCGATAGGGAAAGTTAAAAAAGAGTGTTAACGTTCGTAGATACTGTTGATGTACTCACTTGGGGTCATTCCGGCGTATCTTTTGAAGACCTTGCTGAAGTAGTTACTGTCGTTAAATCCCAGCAAGTCTGAAATCTCTCTGATACTAGTTTTACCGTCTTCAAAGTAGAGCTTTGCCAACCCAATTCGAAGTTTACTGACATAAGCGGGAATACTCATCCCGGTCTCTTTTTTAAACTTCCTTGAGATATGGGAGATGTGGGTGTTGTGCATTTTGCCCAATTGTTCGATTTTAACATCCTCGGAGAGATGAACGGTTAAATAAGTGACTATCTTTTTTATCATTGGGCTGTAACTGTTGACAGAAAACTCCAAAACAGCATTTGAATACTCAAGCGCTATCTGTGAATAAAGGACTTCGTCAAGATAAGCAATGGTTGTACTGTTTTCTATCATTATCCCATATTTGTTGGCAATGCTATGAAGATAAAGAGGCTGTACCCCTCCCTGCTGAGCACAGTAGCGACAAAGGGCATTTAGAGCAACCAACTCATTTTTACAACTACGAAGGGCATTGGAGCCCTCTTCATTTGCGCAGCTTATAAAATTACCGATGATTTTTCTTCTCAGTTGCAATACCTCTTCTACCTTGAAAGGATTGCCCCATTTTACGGCATGTAAAAGGTCTTGTTCTAGTGAATAGCGTTGTTCAATTTGAACCATATTCATAGATTCGGGCATAAAGTTTTGTTTAGTTTCCCCATTATTTTCTTCCATAGTTTTCACCTTTTAAGTAGATGTTACTCATCTTTTTTCTAGAAATCAAGGGCTGTGGTTCCCCTTTTACTCTAAGAAGCAACCAATTTAGCGCTGGGTAGCAGGGACAGAGACTTTGCTTGGATAGTTACAGTTACAATATCCCCCTTCTTAAATTTAAGTTCTTCGGTATTCAGCTCAACTTTTAGGTAGTTGTCGGTTATCCCAATCCAACCATTTTTTCCCCTCTCTTCCAAAAGCAACTCAACTGTTTTACCGATTTGCCTTTTGGCGTACTGCCTATACTGATAAGCTGAGTAGTTTCTCAACTTCTGAGCTCTAAGGTCTCTTTCTCGCTCACAAACCTTATCTTTTGCATCAAAAAGGTCGGTTTGAGGACGGGCAGAGAACGGAAAAACATGCAGCTGACTTAAATTAAGTGCTTTAAGAATCTCAAAGCTTTTTTCAAACTCTTCTTCGGTCTCACCGGGTAATCCGGTTATAATATCGGCACCGATAAAAGGGTCATCTTTTACACTTCTGAGGGCGTTAACAATATCAAAAAGTTTATTTACATCGTAGTGGCGGTTCACTCTTTTAAGAACCGCTTCACTGCCACTTTGTATCGGTATGTGAAAATGACTCTGAATTCTTGAATCTTTAAATGTCTCAATCAACTCATCATCGATTCGATCGGGTTCTAGGGAACTTAACCGTATTCTCATTGATGAATCTAAATTATCCAAAAGAAGCTTAATCAGTTTGGCAAGATTATAATCATCGCTTTTATAGGCACTGATATTGACACCGGTAAGAACAATCTCTCTAAATCCATCTTTTTGAAGAGCAAGCGCACGTGAAAGAACTTCCGGGTAATCCAAACTTATTGCATCGCCTCTGGCTATTGTCACTCGGCAAAAGGCACAGCTGTTATCACAACCGTCTTGGATTTTCAAAAACGCCCTACTGTGAAAAGAGAATGTCGCCGCATCGTAAGCAAATGGATTTGAGTTATTTTTATCTAAAGCCGCAAATTCCCGCACTGCCTCTTTCAGATTAAAATCGGCAACCAAATATTTAGCCAAAAAACCGGGAAGTTTTAAAAGAGAGGGCTTATCGTCAAGACTGACTACAACAACCGAATCACTCAGTTTTTCAATCTCTTCCTGTTCCAACTGGGCATAACAGCCGGTAACCAAAACTATCGGCTTGTGCTCTTCATTGGCAAACTTCCTAATCATTCTACGCGTCTTTTGTTCCGCTTTACTGGTAACAGTGCAACTGTTGACTATCACCAAATCGGCTGCCTGTTGATTTTTGACAACTTCAAAGCCCTCCTTAGCAAAGGTATCGGCAATAGCTTCACTTTCACACTGATTTAGTTTACATCCCAAGGTAAAAACAGAGACTCTCATTGCAGCTCCTTGGGTATTTGATCCTGAGTTTCAAGAATTTCAAGAACCTTATCCAAAGCCCCTTTTAAATTAAGGCGGACAGTGTGGGCATACCTGTTGTATCTCTGTAAATCATAAAAAAGTTGCAGAGGATCGTTACAGGTTTGTTCAACTATAGTCATCAAACTGCAATAACCGACTGTTGCCAATTCAGTCGGCTGCAATCTTAACTCGTCTAACACACGTCCTACGAAGTGGGTTACACCCTGTGAGTAGGCTGCCTCTTTATCGTGCTGAGCACAGCTCATCTTTAAAACTTTTAATTGCATATTTTCAAAAATAGATTTCCAAATGTTGTAAGAGTAATCATCAACTCTGATAGGACTCAAAACCATCGGAAGCCCTTTTAGTCCATTTTTGGCTGAATCGGGACCGAACATCGGATGCGTTGCAATAATTTTATTTGTAGGCTTTAAGTATTTTTCCATGATAAGAGCAGGGTATTCTTTAACCGAACAGGTGTCCATAATAAGAGCATCGGGATTAATCAGCTCTGTTGTTTCGATGATTACTTCTTTAAATGAGCTGATTGCGACACAAAAAATAATCGTGTCACAGTTTAAAACCTCTTTTTGTGAGCCTATTGTTAAATTCTTATCATTCAGTTCTCTTTTTGTTCGGTTGTAGCAGATAAGTTCTCCGTATTCAGACAACTTTGAAGCCCAGAACTGCCCAAATCGGCCTAAGCCATATATCCCAATTTTCATGGTGTCATCGTAGCACAGAAGAGCTTTTAAGGACAATTGCCTGTGGCTCTTCATATACTTTCTCCTTTGTGGTATTCTCAGTTTATTAAGCACTACATAAGGAGTTTTTTATGTCATTTGCAGATACGATGAAACTAAAAGCACGTGAAAAACAGAAAGTTTTAGTCCTCCCCGAAGGAAGCGAAAGAAGAACTGTTATAGCTTCAAGACAGATTACCGACCAGAAGCTGGCTAAAAAAGTTATCCTCTTAGGTTCGATTGAAAAGATAAAAGAGGTCGCAAAACAGGAAAAAGTCTCTTTAGACAATATTGAACTAATTGATCCGATTACATCACCTCTCAGAGAAAAATACGCAAACGAGTATTACGAGTTAAGAAAACATAAAGGAATGAGCAAAGAAGAAGCCTATGAAGCAATTGCCGATCAACTTAAATTCGGGGCTATGATGGTTCGTTTAGGAGATGCAGATGCAATGACTGCCGGTGCTGAAAATACTACCGGCAATGTTTTGGTTGCTGCTTTTCAAATAATTAAAACGCAACCGGGAATAAAGAGTGCCTCTTCTTGTTTTGTAATGGCAACCGACAAGAGTGATTTGGGTGCCGATGGTTCGTTTATCTTCAGTGACTGTGCCACTATTCCGGAACCGACTGCCGAACAATTGGCAGAAATTGCCGAAGCATCGGCTCAATCGTGTGAAATTTATCTTCAGACAAAACCCGTTGTGGCGCTTTTAAGCTATTCCACAAAAGGTTCGGCTAAAGGACCGCTGGTTGATAAGGTTGTCCAAGCAGTCGAAATTCTTAAAAAGAAAAGACCCGATATTTTAGTCGACGGAGAATTACAGCTTGATGCCGCCATTGTTAAAGAAGTCGGTGAGAGTAAAAGTCCCAATTCGCCGGTCGCAGGTAAAGCCAATGTTTTAATATTCCCCGACCTACAATCGGGAAACATAGGCTACAAGCTGGTTCAGCGTTTAGGTAATGCAGAAGCCTATGGGCCGATTTTACAGGGTTTTGCAAAACCGGTCAGTGATCTTTCCCGAGGGTGTTGTGTCGAAGACATAGTTGTTACCGCCGCGATTACCTTGGCTCAGGCTGAATAACAGTTTTATGGCAAAAGAGGCATCATTAAATCTCATTGAGAGTTCACACTCTATAGGTAAAACTATCTGGACTCTCAGCTGGCCGGTAATACTGGATCAAAGTTTTAACACAATGGTTCAGTATGTTGATTCGGCTATGGTCGGCTCTTTGGGAGCTGTTGCAACCGCTGCTGTCGGTTCTAACAGCTCTACAATCTGGCTGGTAAATGGGATTATGTACGCCTTTGGTTTAGCTTTCAGTGTTTTTGCAGCCCGACAAATCGGATCAAAAGATCAAAAGGCCGTTCATCACACAGTAAGACAGAGTTTAATAGCTCTGATGGCATTCTCAATTGTCGTTACGACAATAATGAACAGTGTTGCCTACCGTCTGCCTCTTTGGATTGGGGTAGATAAGGCCGTAATTCCACAATCCATTGATTATATCTCAACCATAGCCAAAGCCTACCCTTTCACTATTACAATTGCTTTTTTAGCCAACTTAATGCGTAGCAGCGGCGATACCCGCTCACCTATGATGGCAAATATAATTACCAACGTGGCAAATATTATCGGTAACTTTTTTCTGATTTACCCTTGTAGAGTAGTCTCAATAGGAAACAAAAGCCTCAACATTTGGGGAGCAAACTTAGGAGTCAAAGGGGCTGCAATAGCCACAGCTGCCTCTTCTGCTTTAAGTGCTCTAATTCTGATTATAATCCTATTTGCTAAAAAAGGACCTTTAAAAACCCCCGTTTTTAATGTTGATTGGAGGGTTGATTGGCCTTTTATGAAGAAGGTTTTCAATCTCGGACTCCCTCTGGCATTTGAAAGAGCTACCTTAAACATCGGACAGATTGTTTTAACTGTTTTAGTTACTAAAATAGGGACAACAGCTTTGGCATCACACCATTTGGCAGTTACTGCTGAATCGGTTACTTATATGCCGGTCAGCGGTTTTGCAATGGCTGCAACAGCATTGGTTGCCCAATCTTTGGGAGCTCAGAGAAGCGATTTGGCAAAAGAGTTTGCCAAAGGAACTTTGAAATGGGCTATAGTTTTTATGAGTTGTGCCGGGTTGTTTTTGTTTTTATTTTCGACACAACTTATGAGAGTCTTCACTGCCGACAAAGAAGTAATTGCCCTCGGTGCCCGAGTCTTAAGAATTGAAGCATTTGCCCAACCGTTTTTTGCGATGAGTATTGTCGGCGGCGGTATTTTGAGGGGAGCCGGTGATACAAAATGGCCCTTCATAAACAGTGTTATTGGGATGTGGGTTGTCCGCCTGTTTCCCGCCTCTATTTTAATTATTTTCTTTAATGCTTCTTTGGAAGTTGCTTGGATGTGTATGGTTGCTGATTTAATTGTCAGAGGCTTGTTAAACTTTTATCGGTATAAAAAAGGCTCATGGGTTGATTCTTGGAAAGGCTAAAGCAATTTCACGCAACTCCTTTATCGAGAGAGTTTCACTGCGCCTAGTGGGCTCTATAAAACATTTTTTAAGGGCATCAAGAAAATCCTGCTCACTGTAATCTTTTATAAGTGTCCCCAGTAAAAAGTTGTTTCTTATAGTCTTTCGGCGGTTGGCAAACAGTTCATTAACCAATCTGAAAAAAAGTGTTTGTAAAGACTCTTCAACTAAACTATTCTCTCTCTTGGTTAATTTAATAGTGGCAGAATCTACCTTGGGAGAGGGATAAAATGCAGTTGGTTTAATCATAAAGAGTGTTTGTACTTCGTAATAGACTTGAACCAAAATTGAAAGAGGGTTGTACAGTTTAGAACCGACTGTTGCCTCCATCCGTTGGGCTACCTCTTTTTGGAGGGTAAAAACCATGGTGTCGGCAAAACATCCCATTTCAATAAGATTTGCTATTGCAATTGAGCCGACATTGTAGGGTAGATTTCCGCATACATAATCGGGTCTCCCTTCTTCTTTAAAGAGTTTAACCAGAGTTTTTAAAACATCGCCTTCAATGAGTCTGAAGTTGGAAAGATCTTTAAAGGCTTCCTCTTTTAAGATTTTACAAAAACCCCTGTCTATCTCAAAACTTGTTACCACAGCTTCCGATAAAAGCAACTCTTTAGTCAAAGCTCCGATTCCGGCCCCTATTTCCCAGACACTTTTGTCTTTAATATCACCCAAAGTAAAGGCTATCTTTTTTGTTACAGATTCGTTTATAAGAAAGTTTTGCCCAAAGCGTTTTGTGAGGGCTAAATCATGAGTTTCCAAGAGTTCGTTTATTGCCTTCACCGAAGCGTAATTGAAGGCCCATATCATAGTTTTTCCTGCACCTTTGGTTTATTTTATGGTAACCATACCGAAGAAACCCAAAGAGAGTCAACAATGTAACAGAGATGATTACATAAGCTTTCCAGCTGCTTAAAGTTGAATATTTCAGACTGAAGCGCTCACCAAAAGTCAACACTTTTTCAAATCCCATTACTAAAATTTTGATTATAAAAGAGAGGGTTCTATTTTGGATAATTAAACCGACTAAAGCGACAGAAACCAAAAAAGTGGCCAGGGGAACTACCAAGAGCGCAACAATAATTCCAATCGGAAACCAACTGTGAAAAAAAGCTAAAGAAAAAGGAGCCAGCAAAAGATTAACCGAAATGGATGCTGCCAGCGGATAAGCAACAAACCGTGGCAGTATCGGTTCCAAAAGGGTGTTTATTTGAAGACTAAAAAGAGCCAAAGCAAACAAAGAAAGATAAGATAACAATGAGGCTAGTGAACTGATTGTTGAAGGAAACAGTACCATTTGAATAAAATAGGTTCTTCCCAGCTGTTTTAATAGAATTTGGTCTTTTTGAAAAATGTAGAGACAAAAGAGGATAAAAGCCCTTACCAATGAACTTTTGAAGCCAATGGTTATCAGATACAAAAAAAGAAACACTAAACTGATGAGACTTTTAAGTCTCCTTTTAACAATTATACCAATAATCAATGAGACAAAGAGAGCCAATGCCCCTAAATGCATTCCCGACAGGGCTAGGATATGTGTTGAACCGCTGTATAGAGCCGCTTCACTTAAGTAGTAGTTCTCTTTTATTCCAAGCAACAGTGCTTTACAGCTCTCTCTTTCATTTTTCTCAAAATAATCAAATCTTTGAACAAGGAAGTTTAAAATCCTTCTTCTTAAAAAAATAAAAGAGGTCTTTGTTGCATTATTATTTTTAAGGACATGCAAAGATTCACCGATAAAAATGAATTTTTCATCCGCAGAGAGGACAAAAGAGCCCTCCCCTTTAACAATCTCTCCTTTTAACAGTTGTCGGTGTTCCTTAGATATTAAGGTGACTCTCCCTTTTGCCAAGTATTTGTTTCTAAAACGATCTTCAACTTCAGAAAGTTTTAAAATCAAAACACTGTTTGAGTTATCGCTGAAAGTTGAGTCGCTTACAAGAGTCCCTTTTAGTGCGGTAATTTTTTCACTTGCGATAGGCAAATCCAAACTTTCTTTAATAAAAAGGGTAAAGAGAAGACAAATCGACAGGAAAAACACAAGAGCCTTAAAAGCAACTCTGGTTTTATTAAAGAGAAACAATAAGACAGAGATAAACAACAAAAGAAGAATAAAAACTGTTTTAATTTTAAGAATCGGAAAACCCAACAGATAGAGAGAATGGATAGAGAGATAAGCAGTTATGGGAAAAGAAGAGATAATTACCGATTTATTTATCCTTGTCACAGGATAAATACCCTTAAAAGAACTCTAATGCTTTGTTAATACCACCATTAAAGAGATTAACGGTAAATCGATTACCCTGTTGTAAGCTAATTTTGCCAACCGGGCAGAAAGAGCTTCGTCAGATTTCCCTTTTGCCAAATTCTTCATAACAACTTCGTAGCGACTGTAGAGATTTTTGTTGTTAATTTTTACATTAGCCAACAATAAACGGCTAAATTCAGTTCTCCATTGGTTATCGTCAATATTTAGAGGGGGAAGTTTTTGGTCGGTAACCAGAGCCAACCGGTCGGCTAAATCAAGAACCTCTAAGTTTGACAGTTTGTCTAAGTACTTTTCGACAACCGAGACTTTCTCATCAATCAGAAATTGGCTTCGCATGGCGTTTTGTTTTAACACCATCCTCTTTTTCATTGCCAAATCCCCTTTCTTATCCCTTTTAGTGAGGTAAGTTGCAACTCCAATAGCAGCCGCCAATCCCAACAACAACTCATCAATGACGGGAATGGGGTCTCTTACTGCAAGGGCAAAGAAAAAATAGACAATTAAAAATACCACTGCTGAAATTAATAAACGGGGTATATAGCGCTTATCTAAAATCCAGCGGTCGACCCCTTTATCAATTTCACTGTAAAGTAAGTAGAGGGTTCCGTCTTTCTCCTGAGTGGTAAGACCGGTGGAAGCAAGCCATTTAAGTTCTTCGTCCTCTCTCCATTTATCGGTCTCCCGTGAATCGACATATGGACTCAGATAGAGATTTTCACCTTTGCTGCGACGTACCAAATAACAATTAGGCATATATGTTTTCCTATAAGTGACTTTTTAGCTGGTTGGTTTTACTCTGTACCAATTTTTCAAAAGCCTCTTTACTCTCTCCGTTTGATTTAAAAAAGAGGTAGTACTTAATTTTAGGTTCGGTCCCTGACGGCCTGACCACTATTTTATCCCCTGATTCAAACTTTAAGATAATGACATCACTGGGGGGTAGATTGGTGTTTTTATCGTTTAACAAATCGCTCTTGTGGGCAACCAGATTATTCGCAAAGGTTGAACCTGTTCTCAGAGAGCGAAATGATGCCATTATCTGAGCCATTTTCTCTACCCCTGATACCCCCTCGTACGAATAAGATAATACTTTTTCACTAAAAAAACCAAACTCATTATAAATAGCATCAAGACGATCTTGCAAACTAATATTGTTTGCCTTGTAATAGGCTACCATCTCAACGGCTAACATGGCTGAAGAGATTGCATCTTTGTCCCTTATCTGTTCCAAAAACAGGTATCCAAAACTCTCTTCGCACCCAAAAAGGAAAAACTTCTCTTCAGAATCTTGTAACTCTTCAATTTTTTCAGCTATATATTTAAAACCGGTTAAAACATCAAGGCACACGCCGAGCCGTTTTTCAACAATCTCTTTAACTAAATCTGTTGTTACCAATGACTTGATTACTACTGCAATTCGATTATCTTTTTTGTTGTTAATCAAATAATCGACCAATAAAACAGCTATTTGGTTTCCGTTTAAAAGGGTGTAGCTCTTTTTTGTCGGATCAGAGGGGATCGCAATACCGAGTCTGTCGGCATCGGGGTCGGTTCCCAAGACTATGTCGGCCCCGTTTTTAACAGCTAATTCTAGTGCCAGGCGCATTGCCTGCGGATCTTCGGGATTGGGCATTGCGACGGTAGGAAAATCTCCATCGGGAAGTTGCTGCTCTTTTACGATATCGTAAGAAATATTGAATCTGTCCAGCAGAGAAGAAAGCGGTTTGTTTCCCGCTCCATGTAAAGGGGTATAAGCAACTTTAATATCGGTAGTATTAAAGAGAGCCTTGTTTATAAGTTTCTCTTCCACCAAGGCATAGTAAGCGTTATCAACATCTGTTGTGATAGTTGCCAGAAGGCCCTCTTTTTGAGCTTTGCTTTCGGCAATGCTTTTTATCTCTTCTGCCTTTACCCTTTTTACACACTCTACGATAGCTTCATCGTGAGGAGCGGTAACCTGACCTCCGTGACTCCAATAGACTTTGTATCCATTATATTTAGCCGGATTATGGCTGGCTGTTATAACCAAGCCGGCATCGGCTTTCAAATACCTTAGGGCAAAAGAGAGCATCGGAACCGGCCTTATTTCATCATAAATAAAAACTTTTATACCGTTGGCGCAAAGTGTCAGTGCAGCTTTTTTGGCAAACAGTTTACTGTAATTTCTTGAATCATAGGCAATCACAACCGTCGGTTTTTCAATCTCTTTTCTTAAATAGTTTGCAAAAGCCTGAGTTACCAGGACAACCATAAAGGGATTTATCCTGTTTGTTCCTCCCCCAATGACTCCCCGCATTCCGGCTGTACCAAATGTTAAAGTAGTGTAAAAGCGCTCGTAAAGCTCATCAAAAGCCTCTTCCTGTAAAGCAAGAGCAACCTCGTCTCTAAAATGCTCTTCTTTTTCCCATTTTATATAATTGTTGGCTTTTTTGATGACTGTTTGCTTTTCGATATTGCTTAAACCCATCGAAGCACCTCCTGCTCAAGCTGTTCTACGGTGTCATACAACGGTGAACAACCGGCTTCTATAAGCTCTTCTTTGGTTCTGAAACCCCAAGTAACAATTGCCCTTTGCATGTTAGCTGCAACGGCGGTCTTGTAATCAACCAGAGTATCTCCCACTACAAGGACATTTTCAGCCTTACATCCACACAACGATGCAAACTCCAAAGCAGAATAAGGATTTGGTTTGGGTGGATAAGAAGTATCTGACCCCCTTATAAAAGAAAACGGAAAATCCTTAAAAACATGCTCAACTATAACCTGGGTAATCACATCCTCTTTGTTTGATAGTATTCCTAACCCAACATTTCGCACAACCAATTTTTCTAAAAGCTCAGATATACCCTCATAAACAGTCGACCTTTGGTAGGGATTAGTACGGTAAGTGTATAAAAGTCCTTCATAAAGTTCTTTAATATCCTCTTCACTGCCCCTGTAACCTTTATCTGTGAGAATATCTAAAAGAGCTTTATAGAGGCCTCTGCCGACATAACTGATACACAACTCTTCGCTGATTTCTTCAAAGTTTGCTTTAATAACGGCGCTGTTAATAGCGTAAGTGATATCGGCTTTCGTGTTAAGTAACGTTCCGTCCAAATCAAAAAGGATTGCTTTTATATTTTTCTCTCCAACCATGAACTCTAATTTTCTCTTGCCAAGTCTCTTCGTCGACTGGAGAGCCTCCTTTTTACTTTTCTCCTTCTTTCAGCCTCAAACTGCCTTTCGGAGCGTCTAAGCGAGCGTCTGTCGCTTATAAAATAAGATGATAACGCAATAGAGATTAAACTGATTGCGATTATCCAATAGATTGTAAAGGGACTGTTCTGCATCGGAAGGTTTAAATTCATCCCAAATAACCCTACTAAGAAAAGGGGAAACATAAAAGAGATGGTAACAATTGTAAGTCTTCTCAGTGAGTTACTCATGTTATTTGATATTACCGAATCAAACGATTCCATGGTTCCTGTGAGAATTGAGCTGTAGATTGCCGCCATCTCAATAGCCTGTTTGTTGTCGATGATAACATCTTCCAAAAATTGGCGTTCCCTCTCGTCATTGACTTTAAAATAGGGGAACCGGCGAAGTTTTTCTAAGAGAACTTCATTAGCCGACAAACTGGTGGCAAAGTAAACCAAAGACTTTTGGATTGCCAACAGTTGCAGCAGCTCCTCATTTTTAACGGCCCGGTAAAGTTCCTCTTCAATGAGATTTTTTTGTCTGTTTAAGTATTTGAGGAGCCTGATGAAGACCATTGCGGCTCTGCTCATCAGACTTATAACAAAGCCTTCTTGTGTCTGTATTGGATATTGTCTGAATCGGCTTCGGGCAAAATCTTCCAAAATTACTGAGTCACTTTGACACATAGTGATAATAGTATTCTCTGTCATCACTATTCCCAAAGGGACACAGTATTGATTGATCCCGTGACTGTCATCGGCAAAAGCCGGCAAACGGGCTATAAGAGCAACGTAGTTATCCTCTTTCTCGATTCTCGATTGCTCATCTAAGTCCATAATGTCAGCAAGCAGTTCCGACTCAATACCATACTCTTCCTGCAATTGGGTAATGTCATCCCGAGTTACTTCGCGGGCATCTACCCATGTGTATGGTACAACGTTGTTCTCTTCCAGCGTTGGACCTTTAATAAAATTTTGTCTAATTGTAATCATGGTTCCTCCAAGACTCTTCTTTGGAACCACTTGCCCTTTTAAAAGCTTTTAGTGGATGTTCTAAAGAAGAGCTGTGTGCTTTGTTTAATATTGCGAGGGCGTCTACTTTCGCCATCGTCTGTAGTAGACATAGCATCCTCCTTAAAACGGGAAATTCATCGCAAAACTGCGACGGTCGTTTCGTTTATACTACCATATTGGTTCTTATTGTAAAAGGGGTAAAACAGCAAAAAGTTCCCTTTATATTCCCTTATTTTGCAAATAGTGATACACATTTATAAAAGAGCAGGAGGTTTGTTTTGACAAGGGGTGAAGCACTTGACCTTTATAAAAAGTACAATAGTTCCCAAACTCTTTTAAGGCATACAAAAGCGGTTGAAGCAGTGATGCGCCGTTTTGCCAAAGAGTTTGGCTACGATGAAGAGTTTTGGGGCAATGTTGGGATATTGCACGATATCGATTATGAACTTTATCCAGAGGAACATTTAAAAAAAGCTCCTGGGATTTTAAAAGAGGCGGGAGTTGATGAACAAACTATCAGAGCCGTCTTATCCCACGGTTATAAAATCGTCAATGATGTGCAACCTCTTCACCAGATGGAGAAAGTCCTTTATACCATTGATGAACTCACCGGTTTGGTAATTGCAACTGCCTTAATGCGCCCTTCTAAAAGTTTAAGCGATTTGGAAGTTAAATCGATCAAAAAGAAGTGGAAGACCAAAGGCTTTTCTGCCAATGTTGACCGTGATTTAATAGAATCCGGGGCATCAATGATACCGATGGAACTGGATAAAGTTATACAATTAACGATTGAAGGGTTGCGCA
>Ga0265293_10005783_pt1 | contig 20383 bp, 12 predicted proteins | sample Munlanlewell138R_FD_192505 | JGI IMG/M metagenome (GOLD analysis project Ga0265293, IMG submission 192505) | Leachate microbial communities from a municipal landfill in Southern Ontario, Canada - Leachate well 138R | ecosystem: Engineered > Solid waste > Landfill > Unclassified | place: Canada... | reverse complement strand
ATGACCGGCACCACGGTAGAGAAAAAACTCATGGGAATCGACTGAGCCAGGTATAGACTCAAAAGGGTAAAATACTTATTTGTTTCTGTTCTTGTCATTGTTTTGTAGAAAAATGCATTTCACCAGGTTAAAATGTTACTTTTAAATGAAGACCCAGGGTGGCAGGTTTTCCAATTTGTGCATAAGAATTACCCAGTGCCTGAAAATAGAACGAATTGTATCCGGTGTTGAGGATATTTTTCCCCCAGAAAGATAAAACGATATTATTTTTTTCGAAGCACACCCTGTGATTCAGGAGTCCGTAATAGTCCTGCCAGGCTTCGTTGGTTTCGTGCCAGTAATGCTTGCCAAATCCGTTGTATGTTAGGTGAAATCTTATCTTATCGAGAAAGTCAGCTTTCACTTTTAGCTCATAATTGCCGCCCGTGTTAAAAGAAAACCGGGGAACGTAGGGCAGGTAGTTGCCGCTGTAATTTTCATTTTCACTTTTTATATACTCAACAAATTTGGCATCGTTATACCCCATGGTAATCCATGTTTCCAGGTTTTCAGCAGGAAGTACCTTCAGCTCCAGTTCAACACCTTTGCTCTCTGATTTTCCTGCATTCGTGAGCATAGAACCGGTACCACTGGGAACAGTCTGATAGATTTGCTGCTTCGTCCAGTCGATATAAAAGAAGGCAAGATTGGCATAAATCCGTTGACGAAGCCATTTGGCTTTCAACCCGGCTTCGTAATTCCAGGAGTGTTCGGGATCGAACGACCGGTCTTCTTCACGCTCAAATGTTGCGTTAAATCCACCTGAATTGTATCCTTTAGCCACTGTAATGTAAGGAATTATATGGTCTGAAATGGTATACTGAACAGCTACTTTCGGGAGAATTTCAAAAAATTTAAGTTCACTCATTGCCGATTCTACACGTACCTGTGCAGAACCTGGAAAATTATCGTATTCATACTCAAGTGTCGCTTTTTCATAATCGGCACGAATACCGGCAGAAAAAAAGAACGAACCTAAATTGAGTGTCGACTGGTGAAAAAAGGCGATGCCGGAATTGGTATTGTAGTAGTCTTTCGTGTAGTGAAAAGAGGGATGGGGTACATGGTATTTCGCCAGCCCGTCTTCACCATATTCAACGGTAACCGTTTTAGTTAGTCCCTGCGAAAATCCGAAGGTTCCGAATAACCATTGGTAGGCTCCTTTCTTGTTCGATTCAACATTCCATTCCTGTGTAAAAACCAGAAAATTTTGGTCTTGCTCTACAAAGAAAAGTGATTCCGGCGTAAAATCCTGATCAATTTCCTGGTAATCTTTTAAGGATTGCAGGCTGTACATCATGCGTAACAAAAAAAGTGGAGCGGTGTAGTTTAAACTAAGTCCCGTTGAAAACAGCTTCCTGTTGTATAAGCTTTCTTTGTCGTAATTTATTTCTCCTGCCTCCATTTTTTCATCGTCAAAAAGAGCATAGGGGTAACCTCCCTGCCTACTGTCCTCATATTGCAGGCTTGCCGAGGCATTAAAAATTTCTGAAGAGGAATACAATGCCTTTAGCCGACCCGAATAGCTGTTGATTTTATCTACCTCCGTTTGGGAAAAACTATTGGTGTAAAATCCATCATTATGCCTTTGATTCAGGCTTCCCTGAATGCTAAGGGATTTTCCAATGGGTTGGTTATGGGTAATACCCGAGCGGATTTGATTAAAATTTCCGTAATCGGCAAAAACCGTGGTGAATTGTTTTTGTTGGGGTTTGTTGGTAATAATATGAATTAATCCTCCCATTGCATTTCTGCCATATAATGTACCTTGCGGACCTCTTAATACCTCTATCCGCTCCACATCGAAAAAATCAAAATTGAATGCAGCTTTCTCAAAATATGGGATTTCATCCACATATAACCCCACCGAAGGTGTGTTAATCCGGTTGCCTACTCCGCGAATGTAAACTGGTGATGTTAATTTGGAACCATAATCGGGCATGAAAAAGTTGGGTATAACCGACGATATATCTGTCAGGTTTTCAATTCGGTTAAATTCAATCATCCTTTCAGGCACCATAGATGCTGATGCCGGAATCTCAAGAATATTGCGGTTATATTTGGGGGACTGGATAATGATTTCATCCAGTTTGTAATTTTTTAAGGTGTCTGGCTTTTCATTTTGAGTGTAACCAGGCTGATTTATTACAAATAAAACGATAGCAATGAATGTGATTCTCTTCATGATAAAAATTAATAAGGTAATAATCAACTCAGATATGTATCTATCCAAGTCTGTACAAATGATTCGCTGTTAAGAAGAAATCACGATCCTGGTGGAGGTCTGGAAAAATGAAGAAAGTAGTAGTCCTTTGATTTTTTCGTTTCACCAGGAGGAAAGTAAAGAACGGTTATTTGGCCGAGCCGGATAACCTTTTCTTTTTCAGGTAAGTCGGAATAACTCCATACTTCATTTTCGGATAATATTTCCGGGATTACAGAAGATTTGACTGTTGCAACTGATATTTTACTGGTGAGTACATTTTCCTCTGAGGTTGCATTACCAAAAGGTTCTTTTTGCAAACCAAAAAGAAAAAACAGAGCATAAAAAAATACAAAAGCAAGATAGGGTATGTGTGTTGAAAAAATTCCGACCGTAAACATGTTGCTTTTGTTTTTATTTAAATTAGAACACAAAAATAGAATAACCTTTCTCCTTAAAAAAAATAAACCATTATTTTTTGTCTTGTTTTTAAGATAGATGAGAAAAAGAATCTTGTTTTTAGTAAAAAGTGAATAAGATTGGTTGTTGGAAAGAATATTGAATCACAGTTTCATGTCGGTCCTGTTTCAATCCTTTATGAAAAAATTCAATTAAAAATTTAACTTTGCCTGTTATTTGTAAATAATAAATTGTAACCAGATAGAATCAAATGGCTGAATTAATAAAAGTAGGGATAACCCAAGGAGATATTAACGGGATCGGTTACGAGGTGATCATGAAAACTCTTCTTGATCCTCGCATTTTAGAGATGTGTACTCCCATTATTTACGGGTCTCCCAAGGTGGCGGCTTATCATCGGAAGGCATTAAATATTACCAGTCTTAGTCTCAATCATGTCCGGTCACCCAGGGAAGCGAGTCCTGGCCGTGCCCATGTTTTAAATTGTATCGACGATAACATTCGTGTTGAACTGGGGAAATCTACCTCAATGGCAGGGGAGGCTTCACTGATGGCTTTGGAAAGAGCAGTGAGTGATCTGAAGGAAGGCTTGATAGATGTGCTGGTTACCGGACCCATCAATAAGGATAATATTCAGAGTACGAGTTTTAATTTTCCGGGACATACTGAGTATCTGGCCCAGCGATTTGATATGGATGATTTTGTGATGCTTATGGTGAGTGAAACCGTTAAAGTGGGTTTGGTAACCACTCATCTGCCTCTGTCCAAGGTAGCAGAGAACATAACGAAAGAGAGAATTTTATCTAAATTACGCATCATATCTCGTTCATTGATACAGGATTTTGCGATTACCCGTCCACGTATTGCCGTTTTTGGATTGAATCCTCATGCTGGGGATAACGGCCTGCTCGGAAATGAGGAGAGGGATATCATCATACCTGCCATTACTGAAGCAAAGAAGGAGGGGATCATAGCAATGGGGCCTTATCCGGCTGACGGCTTTTTTGGATCAGACAATTACCTGAAGTTTGACGCCATACTGGCGATGTACCACGATCAGGGACTGATCCCTTTCAAACTGACTTCCTTTGAAAGCGGAGTTAACTATACGGCAGGATTGCCTGTTGTGCGTACCTCACCTGCACATGGAACTGCCTTTTCAATTGCCGGAGAGGATAAAGCTTCTCCTGATTCTTTCAGACAGGCACTTTATTTGGCATTAGATATATATCAGAACCGGAAAATACACGAAGAGATCTCAAAAAATCCATTGAAAAAATACGATATCAATGCCAACCAGGAAGATGAAAATATTGATATTGAATCTGAAGAGGATCAGAATTATTAAAAAAAGTATTCGTTTATGTATGAATTTATCCGGGGTACTATAGCTGGCTTGAATCCGACGAGTGTTATTATCGATGTAAACGGAATAGGATTTTTTGTGAATGTTTCGGTGAACACATACAGTAAATTAAATGGTAAGAAAGAGATTCAGTTGTTAATCCATCAGGTGGTACGTGAAGATGCCCAGATTTTGTATGGTTTTGCTGAGAAGCAGGAACGGGATCTTTTCCGGCACCTTATTTCAGTGAGCGGGGTGGGTGCCGGAACAACCATGATGATGTTATCATCACTTAGTCCTGATGAAATAACTGTTGCCATTACCACTGGTGATGCTGATGTTTTAAAAGCAGTAAAAGGAATTGGAGCAAAAACTGCACAGCGAATCATTATCGACCTCCGCGATAAGCTGGGTAAATTACCCGATAGCGGTCAATTATTCATTTCATCAAACAATACTCTTCGAAATGAAGCGTTATCAGCATTAGTCATGCTGGGTTTCGCCAAGAAGGAAGCAGACAAAGTCGTATCAACAGTTATAAAAGATAGTCCGGAAGCGACCGTGGAGCATGTGATAAAAACAGCACTAAAAAGGTTATAGTATAAGAATGGAATCGGCCCGTTTTTTAAAAAATTTATACTTCTCTTGCCTGCTTGCTTGTCTGCTTGCATTCACCGGAATTGGACATGCAGCCAACAATTTGTGGGATCAGAAGGTCATGCAACCCAGGGATTCTGTTGAAACAGGACCAACCGGGCCATTACCTTTTCCTTTTCGTGACCAGCCTGCATTTGGCATTCCCTCTCAGGATTCTGCCAGAATATTCCTGAGTAAACCCAGCAATATCAACTTTGAAATCGAGTACGATCATCAAACCGGGCAATATATTTTTTACGAAAAAATAGGGAACCTCAACTACCGCCTTCCCCAGGCCATGTCACTCAAAGATTACATGAACTACGATTTTGATAAGTCAATCCGTGATTACTGGCGTCAGCGAAGCCGTCTGCACGAACAGGATCAACGTGGTTCTCTCATCCCTCAGCTAACCATTGGCGGAGAGGCATTTAACCGGGTTTTTGGAGGTAATGTGGTCGATATTCAACCCCAGGGATATGTGGAAGTGAGCTTTGGATATCAGGTGAACACAACCGAAAATCCTGCCATACCTGAACGCCTGCGCAGAGTGCCATCGTTCGATTTTGACGAGAAAATTCAAATGAACGTTATGGGGCAAATCGGTACCAAAATGAATATGAGGGTGAATTACAATACCGAAGCTACTTTCGATTACGAAAACAAAATGAATCTGGAATATACCGGCGAAGAGGATGAAATTATTAAGCGTATTGAAGCAGGAAACGTTTCTTTGCCTCTGAGTGGAACACTCATCACCGGTGCTTCAAATCTTTTTGGGGTGAAAACAGAAATGCAGTTTGGAAAACTCACACTTACCACCCTTTTTTCTCAACATAAAGGAGAATCGCAAACCGTTGAAACCGAAGGAGGAGCACAAGTTACCAATTTTGAAATTTCAGCTGTAAACTATGATGCCAACCGGCACTTCTTTCTCTCCCAGTATTTTCGCGATAATTACGACAACTGGTTGCAAAACACAGCAATACCCACATCTCCTGTAACTATCAATAAAATAGAAATTTGGGTTACGAATAAATCAAATAATTTCACAGAATCAAGAAATATTATCGCTTTCCAGGACCTGGGAGAACATGAACCACACATCTATAATAATATTCCTGATTTCCAGGAGATAGCTGCTCTGCCATACCCGGATAATATTTTCCCGCATAACCAGGCAAATAACCTGTACAACGAGATGGCAAACACATATTCAGACATCCGGGTGAACCAGAATATTTCTTCTGTGATGGCTCAGTTTGGTACCGATTTTATGGGTGGCAGGGATTTCGAAAAAATTGAACAAGCGCGAAAACTTACCCCTTCAGAATATACAGTGAATGAACGCCTGGGGTATATCTCACTGAATACAGCTCTGAATTCCGATGAAGTTCTGGCTGTCGCATTTAGCTATACCTCAGGAGGAAAGGTTTTTCAGGTAGGTGAATTCTCAACCGATGGGGTTGAGGCTCCAAAAACACTTATTATGAAGCTGCTGAAAGGAACTAATCTTTCTCCTGGCATGCCTACCTGGGATCTGATGATGAAAAATATTTACAACCTTGATGCCTACCAGCTTTCACGTGACGAATTCATACTCAACGTAGTGTACCAGAATGATTCCACAGGTACCTATATCAACTATATCCCGGAAGGGAAAATCAACGGAAGAATTTTATTGGAAGTGATGAACCTTGACAAGCTGAATAAGCAGCTTGACCCATACAAGGACGGGGTTTTTGACTATATTGAAGGGGTTACGGTGAATTCAAACCGGGGACGAATCATTTTTCCTGTTGTTGAACCTTTTGGAAATCATCTTGCCGACTCCATCCAGGATCCGGCGTTGATAGAAAAATATACATTCCAGTCCTTGTACGACTCTACCCGGGTTTACGCTGAGCAGGATGCCGAACATAATAAGTTCCGACTCACGGGTAGCTATAAAGGAGCTTCCGGTTCTGATATTCCTCTGGGAGGAATTAACCTGGCACAGGGCTCGGTGAGGGTAACTGCCGGTGGCCGGGAGCTGACCGAGAATATGGACTATACTGTTGACTATGCCATGGGAAGAGTGAGAATTATCAACCAGGCCCTCCTCGAAGCAGGAACACCTATACAGGTTTCTACTGAAAGTGAAGATCTATTTACCATGCAACGAAAAACCCTGTTGGGAACCCATGCAAATTATGCCTTTTCCGATAATTTTAACCTGGGAGCCACTGCTCTTTATATGCAGGAAAGGCCATTGACACAAAAGGTTGACTACGGAGAGGATCCCATATCAAACCTGATGGTAGGGTTCGATGGCCGGTATTCCACAGAGAGCATGTTCCTGACTAAACTGATAGATGCACTCCCGTTTTATAATACAAATACTCCTTCTGCTATTGATGTGGAAGGGGAAGTGGCCAAGTTAATTCCCGGACATTCAAATGTGATTGAGAAAAGCGGAAATGCTTATATCGATGATTTTGAGGGAACAAAAACTTCTATGGACCTGAAAACACGACAATCGTGGAGCCTGGCAAGTACACCCCAACATCAGAATGACATTTTCCCCGAGGGAGCCTTAACCAATAAACTGGAATATGGCTTTAACCGCGCTAAACTGGCATGGTACATCATTGATCCTTTGTTTCTGAGAAATAACAGCCTGACACCCGATTATATCCGGAATGATCCCGATATGCAATCAAATCACTTTGTGCGTGAAGTTTTTGAAAGAGAGATATTCCCCGCTAAAGAATCACCTGTTGGACAGCCAACAAATATTCCGGTATTTGATCTGGCGTTTTATCCGGAAGAACGGGGTCCATACAATTATGATACTTACCCGTCAGGTTATTCTGCAGGTATTCAGTCTGATGGTAAACTGGCCAACCCTGAGTCGCGATGGGGTGGAATCATGCGCCAGATTGAATCAAGCGACTTTGAAACAGCAAATATCGAGTTTATTGAATTCTGGGTGATGGACCCCTTTGTATATGATACATTAAATATGCACAGCGGAGGAGAACTTTATTTTAACCTGGGTGATATTTCTGAAGATATTTTAAGAGACGGAAGAAAATCGTTCGAACAGGGTTTGCCTACCTCCGGGCTGGTGTCTAATGTTGATAGTACTGTGTGGGGAAAAGTATCCACATTGCAGTCGTTGGTGAATGCTTTTGATAACGATCCCGAATCCAGAAGATACCAGGATGTCGGCCTGGATGGACTTAGCGATGAGGAAGAACCTGAATTCTTCAACGATTACCTGGAAGACCTTATCCAGATTATTGCAGATGAAAGTGTTTTGGAGAAGTATATTCAAGACCCCTCCTCCGATAATTTTCAATACTACCGTGGATCACATCTTGATGATGAGCAGTTAGGTATCCTGGAACGCTATAAAAATTTTAATGGCCCCGACGGAAATTCTCCAACTACTGAAATGTCTGCTGAATCCTATCCTACAGCTGCTTCGTCTATCCCAGACATGGAAGATATCAATAATGATAATACCCTGAATGAAAATGAACGGTACTACCAGTATCGTATCCAACTCAAAAAGGAAGAGATGCAACTGGGGAATAACTATATCTCCGATATCAAGGAAAGCAGGGTGCAGTTGAAAAATGGAAAGATCGGAGAAGTGAAATGGTACCAGTTTAAAATACCAGTGCGCAATCCCGATCAAATTGTTGGTAATATCCGTGATTTCAAATCGATTCGTTTTTTAAGAATGTATCTCCGTGGATTTGAAGATCCTGTTATTTTGAGGTTTGCTACACTCGATCTGGTTCGATCCGATTGGCGTAGGTATACCCGTGAAATTGGGGAACCTGATGTTGTATCTCCTGGTGCAACGTTTGATGTTTCAGCAGTTAATATCGAGGAAAACGGAAGCCGGGAACCGGTAAATTATATTCTTCCTCCGGGAATTAGTCGCGTCATCGACCCGGCAAACCCTCAACTCAGACAGCTGAATGAGCAATCCATGGTGTTGAAAGTGACCGAATTGGAACAGGGAGATGCACGTGCTGCATACAAATCATTGTTTATGGACTTCAGAAGGTATAAACGGTTGAAGCTGGAAGTTCATGCCGAACAGTTGCCTGATTATCCGCTGAAAGACGATGAGCTTCACTTTTTTATTCGCCTGGGGTCCGACTACAATTATAATTATTATGAATATGAAGTACCCCTGAAGCTCACTCCCGCCGGACGTTATAACGGTGAAATTGAAAGTGACCGGTATATAGTTTGGCCCGATGAGAACAGAATAGATATCCCGTTAGAGGTTTTTACCAATGTTAAACTCGACAGAAATGCCGAAATGAGAAAGGAAGGTTCCCCGGTTACTATTCAGGATGTTTTTGAAGCGGCTCACAGAGGCTGGAATAAGGATAAAAACCGGGTGATGGTGAAGGGAAGCCCCAATCTGGGAAATGTTCAGGTGGTCATGATGGGGCTCCGGAATAAAAGAGGCCAGTTAAATACGGGTCCTAAAGCTGTGGAAGTATGGGTGAACGAAATGCGGCTTTCTGATTTTGACGAAAGTGGCGGGTGGGCTGCAAACCTGCGCACTACTGTGCGCCTGTCGGACCTGGGAAGCATTACCGTGGCAGGCCGCAAACGCTCGGCAGGATTTGGAAATATTAGCCAAAATATGAACAGCAGAGCATTGGAAGACCTGAATGAAATAGATGTTTCCACGTCGATCGACCTGGGTCGGTTCCTCCCCGAAAAAGCAGGAGTCAGACTTCCCATGTATTATGGTTACTCAAGAAGTGTCCGAAATCCACAGTATAACCCACTTGAACCTGATATTGAAATGGATAAATCACTGGAACGGGCAGAATCAAAACACGAAAGAGATTCATTAAAATATATCGCCCAGGACCTGGTCACCCGAAAAAGTATCAATTTCTCAAATATCAGAATAGAACCACAACGTGAACAAACAAAAGCTCATATTTGGGACCCGGAGAACTTTTCTCTCTCTTATTCTTATAATGAAATATTCCGTCGTAATGTGAATACCGAGTTTAAAATAGATAAATCTTACCGGGGAATGTTTTCTTATAACTATAGTAGTCGACCTACTATTGTGGAACCTTTCAAAAATGTAGGTGTGCTGAATAAAGGACCGTTAAAACTTGTTGGTGACCTAAACTTCTATCCATTGCCTACTCAAATTTCCTATCGAACTGATTTGTCGCGGCGGTATAACGAAATGCAAACCCGGAATATTACCAATCCCATGTTTATCCTTCCGGCAACATTTGAAAAAGATTTTCTCTGGAATCGTTATTTCGATCTGCGGTATGACCTGACCCGATCCCTAAAGTTTGATTTTTCTTCCCGGGGTACCTCACGAATCGATGAACCTGAAGGACGGATAAGTAAAGAGCTGGATGATTATGAGCTGAAGAGGGATTCTATCCTGACCAACCTTTGGAACCTGGGAAGGCCAACCCTGTATAACCACAACGTGAATGTTACATACACCCTGCCCATAAACCGGATTCAGATGCTGAATTTTATCTCTTCAACAGTGCGCTATCAGGGTACTTTTAACTGGCAGGCCGGTCCGATCACTCCCGATACAATCCAGCTGGGAAATACGGTTCAGAACTCGAGAAATATTCAGTTAACCGGCAATGTGAACCTGCAGAGTTTGTATAATAAGGTGCCCTATTTTCAGGAATTGGATAAAAAATTCCAACGTACAGGCGGAAGCCGATATAGCATGAACCGCCAGTCGAGTGGTTCTCGCGGCCGGCAACAACAACCGGATATTCAAAAACCAGCTGAACAAACGTATACCGGATCTGTCAACATTACTGCCAATTCTCCTCAAAAGATAAGTCACCAGTTAAACACAAAAAAAGTAAGGGTGACGGTAACCGATGTGAACGGTGGAGTAGTGAAGGGGAAGACACGCATTATTGATGCCAATAGTATTGAGTTTACCCCATTAAGTGCCGGTGGACAGGGAGAGGTTAAAGTATCCGGAGTTCCCGGTGACCAAACCCTGATGAAGGAAATTCTCGATCTGACTACACGTATGTTGATTGGAGTCCGTACCATTTCGGTGAATTACAGCATAAACGGGGGAACCGTTCTCCCGGGTTATTTGCCCGAGCCCAGCCTGTTTGGCTCCGGATCATATCAGCCCGAAGCCGAAATGTTTGGAAATAACATAGGTACAACTTTCGCCCCGGGATTACCCTTCCTCCTTGGATGGCAGGATTATGGCTTTGCGCAAAGAGCAGCTTCCAGAGGATGGGTTACTACGGACTCTACCCTGAATATGCCCTACCTGTTCACCAAAAATGAACGATTCAACTTAAGGGCAACCGTTGAGCCTCTGCCGGATCTTCGTATTGATGTAACAGCCGACCGTTCTATTTCCAGGAATATCAAAGAGTTTTATAATTATAACCCCGCTTCAGGTGAATTTATAGCTAATAATTTTTCCGAAACAGGAAACTTTAGCATGTCCACACTCACCTGGGGAACAGCCTTTTTTGCCATGGGTAAAGGGGAAGTGCACCATTCTAAGGCGTTTGAAAATCTGAAGAACTACAGGGAAATTATCGCCTGGCGACTGGCAGGCAAACGAAATCCAGATAACGATTTTGGCTATAATCCTGGCAAAGAAAGTGAACAGTATCCGGGATACCCCGACGGCTATGGACCCAACTCCGTGGAAGTGCTGGTTCCTGCTTTTTTGGCTGCTTACCAGGGTAAAGACCCGGAAACCGTCTCTCTGGGACTTTTCCCGTCCATTAAATTTATACGACCTAACTGGCGAATCCAATACGAAGGGATGGTTTCAAAAATACCCGGACTGAATCGTATCATGCGTTCTCTGAATTTTACACACTCATACCGATCCAGCTATAACGTGGGATCATTTATTACAAACCTCAATTACCAGGAACAACAGGATGGGTTCAACTATGTGCGCGATATAGCTAATAATTTTATTACTCCTTATGATTTCAATTCCGTGAGCATCATGGAAACGTTTAGTCCCCTCATTAATATGGATATCATGTGGTACAGTGATCTTACCACTCGGGCGGAGATTAAAAAATCACGAAATCTGTTGCTTTCATTTGCAAATAACCAACTTACCGAAATACTAAGCGATGAATATACTGTTGGAGTTGGTTACCGGTTTACACAAATGGACCTGATCATTAAAACCAAGAATTCACAGCAGGCATATTCTAATGATTTAAATGTCAGAGCCGATATTTCCTACCGGAAGAATAAAACCGTATTACGTAAAATTGTGGAAAATGATGACCAGATTACTGCCGGTCAAAGCGCTTTTACCATCAAAACATATGCCGATTATATGCTGAGCGACCGGTTTCAGATGCGGGTATTTTTCGATAAAGTGCTGAATAACCCGTTTACATCCCTCTCTTTTCCTACATCTAACACCAATATTGGAGTAAGTTTCCGGTTTACTTTGGCACAATAAAACTTAATCTTAATTTTGGATCCATCTTTGAATGATTCATTATGGATTTAACTCAACTTAGTTTTAATACGCCCATAAAGCTTATAAACCAAGCTCTTGAGAAATGCCTGGTGGGGAATCTTGGCATCCGGATTACCCATGTTCAGGAAGGTGTAGTGGAAGGTCAAATGCTGCTGTCGGAAAAAAACTCACGCCCTGACGGATTGTTACACGGAGGTGCAAACCTGGCATTGGCCGAAACCCTTGCCGGTTTGGGAAGCATGTTGCTTACCGATCTGACCGAGTTTGACGTCCTGGGAACTCAGGTCAGTGGTAACCATACAGGTGTGCTAACAACCGGAGAAGCCTATGCTGTAGCAAATATTATTCACCGGGGAAACAAAACCCATATTTGGAATGTTGATGTAAAAAGAAGCAATGGCCGGTTGATATCTACTGTGCGGGTAACAAATATGATCGTGAAAAGGAATGAATGAAAAGAAAGATCTGGCACCTTTTATTGATAAACTGCTCTCAAAGAATTACTCTTTTGCCCTCTGGTCTAAACCAGGGAGTCATATCCCTGAAATTATTATCCCCGGGGAAAAAGGGATTATCTATCCGAAAAAGTTAAATGCCCTGAACGGGCACCAGGGCTTTATTTTTGCTCCATACACAATCAGTGACCATTCTCCCATGGTGTGCCTCGAACCAGGCATTTATTGCCGGGGAGTATCGGAAATACTAAGCATGGATTACTCTTCCCTGGAAAAAAAAGAGGAAGTGTGTACGGAAGAACCAGCTTCTCCGTATATCATCTCCAGGCCGGCATACTTAAATGATATAGAGGCTGCTGTTGAGCATATTAAACACTCCGGGTTAGCAAAGGTTATCCTGTCCCGGATTATTCCTTTCCAGAGGCAAAATGAATCAATCGGCGCTCTTTTTATGCAGATTTGCCGGCAAACCCCCAATGCATTCACTTACCTTGTCAACCTCCCTGTTACCACTCAGAAGCCTGCCCAAATGGGACTTTGGATTGGTGCCACTCCGGAGGTGTTGTTGAGGTCTCAGGGGAAAGATATGGAGACTGTTTCTCTGGCAGGAACACAATCAAGGATTGCTGATGATAATTATAGCTGGCATACTAAAGAAATTGAAGAACAGGCTTTTGTTTCACGATACCTGCTTGATGTTTTTTACAGGTTTAATATTCATTCCTATAAAACCCGAGGGCCCATAACCATTGAAAGTGGAAAAGTAGCCCATCTCAGTACCAGTTTCCGGTTTGCTGCCAAAAAACTGACCTCCGGACTGGGAGATTTTATCACCGAGTTACACCCAACTCCCGCTATCTGTGGCTACCCTAAGCAGAAAGCAGCTACATACATCTCAACAGTTGAAAAACATGACCGAAGGTATTATACCGGATTCCTGGGACCATGGCGACTTCATGACGAAATCGGGATCTATGTGAATTTGAGATGCATGGAAGTTTATTCCGATTGGTATTACTTGTATTCCGGTGCTGGAATAACAAGTCGTTCAGTCCCGGATGACGAATGGGAAGAAACAAATAAAAAAGCGAATACCTTATTGTCGGCAATAGAAGCAATACAAAACAAATGATATCAACAAAGAAACAAATTCAACAGTTGGCATCCATACTTTTAGCCAGGAGGATTGTGGACGTTGTTATTTCACCTGGTTCCCGCAATGGACCTCTTGTTCACACATTTGTTGGCAGTAAAAAGTTCAATTGCCGGTTGATCGTGGATGAGCGAAGTGCAGGTTATTTTGCCCTGGGTTTGGCTCAGGTCAGACAGAAAGCAGTCGTGCTTGTTTGTACATCCGGAACTGCCGCACTGAATTATGCTCCCGCTGTGGCTGAAGCTTTTTACCAAAATATCCCACTGATAGTACTGACAGCCGATCGTCCGGAATACCTGATCGATCAGGGAGAAAACCAAACCATCAGACAGGAGAATATTTACAGGAACTTTTGTAAGAAACAGGTGAATCTTCCCATGGAAGAAAGTGATACAGCTTTGTGGTACGGGCAACGGTTGATAAATGAAGCTCTTCATATGGTCTTCTCCGGATCACCCGGCCCCGTACATTTGAATATTCCCCTCGAAGAACCCCTCCATCAAATGATCCGGAAGAAACTCCCTCCGGTAAAAATGATGGAAACTGCCTATGCTAAAAGGTTGATACAGGAAAATGAGTGGACTGAGGTGATTCGTATTTTTAACCAGGCAGAGAAGATATGGATACTGGCAGGTCAACAACCTCCTGATTCTAAGCTTGAAATGCTGCTTGGAAAACTAACGAAAAAAACCGGCGCAATTGTACTCAAAGAACATCTGGCAAACCTGAACCTTCCGGTGTTTTCCTGTCTGCCCGATCTTGTGTTTACAGCATACCTCCACCGGGATCCCTCTGTGGTTATACCCGACCTGATCATCACTTTCGGAGGAGCAATTGTTTCTAAATCCCTGAAACAATTTCTGAAAAAAAACCGTCCGGTACATCATTGGCATTTGAGCTTATCTGATCAATATTGCGATACATACCAGTCACTTACCCGACTGATAAATATGGAAGCAATTGATTTCCTTCAGCAGATCACAGAACGGGCAGATCCCAAATCAGATAACTATTATACCTGGTGGAAGGAACAGGAAAACAGGGTTAAAAGCCATAGAGATAAGTATATTGCAGGGATTGATTTCTGCGACTTACGCATTTTCCATTTGCTTTCAAACCATCTTCCTGAAAATACGATTGTTCATTTGGGAAACAGCTCTCCGGTAAGGTATGCACTGGTATGCGATGCTGCTAAAAATGTTGAATACTACGGGAACAGGGGGACCAGTGGCATCGATGGCTCATTATCTGCAGCCGTGGGCTTTGCATCAGAATCAACAAAACTGAATACAGTCATTTTGGGTGATTTATCCTTTTTCTATGATTCAAATGCTCTGTGGAACAAATACTTGGGGGCAAATTTGCGAATTATTGTTATTCATAACGGAGGAGGAAATTTATTCAGCCTGATTGATGGTACACAAGAATCACCGGCATTCAGGGAGTACTTTTTAACGGAAAACAAAACCTCTGCCGAAGGTCTGGCTCAAACATTCGGGCTCGACTATATCAGAGCAGAAGATGAAACAAGCTTTAATTCGGCTCTGTTGAAACTGTATGCACCGGCACAACAAAATGCTGTTCTTCTGGAGGTATTTACCAACCCGGAACTGAATGCATCGTATTATAGAAAGTTGCTCCGGTCGATTTATTGATATTCACGATCGATATTTTTAATATGAATGACGAATTACAAATGACGAAACGAGCATGATTATCATGTTGCGAGTTTCATCGAAATACGCTTGCGAATTCTGTCGAACACCATTAAAATAAGTGATAATAATGAGGTAAAAACCATTTGAAGAAAATAATTTGAAGGAGATGAAAAATTCACGAAACTGGGAAACCATTAAATCTTACGAAGATATATTTTTCGATTTTTTCGGAGGCATAGGAAAGATTACCATTAATCGGGAACGATACCGGAATGCCTTTCGTCCGACCACTGTAAATGAAATAAGTGATGCCTTGCGCATTTGCCGGGAAGAGCAGAAGATCCATGTGGTTGTGCTGACTGGTGCAGGAGATAAAGCTTTTTGTGCGGGAGGTGACCAGACGGTTAAAGGGAAAGGGGGTTATCTGGATGAAAATGGTATTCCGCGCCTGAATATACTGGAGGTACAACGGCAGATCCGTAGCATGCCCAAGCCGGTTATTGCCATGGTGAATGGCTATGCCATTGGAGGCGGTCATGTTCTCCATGTTGTATGTGATATAACTATTGCAAGCGAAAACGCAATTTTTGGTCAGACCGGCCCTAAAGTGGGGAGTTTCGACGCGGGACTTGGATCTTCATACCTGGCAAGCGTGGTGGGACAGAAAAAAGCCCGTGAAATTTGGTTTATGTGCCGCCAATACACTGCATCCGAAGCATTGGAAATGGGACTGGTGAACCAGGTCGTTCCACTCGACCAGCTGGAAGATGAAGTGGTTGCCTGGGCACAAAAAATGCAGGAGCACAGCCCGCTGGCTCTCCGTATGATTAAACTGGGACTTAATGCCGAACTCGACGGCCAGGTCGGCATTCAGGAATTTGCCGGAAATGCAACGTTGCTCTACTACCTCACCGAAGAGGCTCAGGAAGGAAAACAGGCATTCCTGGAAAAAAGAAAACCGGATTTTAACAAATACCCCAAATTTCCGTAACCAGGATGTAAATATTTTAACCTGATATTCTTATCATGAACTAACTCACCTATTTGTGAGTTGTTGGTGTGAGTAGTATATTTGACAAAAAATTGGAGAATGGAGATACCTTTTGTCTTCGGAAAGCTCGCTGTAGATAAGGATTTTACCAATAGGCAAGAAGAAAGGAAAAGATTAATCAGTAATTTTTCCAAACTGGTGAATTCTGTTATCCTCTCACCTCCCAGTTGGGGAAAGTCATCCCTGGTTTGGAAAGCTGCAGGTGAAGCAGTAAAATCAGACAAAAACCTCAGATTTTGTTTTATCAATGCATTTGATATGCAGAGTGAAGAACAATTTTATTGCACCCTCGCTACTGAAGTACTCAAAGCTTCAGCTAACAAGATGAGGGTACTGAATGATCATGCAAATGAACTATTGGGAAGATATCAACCTAAATTGTCATTTGTTGAAGATAACCCCAATGAGTTTACCCTTCATCTCGATGAGAAGGAGGTCAAAGCACAACCTGATGAAATTTTACAGTTGACTGAAAAAATTGCAGCTCAGCATGGACTGAAATTTATTTTGTGTATCGATGAATTTCAACATGTATCAACGTTTGAAAATACCTTGTTATTTCAAAAAAGATTGCGTGCAGCCTGGCAGAAATACCAACACACTGCTTTTTGTTTATATGGGAATAAATACCAGATGCTTAATTTGATTTTTGCCGATTCTTCCATGCCCTTCTATAAGTTCGGTGATCAGTTGTATCTGGAAAGAATAGATCAGGAAGAATGGATCAGGTTTATCTCTAAACGTTTTCGGGATACAAAAAAATCAATTACCAAAAGAACAGCAGCATTCATTGCTGCATTAGCTGAATGTCATCCGTTTTATGTCCAGCAATTAGCTCAACAATGCTGGTTCAGAACTGTTGACAGCTGCTCAGCAGAAATAGTCCGGGATGCTCATGAAGGGCTGATTGATCAGCTCAGTCTGTTTTTCTGGTCGAAAACAGGAGAACTCTCCGGTTCCTATATTCAATTTTTAAGAGCATTACTCCATGGCGTGGAACAGTTCAGTTCGAAGGAAGTCATGAAGGAGTATCATTTGGGTACATCGGCAAATGTGGTGAAAATAAAAAAAATGTTGGAAAGCAAAGAGATCATTGAATTGAATGGGAAAAAGATTATCATGCTTGATCCGATATATAAAAGCTGGTTAAAAAGCCGGTATTTTAAAATAAACTAATGGTATGGCAACTATAAAGTCTTGGATAGATGCATCCCGGCCACGAACCCTTCCCCTGGCTCTTTCAGGCATTTTTATGGGTTGCGGGCTGGCTTGGTTTTATGGTTCCCTGGATCTGACAGTGAGCATACTGGCCATTATAACCGCTACTCTCATCCAGGTCTTTAGCAACTTTGCCAATGATTATGGCGACAGTAGAAAGGGAACCGATAATCCGCTCCGGCTTGGACCGGTCAGAACCGTTCAAAGTGGTGAGATCAGCATAAAAGAGATGGAATACGGAATGCTGGTCATTGGAATATTGAGTTTTATAACTGGACTGTGGCTGGTGTACATGGGTACCTGGCATATTTCTAAAATAGCTTTTTGGGTATTTATCTCTCTGGGGATTTTATCCCTTTTGGCAGCTTATTTTTATACCGCCGGGAAAATATCCTATGGATACCTCGGCCTGGGCGATCTGTTTGTTTTTCTGTTTTTTGGATTGCTCCCTGTGGGTGGTGTTTTTTATCTGAATACCGGATATTTACCGGTCGAGGTATTTTTGCCGGCGATTTCTATGGGCCTTTTTAGCACAGGAGTACTGAATCTGAATAATATGCGCGATATGGCCAATGATCGCAATTCGGGAAAATTCACCATTCCTGTGAGAATGGGAAGTCGGGGTAGCAGGTATTACCATGCAACCATAATCCTGCTTGGCTGGTTTACTGCAGCTGTATTTACCTGTGGAATCTTCCATTCATTCATACAGTTTATCTATTTTTTGACCCTCCCTTTTTTTATCTGGGATTGTTACCGAATTTTTCGTGTTCAACATGAAAAAGAACTAGATCCGTTCCTGAAACGGTTGGCACTGTCAACGCTGGCTTTTACACTCCTTTTCTTTGTTGGTCTATTTGTAAGTGTGTTATGAAAGCCTGGTTTAAAAAATATGTGTTGAATTTTAAACTTCCGGCAAAAACATCCCGGGGCGAATATGGTGATCGTACTGTATGGTTTTTGTTCCTCGAAGAAGACGGAGTTACTGGGGTGGGGGAATGTGCCCCATTACCAGGTCTTAGCCTGGAAACAGCCGAAGAGGTGGAATTCTTGTTACATGAGCTGTGCCGGGATCCAGAAAAATTTATCAGCCAGCCGGAATTAACCTGTCCTGTTTCCTCTGTTCATCTGGCACTTGAAATGGCCTGGCTCGACCTTCAAAACGGAGGAAGACAGCAATTGTTTCCTTCAGAATTTTGTCGGGGGGAAGCTGGGATTCCTATCAACGGACTGGTTTGGATGGGCGATTCTGATTCTATGCAAAAGCAGACAACAGAAAAAATTGCCGCCGGTTATCGTTGTATTAAATTCAAAGTTGGAGGAATTCATTTTAGCCAGGAGCTGGAAATTCTGAAATCGGTACGCTCAAATTATAATTCCGGTGAAATCATGCTCAGGATTGATGCCAATGGTGCATTTAAACCGGAAGAGGTTATGGATAAACTGCACCAACTGGCTCCTTTGGACATCCATTCAATTGAACAACCTGTTGCTGCAGGCCAATGGCAGAATTTGGCCAGGATTTGCAGAGAGTCTCCTATTCCTGTCGCGTTGGATGAAGAACTGATTGGGATTTATGCAAGCCGGGAAAAAGAGCAGTTGCTGGATACTATTCAACCACACTATTTGGTGTTAAAACCAAGTCTGCATGGAGGATTTTCCGGCTGCAACGAGTGGATCGAACTGGCCGGAAAAAGGGCTGTTAGCTGGTGGATCACTTCTTATCTGGAGTCAAATATCGGCCTGAATGCCATCGCTCAATGGACGTTTTCAAAGAATAGATGTGACTTTCAGGGCCTGGGAACTGGTAGCTTATATACCAATAACATTTTGTCACCCCTGAGCATTAGAAATGGTGAACTTTATTCCAACCCCGCTCATTCTTTTTTATTCCCGGAAAATTTTAATGGATGGTAAACCTGTTTCCAAAAAATATCATGTTGAATGGTCAAAAGGTTTTGATAAGTGACTTCATTTCCAATACCCATCATACCCGGATAGAAAATGAGGTGGCTGAATTTTTAAAGATGTGGTATTCCGATGAGGGCTCTGTTGAGGTAAAAACCTCAGGAAGCACCGGTCACCCCAAAATTATCCGGCTAGATAAAGAATTTATGGCTCAAAGTGCTCAGCGCACGCTTCATTTTTTTCGTCTGGAGGAAGAGAACAGGGTACTGCTATGCCTGCCTGTGAAGTATATTGCGGGGAAAATGATGATTGTCCGCGCACTAATTGGCAAGCTTGACCTTCATTTGGTTGAACCGGAAACGGATTTTTCTTTTCTCCAGCAAAATAAGTTCCGTTTTGTTCCCCTTGTCCCTCAACAAATAAGGAAAATATTAAAGAATGAACCATCTCCTGGGCTATGGATGAAAAATATCGATGTTGTGTTGCTTGGAGGAACATCAGTGCCCCATGCAATTGAACAACAGCTGAAAAATTTTCCTGTTGCTTGCTACTCAGGCTATGGAATGACTGAAACAGCCTCCCATATTGCTTTACGTAAAATCAATGGCAACGAGGCAAATGAGTATTATCACTGCCTGGATAGAATCGATGTGGGGTTAACAGAATCCGGCTGCCTGAAAATTTTTATACCCGGCTGTCAGGAACAACCACTCCTAACTACCGATTTAGCTGAGTTAAAGGATTACAAAACCTTCCGGATTCTGGGCAGAAACGACCATGTCATCAT
>Ga0265293_10005782_pt1 | contig 20384 bp, 17 predicted proteins | sample Munlanlewell138R_FD_192505 | JGI IMG/M metagenome (GOLD analysis project Ga0265293, IMG submission 192505) | Leachate microbial communities from a municipal landfill in Southern Ontario, Canada - Leachate well 138R | ecosystem: Engineered > Solid waste > Landfill > Unclassified | place: Canada... | reverse complement strand
AAGCGAGAGTGGCGGAACTGGTAGACGCGCTGGATTTAGGTTCCAGTGGGGCAACCTGTGGGAGTTCGAGTCTCCCCTCTCGCACCACATTTAATTGATTTCCTAAAGTTTACAGGTGAGGAAAATCCATGCAGGTTTCCATAGAAACAGTATCCGGGCTCGAGCGTCGGATGACCGTAGGTGTCCCCGCTGATCAGGTGGAAAACGAGGTGACCGCACGCCTGCAGAAGGCCGCCAAGACTGTGCGCCTGGATGGTTTCCGGGCCGGCAAGGTTCCCTTCAAGGTGGTGCGTCAGCGCTTTGGCTCCGGTGTGCGCCAGGAAGTTGTCGGCGAAGTGGTCAGCAAAAGTTTTCAGGATGCCATCAGCAAAGAAAACGTCCGCCCGGCCGGTCAGCCCAGCATTGATTCTCTCACCGATGAGCCCGGCAAAGACCTTGAGTTTGTTGCCAGCTTCGAAGTGTATCCCGAGGTCGAACTGCAGGATTTCGCTTCTCTGTCTGTCGTCAAGCCTGTCGCCGAAGTCACCGAGGCCGATGTCGACAAAATGATCGATGTGCTGCGCAATCAAAATGCGACCTGGCACGACGTTGAGCGCGCTGCAGCCGACGGCGATCAGGTAAAAATCGATTACACCGGTCGCAAGGATGGCGAAGAGTTCGAGGGCGGCAAAGCCACCGGCAGCAATCTGGTGCTCGGCTCCGGACAAATGATCCCGGGCTTCGAAGCCGGGATCGTCGGCATGAAGGCCGGTGATACCAAAACCATCAATGCAACCTTCCCCGAGGACTATCACGCCGAAGACCTCAAGGGCGCCGCCGTGGAGTTCGAAATCACTGTCCACGGGGTACAGGAAAAGCAGCAGCCAGAACTCGATGACGAGTTTTTCGCCCGTTTTGGCGTGACTGAGGGTGGTGAGGAAAAATTCCGTGCCGAAGTGCGCAGCAACATGGAGCGCGAGCTTCGCAACGCCATCAAGAACAAGGTCAAGACCCGCCTGATGACCCAGCTGCTGGACAAGCACGAGGTTGCTCTGCCCAAAGCGCTGGTCAAGGAAGAGGTTGGTGCTCTGCGCCGTCAGATGCTGTCCCAGTTTGGCGGTGGCCAGAACTTTGACGAATCCCTGCTCCCTGACGAGCTCTTCAGCGCCGAGGCTGAGCGTCGTGTCGCCCTGGGCCTGCTGGTTGCCAAAGTGATCGAGGAAGCCGGCATCAAGGCTGACGCCGACAAGGTGCGGGCGCAGATCGAGGAGATCGCCGCCACTTATGAGGAGCCGGAGGAGGTAGTGCGCTACTACTACGGCAACCAGCAGCTGCTGGTGGGTGTCCAGAGCGCCGTTCTCGAAGACCAGGTGGTAGAACATATTCTGCAAAGTGCCGCGCTCGAAGAGCAGGCCTGTAGTTACGAAGAAGCTGTTCAGCCCGACCGCCCCGCGACTGCGGAAGGCGAGGAAGAAGAGGGCGCCGAATAAGGCCCCGGCAAAGCCATTCGCCTGCTGGCAAGTGCCCTTGCGGCGCTTGCCAAGCTCTCCCTGCGGGATACAATGCCCGTCAGTGTCATCACACACCATCCAGTTCGGGAGTACTTTATGATGTCAGCAATGGATATCCACGCCGCAGGTGGGCTGGTGCCCATGGTGGTCGAGCAGAGCGCCAGAGGGGAACGCGCTTACGATATTTATTCCCGGCTGCTCAAAGAGCGGGTCATCTTTCTCATCGGTCCAGTTGAAGACTATATGGCCAACCTTGTGGTCGCTCAGCTGCTCTTCCTTGAGTCAGAGAACCCGGACAAAGATATCCATCTCTACATCAACTCCCCTGGCGGCTCGGTAACGGCAGGTCTGTCTATTTACGACACCATGCAGTTCATCAAGCCCGATGTGAGCACCATGTGCATCGGCCAGGCGGCCAGTATGGGGGCTTTTCTGCTGACTGCCGGCACCGCTGGCAAGCGCTATTGCCTGCCCAATTCGCGGGTAATGATTCACCAGCCCAGTGGCGGTGCCCATGGTCAGGCGTCTGATATCCACATCCATGCTCAGGAAATTCTCAAGATTCGCGAGCAGCTCAACCGCCTGATGGCTGAGCACACCGGTCAGCCTCTCGAGAGGATCGCTTTGGACACTGAGCGCGATAATTTTATGGATGCCCAGCAGGCCCAGGCCTACGGGTTGGTGGACCAGATTCTGGACAAAAGACCCTAAAATAGGCTAGCCTGCTATTGGGTTGTCACTTTTTGTCACTCAACCCATTGTTTTGACGTGAAGATTGTAAGGGGTAGCCATGGGCGACCAAGGCAAGTCAGCCGATAACGGGAAACTGCTTTACTGTTCCTTTTGCGGCAAAAGCCAGCATGAAGTGCGCAAACTGATTGCCGGGCCGTCTGTATTCATCTGTGATGAGTGCGTCGATCTCTGCAACGACATTATTTCTGAGGAAATTCAGGAGAGTACCGCTTCTGGTGCCGGCAGCAAGCTGCCGACTCCTCAAGAGATCAACGATATCCTCGACCAGTATGTGATTGGTCAGCGGCGTGCCAAGCGCGTCCTGGCGGTAGCTGTATACAATCACTACAAGCGCTTGCAGGGAGCACCGGGGCGCTCCGAGGTCGAACTGGGTAAAAGTAACATCCTGCTGATTGGGCCCACAGGCAGTGGTAAGACGCTGCTTGCAGAAACCCTTGCCCGCCTGTTGGATGTGCCCTTTACCATCGCCGATGCCACCACCCTCACTGAAGCGGGTTATGTGGGCGAGGATGTGGAAAACATCATCCAGAAGCTGCTGCAGAAGTGCGACTACGATGTGGAGAAGGCCCAGCGGGGTATTGTTTACATCGACGAAATCGACAAGATTTCCCGCAAGTCGGACAATCCCTCGATCACTCGCGATGTCTCTGGCGAGGGTGTTCAGCAGGCACTGCTGAAACTGATCGAAGGCACGGTGGCGTCTGTTCCTCCGCAGGGAGGCCGCAAGCACCCACAACAGGAATTCCTGCAGGTAGACACCCGCAATATCTTGTTTATCTGCGGCGGTGCCTTCGCCGGACTGGAAAAGGTGATTCTGGATCGCTCCGAGAAGGGCGGCATCGGTTTTGGTGCCGAGGTCAAGAGCAAGACCGACAAGCCCAATATCGGTGAGCTGCTGGCTACCATCGAGCCCGAGGATCTGGTGCGCTACGGCCTGATTCCCGAGTTTGTCGGTCGCCTGCCGGTCATCGCCACTCTTGAGGAGCTGGATCGAGACGCTCTGGTCAACATTCTCCTGGAGCCAAAAAACTCTCTGATCAAGCAATACCAGGCCCTGTTCGAGATGGAGGGTGTGGAGCTTGATGTGCGTCGCGATGCCCTGGAAGCCATCGCCGAGAAGGCTCTGAGCCGTAAAACGGGCGCTCGCGGCCTGCGCTCGATTCTGGAGAGCGTGCTGCTGGACATCATGTTCGACATTCCCTCCAGCACCAATGTTGCCAAGGTGGTGATCGACAGTGCAGTGATTCGTGGCGAGTCGGAGCCGCTGATCGTCTATGAGCGCACTGAGCAACCCAAAGCCGCTGCCAGCGACGACTGAAGGCGCTAAACAGGAGGTGGGCCAGTGCCCATCTCCTGTTCAATTACCCCTTTCTGGCTCCTGTTAAGAATTCTTCGCATTTACTGATTCCCTTCACCTTGTTTTCTGTTAGTCTGGCCTCATATCGTACTCACTGACCCGCTTTTGGGTCTTCTGACAGTTGAGGTTGATATGGGTCAAGAAAGTACCCCGGACAGACTCCCCAAAGCTCTTCCCTTGCTGCCGCTGCGCGATGTAGTGGTTTACCCGCAGATGGTGGTGCCACTGTTCGTGGGGAGGGAGAAATCCATCCTCGCCCTTGAAGAATCCATGGGCGTGCACAAGCAGATTCTGTTGGTGGCCCAGAAGGACGCTGCCGACGACGATCCGACCCCGGAGGCAGTATACGGTGTCGGCACCCTGGCCAATATCCTGCAAATGCTCAAGCTGCCCGATGGCACCGTCAAGGTGCTGGTGGAGGGTGCGCAGCGAGTGCGGCTCGGTGATATTCACGAGTCAGAGGGGCACTTTGTCGCCAGCTATTCTATCCTCGATGAGGAAGAGCTCGGCGAGCGGGAAGCCGATGTGCTGATGCGCACTCTTGTCTCCCAGTTCGAGCAGTACGTGAACCTGAGCAAGAAGATCCCTTCAGAGGTGATTACTACCCTCAATGGCATCGAGGAAATCGATCGCCTGGCCGATACTGTAGCCACCCACATGAGCATCTCCCTGGAGCAAAAACAGGAAATCCTTGAGGAAGGCAGTGTCAAGAACAGGGTAGAGATGTTGCTTGGCTTCATTGAGGGTGAGATCGACCTGTTCCAGATCGAACAGCGCATCCGTGGCCGCGTCAAGAAACAGATGGAGAAGAGCCAGCGCGAGTACTACCTCAACGAACAAATGAAGGCCATCCAGAAAGAGCTGGGCGATATGGAGGACGGCCAGAATGAGATCGATCAGCTGGAGACGCGTCTCAATGAGTCCGGCATGCCGAAGGCTGCTCTGGACAAGACCCGCAGCGAGCTCAACAAGCTCAAGATGATGTCGCCTATGTCTGCTGAGGCTTCGGTGCTGCGCAGCTATTTGGATTGGATGCTCAACGTCCCCTGGAAGCAGCGTTCCAAGGTGCGCCACGACATCGCCCGGGCGAGCAAAGTGCTCGATGAGGACCACTACGGTCTGGAAGAGGTCAAAGAGCGCATCCTCGAGTTTCTGGCGGTTCAGCAGCGGGTGAAGAAGCTCAAGGGGCCGGTGTTGTGTCTGGTCGGTCCTCCCGGCGTGGGTAAGACCTCCCTGGGCGAGTCCATTGCCAAAGCCACGGGCCGCAAGTTTGTGCGCATGTCACTCGGTGGTGTGCGTGACGAAGCCGAGATTCGTGGTCACCGCCGCACCTATATCGGCTCGTTACCCGGCAAGCTGGTGCAGAAAATGGCCAAGGTGGGCGTCAAGAATCCCTTGTTCCTGCTCGACGAGATCGACAAGATGGGGATGGATCATCGCGGCGACCCCGCCTCGGCACTGCTGGAAGTACTGGACCCGGAGCAGAACAACACGTTCAACGACCATTACCTGGAGGTGGATTACGATCTCTCCGAGGTGTTGTTCATCTGTACAGCCAACTCCATGAATATCCCCGGCCCGCTGCTGGACCGGATGGAAGTAATCCGCATCCCCGGTTACACCGAGGAAGAGAAGACCAACATCGCTCTCAAGTATCTGCTGCCCAAGCAGCTCAAGGCTAACGGCTTGAAAGATGGTGAGCTGACCATTGACGAAGAGGTAGTGCGCGACATCATCCGCTACTATACGCGCGAGGCAGGTGTGAGGGGGCTGGAAAGACAGATCGCCAAGATATGTCGCAAGGTCGTCACCCACCATGTCAAAGCGGGTTCCAATGCCACCTATGATGTGACACCGGAAGGGCTCGAAGAGCTGCTCGGGGTGCGCCGCTTTGACTTCGGTCGCGCCGAGTCAGACAACCAGGTGGGACAGGTTACGGGCCTGGCCTGGACTTCGGTGGGGGGTGAGCTGCTTACCATTGAGGCCGCCGCCGTGCCAGGCAAGGGCGACGTCATCTGTACCGGGTTGCTGGAAAAGGTCATGCAGGAGTCGATCCAGGCAGCGCGAACTGTGGTGCGCAGTCGCTCTCAGCAGCTGGGTATCGCCAAGGCCAACCACACCAAGTATGATTTGCACCTGCACGTTCCCGAAGGTGCTACGCCCAAGGATGGCCCGAGTGCCGGTATCGCCATGTGTACGGCATTCGTGTCAGTGCTCACCGGTGTGCCAGTGCGCGCCGATGTGGCCATGACAGGGGAAATTACCCTGCGCGGGCAGGTGCTGCGCATCGGCGGTCTCAAAGAGAAGCTGCTGGCGGCCCATCGCGGCGGTATCAAGACGGTACTGATTCCCCATGAGAACGAACGTGATCTGAAGGAAATACCCGACAATATCAAGGCGGATCTCGACATCCATCCGGTGAAGTGGATCGACGAAGTGTTGCAGCTGGCTCTCGAGCATTTACCCGAGCCGCTCAGCGACGAAGACTACGAGGGGCCGGTTGCCGGCTCTGCACCAGAAGCGGGCGCTGGATCTCGGGTCAGTGCGCACTAGTATGGGCCTGGAGGCCGCTCCAGGCTTGACCGCTCCTGAGGGCGTTGGTATAAAGCGTGGGTCCGTGGGTCCGTAGTATTGAGCGTACGGGCCGTCCCGCTGTGCGCCGGTTTGTCGGCGCATTCGATAACCAATCATTTACAACCATTTCCAACAAAAGGGGAATAAAGTGAATAAGTCTGAATTGATCGACGCCATCGCCGAAGGCGCTGATATCTCCAAAGCCGCCGCTGGCAGAGCGCTCGATACTCTGATCGCGTCTGTGACGGATGCCCTCCAGAAAGGCGATCAGGTTGCCCTGGTAGGCTTTGGTACCTTTTCCGTCAAGCATCGTCCCGCTCGCACCGGACGTAACCCCCAGACCGGTAAGGAAATCCAGATTGCGGCCAGCAATGTGCCCAGCTTCAAGCCTGGCAAGACGCTGAAAGACTCAGTTAACTGATTCGACAGGTTCATGTTAAAAAAGGCGCATTTCGGTGCGCCTTTTTTTTGTCAGCTGGTCTGTAGTGATGGGATAATGGCCAGTAATCTGGCGGTAGTGTTGAGCCAGGCAATCAACCGACACAGGAATTCGCAATGCTTCTGAATTTCAGGGATAAGCTCAGGGGAGGCGCCGCCATGGTGGTGGTGGGCATTCTGGCCATTCCCTTTGCTCTTTTTGGTATTGACTCATTGTTTCTCAGCGATCCAGCTGCTGACGGCGCGGTTAGCGTCAACGGTGAAGAAATCAGCAACTTTCAGGTGGAGCAAGGCATTGTTATGCGCCGCCAGCAGATCCTCAACCAGTTTGAGGGGCTGGACCCCACTATGCTGGGGGATGAGCAGCTGCGCGGGCCTGTACTCGATGCCCTGATTCGCGAGACATTGATCAACCAGGTGGCCAGCAAGCAGGGCATGGCAGTGTCGGAGCGTACGTTTCGGGATGTCGTGGTGGGCCAGGATGCTTTCCGCCGCGATGGCCGTTTTGACCCTGTTGTGTATGAATACACCCTCGGTCGTATGGGTTACACACCCAGAACCTATCGCCAGGCAGTGGAGCGGGAGCTGCTGGCCAACCAGTTCATGGGCGGTATCTTCGCCAGCACCTTTGCTACACCGGTAGAGCTGGAGCAGTTCATTGCACTCAGTCTGGAAGAGCGGGATTTTCACTATTTGAGGATCCCTGTCGCCAGCTTTGCAGATGACATTGTAATCAGCGACGAAGAGGTGGCGGCGTACTACCGTGAACACGGTACTGAGTTTGATGAGCCGGAAAAAGTCACTCTCGACTATATTGAGCTGCAGCCCGACAGCCTGACGGACAGCGTAGAGGTGGGAGAGGCAGAGATTCGCGCCCAATTTGATGCTGAAGTTGAGGCCCTGGCCCAGGATACACTGCGCTGGCGTATCTCTCACATCCAGCTCAGTGAACAGCCTGATGGTGGTCACGAAGAGATAATCGCCCAGATCCAGGAGCGTCTCGCCGCAGGTGAAGCCTTCGCTGATCTGGCGCGCGAATTCAGCGAGGATGCCGGTAGTGCCCAGCAAGGGGGAGAGTTGGGTGTCTTTGCCCCTGGAACACTGCCAGAAAGCTTTGAAACAGCACTTGAGACCCTCGAAGAGGGCCAGATTTCTGAGCCGGTGACGACAGACAGCGGTGTGCACCTGGTGCGTCTGGAAGAGCGTCGTGACGTCGACCTGCCGGTTTATGAGGATGAGCGAGAGCGTATTCGCACCGAGCTTGTGTCGCTGGCCAGTCGTGAACTGCTGCCCCGGATGGTGGAAGAGCTGAAAGAGAAAACCTTCCACGTTGAGGATTTGGCGGAGGTGGCCGACGAGCTGGGCCTGCAGTCTGCGACCACCGAGCCTTTCTCGCGAGGGGGCGGAGAGGGTATTGCGGCTAACGGCATGGTGGTTACCGCAGCCTTCAGCGAAGATGTGTTAGAGCACGGCTTTGCCAGTGAAGTATTGACACTGCAGGACCAGCATTTTGTGGTTGTGAAGTTGCGTGAGCACCATCCGGCGCGCCGCAAATCCCTGGATGAGGTGCGTGACAGCATCGTCGCCACCCTTTCAGCCAGCCGTGCTGAGGAGATGGCGAGGGCCCAGGCGGACACCCTGCTGGCCAAAGCCCGTGAGGGTGCCACCATCGAGTCACTGGCCCTCGAGGGGGAGCTGGACTGGCAGGTGGTGCTCAAGGCGACCCGTTTTGACGCCCCGGTAGAGCCCACTCTGCTGCAGGCAGTCTTTGCTCAGCCGGGTACAGACCTGCCGCGAGCCGGACAAGTGGTCACCAACCGTGGCGATGTGGTTGTCTATTCTCTGTCGCGTATCCACACCGGCGACTCCAGCACCCTGGCCGCCGAAGAGCGCCGCAATCTGGAGAGCTCACTGGAGCAGATGATGCTGGCTCGCGAATGGCGAGCTTACGAGGACATTTTGTTGGCCAACGCCAAGATCAAGTAAGATTTTCCGATCGGCTAACAATTCAAAACCCCGGGAGCTCTCTCCCGGGGTTTTTTATTTCACTATGACTTCCCCATCGTATATTGGGGAGTTTGTCACTGTGGGGCACTGGGCGACTGCATTTTGGGGTGATGGTTGGCCCGATGGTTTATACAGCGTTTAATAGCTGTCTGCCGAGGCGAGCATTCGCCATGAACCCCGGGCAGGAGGGAGCAACAGATGACAGAACCTTTTGACACACAGACCCAGCACGATCAACACGGAAGGTATCCCGAGAGTGTCACGGCTGACGATTTTCGGCGCAACCTGGCGGCCATACAGGCGCGTATCGACGCGGCTTGCCGCCGTGTTAGCCGAGAACCGGCAACAGTGCGCCTGCTGCCAGTCAGCAAGACCAAGCCTGAGAGCAGCCTGCGCATGGCCTATGCCGCGGGCTGTCGGGTACTGGGTGAGAACAAGGTCCAGGAAGCCTATCGCAAGTGGGAGGCCATGCAGGACTTAACCGACTTGCAGTGGTCAATCATCGGCCACTTGCAAACGAACAAAGCCAAGCTGGTGGCACGCTTCGCCGCCGAGTTTCAGGCGCTGGACAGCCTGCGTGTGGCTGAGGCACTGGATCGCCGCTTGCAAATCGAAGGGCGCTCGCTGGACGTATTCGTGCAGGTCAACACCTCGGGCGAAGCCAGCAAGTACGGCTTGGCACCCGAGGATGTACAGGGTTTTATTCATGCGCTGCCTGCGTTTTCAGCGCTGCGCGTGCGCGGCTTGATGACGCTTGCAGTGTTCTCTGGCGAGGCCCAGCGGGTACGACAGTGCTTTGTACTTCTGCGTACCTTGCGTGATCAGTTGCGACAGAGCGCCCCCGCCGGCATTGAGCTGGATGAGTTATCGATGGGCATGTCTGGTGATTTTGAGATCGCCATTGAGGAAGGTGCTACCGTGGTGCGCGTCGGCCAGGCGATCTTCGGTGCCCGGGCCCTGCCGGACAGTCATTATTGGCCGGGCGGAACACCGGCTGGCCAATAATGACTGCGATGTAACACCGGTGCGCGAACTTATGTCCGCGCCGGCCAATTCACAGAGCGAATCAGATTTGAGAGCTGTTCCACGAGGTTTGCCGTTTCCCGGCGAATGCAGGCCTGTGGCCATCATGGGCGACAGTGGCGCCGCAGCCAGGCGGCCACCACTGCGATGGCGCCAGCACGAAGCATGACTTACCGGCTGGGAAACAGAGTGAGGTTCTGACCGGGGTGAATGACCTGCTGCTGACCGAGATCGTTCCAGGCGAGAATGTCGTGAATCTCGACCTGGAAGCGGCGGGCAATATTGTACAGGGAGTCGCCGCGCTTGACCTGGTAGCTCACCTGGCTCTTGGCCGGGGTGTTTGTCCCTGCGGCTGGTCCTAACTTCAGCTGTTGGCCGGGTGAGATTAGCGCGTCGCTGTTGAGGTTGTTCCAGACCAGTAGATCTTGCACCCTGGTATTGTGAGCGCGAGCGATACTCCAGAGGCTGTCACCGCTTTTCACTTGATAGTGGCGAGGGGCTGTTGCCGGACTATCGGCGCCATTCTTTGTCAGCTGGCTGGCGACCGTGCTGGAGATTGGCAGACGCAGTACCTGGCCGATCTGGAGGTGAGTGGTGTCGAGCTGGTTTAACTGGGTCAGGTCGTTGACAGTGAGGCCGTGATTGGCGGCGATGCGGCCCAGAGTATCCCCGGCCCGGACCACGTATTCTCCGCCTGGATGCCAATTCTGGCGTGGAGTGCGGGCGAGAAGGTCGGCAAAGCCAGTGGCGTGAGTGCGGGGCAATAAAATCCGGAAGGGGCCGTTGGGCGGTGTTACCCAGCGGCTGAAGCCGGGGTTGAGATTGTAGATTTCATCGGCGCTGATATTGGCCAGCTTGGCAGCCTGGGCAAGGTCGACCTGGTCCTTTATCTCCACCACGGTGAAGTGGGACTCGACAGGAATGGAAAGGCGGTTGATGGCAAAGCGCTCAGGGTCACTGAGCACCTTGGCGAGCGCCACTAGTCGGGGTACGTAATTACGCGTTTCATCGCGCAGGGGCAGCGACCAAAAATCAGTGGCCTTGCCTTTTTGGCGGTTGGCCGCCATAGCGCGGCTGACAGTGCCGGGGCCGCTGTTATAGGCGGCCAGGGTGAGCAGCCAGTCACCGTCAAACATGGTGTTGAGGATCTTCAGGTAGCGGATGGCGGCATCGGTGGAGTCGATGATGTCGCGACGGCCTTCGTACCACCAGTCCTGACGCAGGCCCATTTCTTGCCCGGTACCTGGAATAAACTGCCATAGCCCTGAGGCGTGACTGTGGGAATAAGCAAAAGGATTGTAAGCACTTTCGATAAAGGGGAGCAGGGCCAGCTCCATGGGCAGCTCGTGCTCCTGCAGCTTGGCTACCACATAGGGCATATATCGTTTGGCGCGGGTGAGGGTGCGTTCAAAATAACTGTCGTTGTCGGTGTACCAGTCGATATAGCGTTGGACTTTTCGATCGGGCACGTCATGACTGAACCACAGACCGTCCTCGATAATAGGCCAGATGTCGTCGGGTTGTTCGCTGCGTTGCCGGGAGTCACGCTGACCGGAAGAGGGAATGCGTTTGTGGCTGATGCTTTTTTTATTGCCGCTGACGGCACCCGATTCGCTGCGCTGGGATTGCTGCGCACAGCCTGTCAGTATCAGCAGCACACAGGCCGCCAAGAGAAAAATTGTTCTCACCGGGTTCCCCATTTTTTCGGTGGTCCGATTCTACCCCTGCCTCGACAGTTGGGTAAACCCGAAACTGCCTTTCTGTCAGGAACCGCTTAGAGTCTTTAAGTCGTGTGAGCAGACCCTGGCACGTGCGGTAATTAGAAGTTGTCCTTCCAGCGGCGGACAGCGGCAAAGACCCCGGTGCTGGAGTGCAGGGGTTCGCCGCTGTAATCAGCGGCTGCAGCGGCGACAGCCGGCTCGTTACAGCGCAGAAAAGGGTTGGTGGCGAGCTCCTCCGCGAGACTGGAGGGCACACTGGGTATGTTTGCTTCTCGCAGTGCTTGCACCTGCTCCTGGCGCTCGCGAAGTGCCTGGTTATCGGGCTCGACGGCGCGGGCAAAGTTCAGGTTGGCCAGGGTGTATTCGTGGGCACAATAGATTCGGGTAGCAGGGGGCAGAGCGGCGAGCCGGGTCAAAGAGCTGTGCATCTGGGCTGGCGTTCCTTCAAAGAGACGCCCACAACCCGCGGCAAAGAGCGTGTCGCCGCAGAACAGCCAGGGGTATCCGTCGGCTCCCTGGGAGCAGAAATAGGCGATGTGGTCGAGGGTATGGCCGGGAACCTCTATCACCTCAAATTCCAGCCCCAGCAGGGCCAGTCGGTCACCGTTGCGCAGGGGGTGGGTGGCTTGCGGTATCCGCTTTGAATGGGGTCCATGGACGGCACAGTTGTACTCTGCCACGAGGGCGTCGACACCGCCGATATGATCCGGGTGGTGGTGAGTGACGAGGATGTCCGTCAGGGTCAGGCCGAGTTGTGTCAAGGCTGCTGTTACCGCCGTACTGTCGCCCGGGTCCACTACCAGAGCGCGGCCGCTGGCCAGGTTCGCAAGCAGCCACAGGTAATTGTCGTTGAAGGCAGGAACGGTATGAATCTGAACAGTCATGGCATCTCCGCTGGCGTATTGACCAGGCGTACATCAGCCTGGCACTGGCGTTGTGATAGTCGGTTGTGTCATGGGGATGGATGGCTCATCATAACACCCCAACCCGATATGATGATGGCTGTGTGGTGAAACCCTTGATCAACCGGGTACGCAGTGGCCTCGCCGCTATGGCCCGGCCACCGCTGCCGGATGCGCTTGCCGAGTCTCTGGAGCGCTGGTATCAGTCGCCCGCTGGTGAGCAGCTGCTGGCCATGGAGCGAGAGCATCTGCATGAATCTCTGCGTTTGCACCCCGGTTTTCGCGCTATGCTACTGCAGGTCTGCGGCGAGCTGGACTTGCTGGCAGATGGCCCGCAGCTGCACCGTTTTGCCCTTTCTAATCTGACTTCGGCGCGCTGTGCGGCGATCACCGACTTTGATGCCTTGCCATTGCCCACCAACACCATCGATGTGGTGCTGATGCACCATGTACTCGATTACTGTGAGCTGCCTCACGAAGCGCTCAACGAGGCCGCTCGAGTGGTAGCTCCCTCCGGCTGCCTGGTGGTTTTCGGCTACAATCCGTGCAGCTGGATGGGGTTGTTTAAGTGGCCCATGCGGGTGATTAGCCGCAACCAGTTGTGGCACTGTCGCATGTTGAGTCTGTGGCGGGTCAAGGACTGGTTGCGCTTGCTCGGTTTCGAAACCGAGGTGGTCCACTACGGCTGCTTTGCTGCACCGTTGCAGTCCCGTCGCCTGTTGCGATTTTTGCATCGCGGTGAGGGCTTACTGCGTAAAAGCGGTCTGCCTGTGGGGGGGTATTATATGATTGTCGCCCGCAAGCAGGTCGCGCGTCCTGTGTCTGCCTGGACGCCAGCTTGGCTACCGCGGAGTATTGCGCCGGTCAAATTGGGTGACAGTACCCGTGTCAGGCAACAAAGTCTGCCTGAGCAGGAGCGCAGCGACTCTGACGTTGGCAAACCGGCCAGGTGATGCCCGCGGTCCTCTATTTAGTACAGGAAGTTCAGTTTGAAAAAAGTCGAGATATTTACCGATGGTGCTTGCCGTGGAAACCCGGGGCCGGGCGGCTGGGGTGCGTTGTTGCGCTACGCGGGCCAGGAGAAAAAGCTCCACGGTGGTACCCCGGATACGACCAACAACCGCATGGAACTCACGGCCGCCATTGAGGCCCTGGCGGCACTCAAGGAGCCCTGTGAGGTGGTACTGACCACCGACTCGCAGTATGTGCGTATGGGTATTACCCAGTGGCTGCAGGGTTGGAAAGCGAAGGGCTGGCGCACTGCCAACAAGCAACCGGTAAAAAATGTCGACCTGTGGCAGGCACTCGATGAGCAGGCCCAGCGCCACCGCATTGAATGGCGCTGGGTGAAGGGCCATAGCGGTCATCGCGAAAATGAGATAGCTGATGCCCTTGCCAATCTTGGCATCGATGAGCTGCCGTGAATTGACCAACGAGAGAGATCATGAGACAGATTGTATTGGATACCGAAACCACGGGTATCGAGCTTAGCCTGGACCACCGTATCATCGAGATAGGCGCGGTGGAACTCATCAATCGCCGCCCGACCGGTCGTCACTTCCATCGCTATATCAATCCTCAGCGGGAGGTGGAAGAAGGCGCTTTCCAGGTTCACGGCATCAGCAACGAGTTTCTTGCCGACAAGCCCTTGTTTGCCCATGTCGTCGATGAGTTTATCGAGTTTGTTCGCGGTGCCCAACTGGTCATCCACAATGCGCCTTTCGACGTGGGCTTTATCAACCACGAGCTGGGCAAGCTGAACGGCGCCTATGGGCGGATACAGGATTACTGCTCGGTGATCGATACCCTGGCGATGGCGCGGCAGCTGCACCCCGGACAGAAGAATAATCTCGATGCCCTGTGCAAGCGCTATATGGTCGATAACTCCCAGCGCGATCTTCACGGCGCGCTGTTGGATGCGGAAATTCTGGCTGACGTTTACCTGGTGATGACCGGCGGGCAGGTTGATCTTGCCCTCAAAGGTAAGAGTGAAGAGAAAGGTTCCAGCGGTGTCAGAGGCATCCGCCGTCTACCTGCAGACCGCGCACCTTTGGCGGTGATCGCCGCGGATACTACCGAAATGGAAGCGCATCGTGCCTTGTTGGCGCGCATAGCGGTCAAATCAGGAGACAATTGCCTTTGGCGAGAAGAGTAGGCCGGGCAAAGGGTGCTAGTATTGATAGCGAGTAAGAATATTGATGACCAGTAAGACTGTGCACTCATAGGGAGTGGAGTATTGTGTCGGGTGCCCCGAGTACAGTAATAACAGACAGTGAATTACCGAGCATGTCGGGGATTTCCGCCGATATCGTTGCAATCCTTCACAGCGAAGTTGTGGCGCTGAAGGAGAGCGCCGAATCCTTGCTCTTCAACACGCCTTTGGCACACGAGGCACTGAAAGAAACCTTCAATGAGCTATGGGGTGTTTGCCAGCTGCTGGAAATGCCGGCGGCGGCGAGCCTGGTGAGAGAGCTGGATAACACCGTGACCTTTCTGGTGGAGCAAGGCCTGTCTCCCTTACAGCACCCGGAGTTGTCCATCACCCTCAATATCATTCCCAAGTTGGTGCGGAATATGATCCGCGTCAACCGCAGGATCCCTTTTTTGTTCATGCCCGAACTGGCCGATTTGCGCCGTTTGCAAGGGCTGCCACCTTTGTATGAGTTTCAGTTGTTGACGGACTACGAATGGCCGGCTTCCGACCAGTTTCACGGTGAAACTGAGTTGACTGAGGAGGCGCGGGCAACCCTCAAGAAGCTCAAGCAGCTCTATCAAGTGGGATTGCTGGATATTTTGCGCGGCACCAATACCATGAAGGGCGTGGAAGTGCTGGCCCGGGTAGCAGCCAGAATGCAGCTGTTGTTCACTTCATCGGCCGAGGTGAAGTACTGGTCACTGGTTGAGAGTGTCACCAGTGCCATGGCGCGGGGATCTCTCGCCTTCAACCCGGTGCGGATACGCTTGTTAGCGGCGCTGGAGCGCCAGCTCAAAACCTTACTTGATGGCCCGAGCGGCAAATCTCCTTACCCGCTCGGTCTGTGGCGAGCCTTCGCCATTCTGCTGGCTATGGTACCCGATCGCGATAACACTGCTCTTGAAATCAGTGAATGGTGCGGCGCGCCACGCTTTGATTTTACCGATAGCGATATTGCTGAGGCCCGCACGGTTGTCTTCGATGGTGACAATGAGAGCCTGGCCAGTATCGTGCAGGATGTGGAAGGTCACCTCGGTGTTATCCATGCGCTACTTGAGCACCTCGATAGTCAGGGCAGCCTGGTGGCAGATGAAAACACGGTATTTGCCGACCAGCTCAGGGAACTTGCGGAGCTGTGTCGCAGCCATAGCTTGGGCCGCGCAGCCTCCCGTCTGCAGGGTCACCATCTGGATATACTCGAGGCCGGAGTCAACTGGCCAGAACGAACTGAGCTGCTGCGGGATATTGTGCATACCGTCCTGTATCTGGAGTGTCTGTTGCAGCACATTCGGGAGCAAAATTTTGCTCTGCACGGATTGTTGGGTCAGCTGGACAGGCGCAGTGTTGACGATGTCGTGGATGAAAAACTGGTGGCGTCCAGCATCAGCGCTGTGTGGAGTGAGTGCCTGCGCAAATTGAGTGTTGCCAAGGACCTGATCGACGACATTGCGACAGAACGAGGTGGCGACGATATCGCTGTCACTCTTGAGACGGAGTTCGACGAAATTCGGGGAGCAGCCCTGTTGGCGGGAGAAGAGAGAGTGGCGGGTATTGCCAGGCGCTGCCGGGATTTTGTGGCGACTGCGCTGGGGGCAGGTAGTGTGGTGTCCGCCAGTCTGGCGACGTTTGCCGATGCTGTGGTAGCTCTGGAGTATTACTTTCAAAACAGCCGCACTGGCGAGCACACCGATTTTGTGCTGGTAATAGCGGCGGAACACTTGTCAGAACTGGAGGCTGCGCTGCCGTGAATGCCGGAGATGATGTCTTTCTGATCGGCGATGCCAGAGTCGCTGAGCCCCTGGAGGGGTTGGTGGTGGTAACTGCCGGTAATCAACTGGTGTTGCCGCCGGGTGCCGATAAGCCACTGTGGAGCCATCAACAGTTACCCTGGCAGATCAACAAGCTGGATACGATCCACTATTTGGGCCATTACAATGGCGAGCGCTGCTACGCCCTCGAAATCAACGCCGACGAGTTCGCCGGTCTCGAGTTGCACACGGTGGGGCTCGGCAATTATCTGGGCAAGATTTCTGATGGCCTGTTCCGCCTGTTGGGGCGTGCTCTGCAAATTACTGACTGGTATCGCAGTCACCGTTATTGCGGTAATTGTGGTGCTGAAACCACTCTGCTCAACGGTGAGCGCGCCCGCGCCTGCAGTGCCTGCGGGCAGTCTTATTATCCCCGTTTATCCCCTTGCATCATGGCGCTTGTGGTGCGTGGCGACGAGTGCTTGTTGGCTCGCAACACACAGTGGAAGGGCTCGTTTTTCAGCGCTCTGGCAGGTTTTGTCGAACCGGGAGAATCTGTGGAAGAAGCCCTGCGTCGCGAAGTGATGGAAGAGGTCGGGTTGCAGCTGGGTGAATTACACTACTTTGCCAGCCAGCCCTGGCCTTTTCCGGGGCAGCTAATGATCGGTTTTTTTGCCGATTACGCGGATGGTAATATCGTGGTCGACGATGTCGAAATTGCCGAAGCCCACTGGTTTCACTATCGCAACCTGCCAGAAATCCCCGGCAGTTTTTCCCTGGCGGGGCATCTGATTCGTACCTTTGTGGAACGTTGTCGGACCCGCAATGGTGACTGAGCGCACCATCGCAAGGCAAGGCGCCATTTCCAATTTTATTGACTGAGGTAATAACCCGTGCAATTTCTAGCTGATTACGGGCTTTTTTTTGCTAAAAGCATGACGCTGCTGGTGATGCTGCTTATTGTTGTGGCGATGGTCACCGCCGTTGGCACTCGCGGGCGCCGCGGTGAACCGGGGCAACTCGAGATCCGCTCTCTCAATAAACAGTACGATCGCCTGCGCGATATTGTGACCAGCGGCCTGCTGTCGGCGGAGGAGAGGAAGGCCGTGCTCAAGGCCCGTCGGCGCGAGGAGAAGAAGCGTTTAAAGGAGGGGCGCGGCAAGGCCGGCAAACGCCTGTTCGTGATGGACTTTCACGGCGATTTGAAAGCGTCGGCGACGCGCTCTCTGCGGGAGGAAGTCACCGCCGTGCTTGCCGAGGCCACGGCGGCTGACGAGGTGGTGGTGCGGCTGGAAAGTGGTGGTGGCATGGTACACGGCTACGGTCTGGCCGCCAGCCAGCTCGACCGCATCCGCAAGGCCGGAGTTCCTCTCACGGTCTGTATCGACAAGGTGGCGGCCAGCGGTGGCTATATGATGGCCTGTGTGGCCAATAAAATTATCGCCGCACCCTTTGCTTTTGTGGGTTCTATCGGGGTTGTCGCCCAGCTGCCTAATTTTTATCGACTATTGAAAAAACATGATATCGATTATGAAGTGCTGACCGCTGGAGAGCACAAGCGGACAATGACCGTGTTTGGTGAAAATACTGACAAGGACCGTGAAAAGTTTGTTGAGGATCTAGAAGAAACCCACGTTCTGTTCAAGCAGTTCGTCGCAGAGCACAGGCCGCAGGTGGATGTCGACAGCATCGCTACCGGCGAGGTGTGGCTGGGAAGTCGCGCCCAGACTCTGGGCTTGGTAGATGAGGTCATTACCAGCGATGAATATATTATCGGCCAGATGGACAGCGCCGGTGTCTTTTCTGTGAATTATCGCCATCGGCGGTCCCTGCCGGAGAAGGTTGGCTTTGCTGCTGAAGAGAGTGTCGATAATCTACTGCTGCGCTGGGTGCAGCGCCTGACAGGGCCGCGCCGTCTTTGAAGAATGCCTTCTTTGAATAGACAGTACGTTTCACACCGCTGGCAGGAGCCTGGGCCTGTGCAGCGGCATGAAACGTACTAACGCATTGTAGTTGTGGCGGATTAATCGCGCTTGCGGAACAGCGGCTCGGCAGTGTCAGTGGCGGCCTGATAGCTGACAGAGAAGTCATTGAGGGAAGCTATTGCAGCTTCCAGGTCGGTGCCTTCGCGGAGATCGTAGGCATCGAAACCGCAGCGCTTCAAGTAGAACAGCTGGTCCTGAATAACGTTGCCGATGGCGCGCAGCTCGCCGCGGTAGCCATAGCGCTCGCGCAGCAGACGGGCACTGGAAAAGCCGCGACCATCCATAAAAGTGGGAAAATTGATGGCGATCAGCGGTGCCTGCACCAACTGCTCGGCAACTTTCTCCACCTCGTCCTCGCTGCCCAGCCAGGGCGCGAGGTTTGTATTGTCACTGTTGTCGAGCCAGCGGGCGAGAGGCACAATCAGCTTCCCTGTTGGCAGCTCAGCATCGAAATCGGCGGGGATTACCTGCCATTCATTGTCGATGACCTGATTGTCCTTAATGAGCCTTGGCATAAATACGCTCCTTGAAGGGTTCGAGGCCGATGCGGGAAAAAGTGTCATTGAAGGATTCGTCCCCTTCGCGCTTTTCACCAAACAGGGTGAGGATTTTTTCGATGACGTCGGGTACTTCCTCCTGCTTGAAAGACGGACCCAACACGGCGCCAAGTGCGGAGTCGCGCTCAGAGCTGCCGCCGAGCTGAATCTGGTAGAACTCTTCGCCCTTCTTGTCGACGCCGAGGATACCGATATTACCCACGTGATGGTGGCCGCAGGCATTCATGCAGCCGGAGATATTGAGGGTCATATCACCGAGATCATAGAGGTAGTCGAGATCGTCGAAGCGGCGCTGAATAGCTTCGGCGACCGGGATTGACTTGGCGTTGGCCAGTGAGCAGTAATCACCGCCTGGGCAGCAGATCATATCGGTCAGGGTGCCGACATTGGGGGTGGCAAAGCCGAGGGGTTTGGCTTCCTGCCAGAACTCGAAGAGCCGCGCTTTTTCCACATCTGCCAGCACTACGTTTTGGTGGTGGGTGGTGCGGATCTCGCCAAAGCTGTATTTGTCGGCCAGGTCGGCAATCGCCTCAAGCTGGGCGGCGGTGACATCGCCCGGGGGCACGCCAGTGGGCTTGAGGGACAGGGTGATGGCGGCGTAGCCAGGCTGTTTGTGGGCAGTGACATTGCGCTCCAGCCAGCGGGCAAAAGCCAAGTGCTCGGCCTTGTGGCTGGCCAGTGTTTGCTCGGCTGCGGCGTCGTCCAGCTCCCGGTAGGGAGGCTGGGTGAAAAAGCTGCGGGTGCGCTCCACTTCCTCGTGGGTGAGGGTGGTGGGCGTGTCCTTGAAGTGTTGCCACTCCTCTTCCACTTTGGCCGCGAAGGCCTCGGGAGTCCAGGCCTTGACCAGGATCTTGATACGCGCCTTGAACTTGTTGTCGCGGCGGCCGTAACGGTTGTAGACCCGCAAGATGGCCTCAAGGTAGGTGAGCAGGTGCTGCCAGGGCAGGAACTCACGGATCACACTGCCGATAATGGGGGTGCGACCGAGTCCGCCACCGACATAGACCTGAAAACCTGTTTCGCCCTCGGCGTTCTTGACGATCTGCAGGCCAATATCGTGCACCTGGATGGCGGCACGGTCCTGCTGAGAGCCGCTCACCGCGATCTTGAATTTGCGCGGCAAAAAAGCGAACTCGGGGTGAAAAGTGGACCACTGGCGGATAATTTCACACCAGGGACGGGGGTCTTCAATCTCATCGGGGGCGATACCGGCGAACTGATCGGAGGTGACGTTGCGGATACAGTTGCCACTGGTCTGGATGGAGTGCATCTGCACTTCCGCCAGTTCCGCGAGGATATCGGGCACCTCTTCCAGGCTGGGCCAGTTGAGCTGGATATTCTGCCGCGTGGTGACGTGGGCATAGCCCTTGTCATAAGTGCGGGTGATATGGGCCAACTTGCGGACCTGGCGGGATGACAGCAGCCCATAGGGTACCGCGATGCGCAGCATGGGCGCGAGGCGCTGGATATAAAGGCCGTTCTGCAGGCGCAGGGGCAGGAATTCCTGATCGGTGATCTCACCGTTCAGGTAGCGTCGGGTTTGATCCCGGAACTGGGCAACCCGTTGATCAACGAGCTGCTGGTCGATGGCGTCATACTGATACATGGAGGTCCGCTACAATCCGATAGATGGAG
>Ga0265293_10005781_pt1 | contig 20389 bp, 18 predicted proteins | sample Munlanlewell138R_FD_192505 | JGI IMG/M metagenome (GOLD analysis project Ga0265293, IMG submission 192505) | Leachate microbial communities from a municipal landfill in Southern Ontario, Canada - Leachate well 138R | ecosystem: Engineered > Solid waste > Landfill > Unclassified | place: Canada... | reverse complement strand
ATTATACCAAAATATCGGAGGCTTTTCCTCGTTTTAGCCCCAAAACAAAGGCTTTTTTATGGAATATTCGAATAACAGTTTAAGAGTTTAGCTTGTAAGTTGAATTTTACGGAAACTCAAACAACTTTGAGTTTCCGTAAAACGCAATAATCATGTAGAAAATTACATTGTATTTCATGAATATCAACTCATGAATTCCCCCTATGTTAGGATAGTTGTCGGGTAGGAAAAATCATTATATGCGAGTAGCCAAGAGAGAGAGGATCATTATGGCTACATACAGTAAAGAATTTAAAGAGAAATTAATTAAACTAATGCTACCACCCGAGAACAAGCCAGTTAAGGAACTAGTTGATGAATATAATATTCACGAGCAAACATTGTATAGATGGCGTAAAACAGCACAATCAAAAGGAGGTGTCTATCCAGATAAAGTAAGTTCTAAGCAAAAATTCTCAAAAGAAATGCAGTTACAAATTATTGTTGAAACCAGTTCATTAAATAACCATGAGCTTTCGGAGTATTGTCGACGTAAAGATATATATACTGAAGAAATAGAGTCTTGGAAAAAAGAATTTATCAATGGTGAGACAGATGAACAGTCTAGGCTCAAGCAAGAACTAAAAGACAGTCAAGCAGAGCTAAAGCTTGGTTCTTTTCCAATCTCAGTGAAACTTTGAATTAGCAATAGAATCGACAAACTCTCCTATTGTAGGTAAAAACAAAGCCTCAGTAGATATGCAAAACCAAAAAATATCCTTTCTGATGGTAACCTTACCATTTCCTTTAGGCATTATTGATACTTTATATCATTAAGTAACAAAGTCACAGAAGATGCTTTTTGAAATTGATATATTAAAGCAGAAATTTAAAAATTTATAGGAGGCTTGACATGGCAAAGATTGAAGCGATTGAAGGTATTGGTCCGGTATACGGAGAAAAACTATTAGCTATTGGAGTTAGAACGGTAGAAAAATTATTAAAGACCGGTGCTACAAAAAAAGGAAGAATACAACTTGCAGAAGATACTGGTATCAGTGAAAAGTTGATTCTTACATGGGTTAATCATGCAGACTTATTCAGAATAAAGGGTGTTGGACCCCAATACTCTGAATTATTAGAAGCATCAGGAGTAGATACAGTTGTTGAACTAGCAAATCGTAATCCTGAAAACTTATTTGCTAAAATGTGTGAAGTTAATGCTGAAAAAAGACTTGTTAGACTTACCCCTGCCCTAGTACAGGTGCAAAGCTGGGTTAGCCAAGCAAAAGATCTACCAAGAGCGGTATTCTATTAATTAAAAAAAGAAATCAAGTTGGAAAAACAAGTTTTACTAATTTGACCAAGCTGTTTAGTTATTAAACAGCTTTTTTCATTTCTTTTATTTTTTTATTCTTTTATTATTTTTATTCTTTTATTTTTTTTATTCTTTTATTTTTTTGTTTCTTTTATTTTTTTTATTTCTTTTATTTTTTGTTTCTTTTTGTGTTTTATCTTTTTACTTTATATGAGTTGTCTGTATTCAGTGGGAGAAATACCAAAGTGCTTTTTAAATAGTTTGGTAAAATGAGCCACATCCTTGTAACCTAACTTGTCTGAAATTTCATAGACCTTGTCATTGGTAGATTTAAGGAGTTTTTTTGCTTCATTCATTTTGTATCTTATAACATGATCGGTAAAAGACTCATCGGTTACCTGCTTAAAAATCTTACTTAAGTAGTTAGGATGGATTTGAAGTCTTTCTGCAATGGTTACAAGAGAGACATCTTCATAAACACTTTCTTTAATGTATCTTAAGCCCTTGTTTACTAAGAAATTGTTTTGTTTACTATCAGACTCTTCTATGGCTTGGGTAATCTCTTTAATGATACTAATCAAGAAATTTCTCATATCATCAATGGAGATTAGTTCATTTATAGAGTTATATAGGTCATTTTCTTTATTGTAAAATCGGTAATTGGTTATTTCTAAAGAGTATATGATTCTTATTAAAAAGACAGATAACAAAAAGGCTATTCTTTCTTTTTGCCTTACATCATTTGCAACAATATGCTTGGAAGATTGCATAATCTGGTCAATTATTTCTTTTACACTGGCATGACTTTTGTTTCTTAAGGCTAAGACCATATCTTCTTCTCTGGTCTTTAAAATATTATCAAAGTCGTCAACCACTATCTTTTCTTTTGTAGCCTTTATTTTCAATTGAGCATCTACTACCACGTTTTTACCAAGAATAACCCTGTATAGCATGGCATCTATGGCACTAATGTATGAAAGGGTTACCTTTTCAATAGAGCCACAGGTATTACCTACTCCAACAGAAAGGGAAAATCCCATATTTTTATTTACCCAGCTTTTAACATCTTGTAATCTAGAAATTAGAAAGTCTCTTTGAATTTTTTGTTTAGAACAAACCAAAAGGCCTATTCTGTTATCAAGATTAAAGGTATAGCACTTGTAGATGTCTTCTAGCTTTTGTTCCATAGTGCTCATTATGGCTGCCTTATAAAAGGAAAAATCATACATATTTAGTTTCTTTTGAGAGGATGCCAGTTCAAATTCAGCTAGACAGACTACAAAATTATTGTAATCAATATCTATTTCAGTGGTTATAGCTCTGTCAATAATTTCACTTTTTTGTCTTAATTTTCCTTCCATTAACATTCTAAAAAAGTTATCCTTGAGAACCATTATGTTCTCTCTTAACTTTCTTCTGATGTTGTCATTAAGACTGACCTCTCTAATCTTTTCATCTATTTGCTTTTTTGCTTCTAGTACCTTGTCTACTAGGGTCTGTTGCACAAGAGGCTTTGTTAAATAGCAAAAGGCATTGTTGGTAACTGCTCTTCTAGCATATTCAAAATTTCTATAACCGCTTATGAGTATAACCTTAATATTGGGATAGGTCCTATTTATTATCTCTAATAGGTCTAAACCGCTCATATCTGGCATAGAAATATCAGTTATAACTACGTTGGGCATGTAGGTATCAATCAAATCCAGGGCCTCAGAGGCGCTAGAAGCGATAGCACTTACATTAATGCCATGTTCCTCCCAAGGTATGGAAGTGGCCATTCCCTCTCTTATGGATTTTTCATCATCTACAATTATAATATCAATCATTTTCCTGCTCTTCCAACCTGTAGGGAACCCTTATTGTCACACTGGTTCCTTCTTTGTGCTTGCTCTCTATTTCTATTCCATATTCTGGGCCATAGTAGAGTTTGATTCTTTTTTGAACGTTTCTTAAGCCTGATTCGCTTTCTAGTCTAACAGAGTTGATACTGGCATTTATGAGGTTGAGTTTCTCTTCTGTCATTCCAATACCATTGTCTGTCACCTTTACTATTATATCATCTTTTTCTTTTTCAACACAAATAGAAAGCTTACCAGCATCTTGGTCTTCTAGACCATGAACAATAGCATTTTCAACAATTGTCTGAATAATGAGGTTTAAGATAACACATTTTTCTAAATCACTAGGACAAGATATTTCATAGGAAAAGGATTCTCCATAGCGAATTCTTTGGATATCTAAATAACATGCAATTCCTTCTAGGGCATCTTTAAAGGTGGTTAAATCTCTTCCCTTGTTAAAGACTTTTCTGTACATGGTAGAAAGGCTAACTACAATTTTAGATATTTCATCTACATCATGCTCTTTTGCCACCCAGTTAATGGTGTCTAGGGTGTTGTATAGAAAGTGTGGATTAATTTTATCTTGTAAGGATTGAAGTTCAAGTTGCTTTCTATAGAGTTCTGCTTGGTACAACTCTTCAATCAAAACAGTAACCCTGTCTGTCATTAGGTTATAGGCACAAAAGAGTTCCTTTATCTCATTATCCTTGCAGCCTCTTGCATCTAGTTTACTGCTAAAGTCACCAGAGCCTACCTTTTCCATACCAGCTACCAGACTAGAAATAGGTTCTTGTATATTAACACTAATAATCTTACTAAAAATCAAGTAACCTGAGGCTAAAACTAAGATGGCAAGAGTTAAAGAAATTAAAGTTGCATATTCATAAATTTTGGCAGAAAAATCTTTAAAAGGGATAACATACATAAGAAATACTTCTTTATCCAAATCTAAGGCTCTCATATGTAGATAATACCAAGAGTAGTTGTATTCAAAATCTACAACCTCTTCTTTGCTTAACTTATCATAGTTTCTTTGGGTAAATACCTTTAAATGTAGGGCCATTTCATCTTTGTAATCTGGATAGAATAAAAAGTCTTCTTTAGATACTAGGACATTTTTTGTGTTTGCTGTAAGACTGATCTCTTGTAAAAGTTGGGCAACCTTATCTTTTGACAAATTAAAGGAGATATAAAGACCCTTTGGTAAATCTTTATTCAATAAATCTGCCTTGTAGGTAAAACTTATATGTCCTTCACTTAAGGTTAAAATTCTATGCTTTTCCAATTCCTCCCAAGGTTTAAACTTACCCTTAGCATCAAAAAACCAAGGGAGTTTTACGTAAGAATAGGGTATTGCAAAAGAAGCTTGATCTCTTAAAAGATATTCTTGATCATAGTCATAGATTAAGACCTCTTCTATTAGGTCATTTGTTCCCACTGCCATCTTAAGAAAGTAGCTTACATCCTTGGGGGAACGACTGGGGTTACTCTTGTAATAATTATTTGCTGCATAGTCTGATAGTATAGATGAATTTGCAATTGAAGATGCTAACATGTCCATAATCTTTACTTGACTAGAGTAGACATCAACAATCTGCTTATCCATAACATTTATCATTTTTTCTCGATTTTTAGTGGACAACTTTACAATAAAAATATTAGTTGCTGATATTACCAATAAAACAGCAACTAGTAAGACTAGAAAGATGGTCATCATTCTAGATCTTAAGTTACCTTTATTAAATCTATTTTTTAAAGTTTTCATCCTAGTTTGCTTCTGACCAAGTCAACAGCCCTTTTGGCTTCATCTGTGGTCTTTGCATCATACCATATTACAGTTTTTCTATCCTTAAGAAAATCAATGTTTGCTTCTATTTCCTCTAAGCTTAAGGTAGCAATTGTAATCTTATCTCTAAGTTCTTTTTCATATTGCTTGTAAACTTCGATACCCCTTGGTGCATTGGGGTCATTGGATATTTCTATAAACTTTATATTTTCCACCTCAGCTACTGCAGGAATAACATGACCTCCTACAGAGTGTATATGGAAAAATACTCCATCAAAACTGTTAGCTATTTTTTCTAAATAAGGGACTTCAAATTCTCTGAACAACTCATCGGATAACATGGTAGTGGCATCCACTGATAAATGGCCAGCATATCCTTTAGGTAGTAATACATCAAAGCCAGATATGACATAATCCTGGTATTCATCTACTATTGAGGCTTGTTCTTTTAAAAGATATATAATTGCATCGGTACATTTTCCTGATAATTCTAACAAAGCATCAGGGTCATCATAGAAATCATAGAAAAAATCATTTCCTCTTAGGGCATTTACCACATCCAAAGGACCATCAATCCCCCTAAAGCGAATAAAAAGATTCTTATTCACTTTGCTTTTCATATATTTCATTCCTCCAACTACTAGATTACGCCATAGATTGTTTTCATCCACATTAGCTAATTTATAGTCTGAATAATCAAATATTTCTTGATGGTGCCAAGAGGTTCTATCTGTAAAGGATACTTCACCACCCATAAAGGCTGAGTGTTCAGCAATTCCATATCTTGCTGTTGTTGAGGGAATTATATCATCTTGGATATCTTCTCTAAGATTCCAATAGGTTGTATCTCTAAATATTAGAAAATCTAAATAGGTTTCCATATTATTAGGTAAGCCAAAGGAGTCCAAGCCTCTTTTAGGTACTGGAATATCCATAACCTCTTTAATTTGAATAAGAGCTCCTCCTTTTGAAGAGTTATATACTTTATTTGTTCTTTCAATTATTTCATTAGTTCTTTTCATATCCATAAAAATTTACCGCCACCTTTAGTTTGATAACAGTATACCTTTTTTTATAGCCTTGTTCAACATAACAAAAAGGATAAGATTTCTCTTATCCTCTAGGTTTAAATTTACTTTTTTTAATTATTATCTTAAATAATATACGAGATTTTTGCTTATCCTTTTATGGATCCAACCATAATTCCGCCAGCAAAATATTTCTGTAAGAATGGATATGCAATAAGGATTGGTATCATGGAAACAACCATCATGGCGCCCCCAAGTCCCTTGGAGTTAATTAGTAGCTCTGTGGGGTCGAAACCTTGAGCAATCATCATTTCCTCCCATAACTTATCATTTCCTTCACCCTTCATAACAGTTTCTCTGATTTTAACTGGGAAGGTCCATCTTTCAGGTCTTCTGATATAAATCATAGCGGCATAGAAAGTATTCCATAATCCAATACCTGTTAGTAGGCCTAGGGCTGATAGAACTGGCTTGGAAAGAGGAAGTATAATCTTCCAGAAAATGGTCATTTCTGCAGCTCCGTCTATTCTTGCAGACTCGGTCAGTTCGTTAGGAATTGACCAGTAATAATTTCGAATCAGAGTCATGTTCCACCCCGATGCTAGTCCTGGAATAAATAGGGCCCATAGTGTATCCATTAGTCCTAATGCTCTAATAAGCAAGAAGCCAGGAATTGTTCCTCCACCAATTAGCATTGGGATAATAACCATGTAATATGCAAAGAAGTTCTTTCCAGGTAATTCTCTCTTACTCATTGTGTAGGCACCTAAGGAGTTAACCAATAAGGTTAATGGAGTTCCTACTGCAGTTATTAGAACTGAGTTAAGTAAGGGTCTATAAACTGAGTTATCTTTAATAATCATTCCGTAGAAGGCTAAACTTGGACGTGAAGGCCAAAGTTGTAGGGTTCCTACTGATGTTTCACTTAATTCAAATGAGTTTTTAAGAACAAACAATACAGGAACAACAATAATTACGGTGAATACGAAAAATCCCAATATGTTGAATACGTTAAATATTTTTTCTCCTAATGATCTTTTTAACAATTTACTTCACCTTCTTCCTATATAATCGTTCTTCCATCTTCTGTTAAGTATTTACTTGCAAAGTTAGCACTCAACATAAGGATAGTTGAAATAATCGAGTTAAACAGTCCTGTCGTGGTTGACATACTGAATTTTCCTTGTCTAATACCAGTTCTGAATATATAAACGTCTAATACTAGAGCAGTTTCATCAAGTAGTGGATTTCCATCTGTAAGGGTAAAAATAGGTTCGAACAGTCCTCCCATGATTCCTGAGAAGGAGAATACTAAAAGAACAATTATTGTATTTTTAATACCAGGTAATGTGATGTATCCTGTTTGTTTCCATCTAGAAGCACCGTCGATAACAGCTGCTTCATATAACTCGGGATCAACACCACCAAGTGCCGCCAAGTAAATAATGGATGAATACCCTACTCCTCTCCACAACCTCATAAAGGTCATAACAAGAGGGAAGATTTTTGGTTTACCTAAGAAGTATATCTTTTCCCCTCCAAGCAGAGCAATAACTGTATTTATGTATCCAGTACTAGGAGACATCAATTGAATAAAGATACCACTTACAACAACCCATGTTAGGAAGTTAGGAAGTGTAGAAATGGTTTGTACACTTTTCTTAAACCACATTATACGTATTTCATTCAATAACAAGGCCAAGATTATGGGAGCGGGTTTTAGGAACAAATAGTCCAAACCAATAAACACCCATGTGTTTCTAAAGGCATCCCAGAAAGCTCTCAAACCGAACAGCCTATCAAAGTTCTCAAATCCACACCAATACTTAAAACCACCTGATGTGAACTCTTGGAAAGCAATCATGATACCTGGCATAGTTATATAGCGGAATATATAATACAGTATCAATCCGGGAACAATCATAAGATAAATAGTTATATTTACCTTTGTGAAGATTCTTTTTACATTCTTCTTATAAACTCTCTCATTACTTACGTCCAATTACAACACCAACCCTTCTTTAATAAATCCCTGTATTTTCGATATTATAATAATATTGTTATTTTATCATACATAGGTCTTTCTCAATACATGAAAATAATAACTTTTATTGTATTTATATGATTTTTCAAATATTTGAGCCTACAAAGCCTTTTAACAAATCAACACAAGCCCTAACATCTGCCATGTCTACCATGCCAACAGGACCATGGACATAACGCATAGGAATTGAAATACCACCTGTGCGTACCCCTTGATTTGAGGTATATATTGCCCCTGCATCTGTACCGCCAGCATCTAAAACTTCTGTCTGCCACTTAATATCTGAACTTTCACAAATCTCTTTCATTTTTGAAATTACTTTTTGGTCGCATATTACAGAGCGATCCATAATCTTAATAGCAGCTCCACCACCTAAAATAGCATTTCCATCTTTTACTGTAGGTGTGTCAAAAGATGATGTAACATCTACCGCAACCCCTATGTCTGGCTTTATTACCCTGCTGGCAACTATGGCTCCCTTTAGGCCTAATTCTTCTTGGCTAGTAAAAGCATAATAAATATCATGATAGGGATCAGTAGCTTCCATAAGAGCCTTAATGGCAACATAGCAACCTATCCTGTTGTCTATTGCTTTACCTATAACCCTATTGTTTTTTAATTCACATAAAGGTCCATAATAAGAGCCAACATCCCCAGGCTTTACATATTGCAGAGCATCTTCTTTATCCTTAGCTCCTATATCTGCAAAGAGGTCTCTTACATTGTTACCTTTAATTTCTCCAGTATCCTTTTTATATCCTAAAACTCCCACTGTTCCATTTTGAAAAACAATACGATTTCCTATAGATAGAGCTACAGGGATACCACCAATAGGTCTTAGGTTTATAAAGCCCTCACCAGTGACTCCCATAACCATAAAGCCAATCTCATCTTTGTGAGCAGAAATCATTATTCTCTTCTTGTCTTTTCCATTTCCTTTTTTAAGGGCTATAAGATTGTCTATACCATCATAGATAATCTCATCTACATAATCTTTTACTAAATCTTCAATAAGCAAGTTAACTTCATCTTCTCTCCCGCTCACTGCAAAAGTAGAGGTCAGTTTGTCCAGTAATTCCATTTATTCTTGTATGATAGGTCAAGGACTTATCATACTCCTCCTATTATTTATTCTAATATATCCGGTTCAAAACTCTTTTGTTTTTCTTCCCTTATTAATTTAACCATCTTCTTGCTTTTTGTCAAAACTAGAATCAGTAACAAAAAGTTGGTTGTAAGAAAGAGAAGCTGAAATTGGGGAACTTCAAACACGAAAAAAGCATTTACATTATTTTCTATAAATCCCTTTAAGAGCCCTCCTACCATAGGAGCAATAGCTATTATTGTAGCAATGGTTGCTGTATAAAAGCCATCATACAAGGACCGGTCTTCTTGGGGAATTATTGCATACTTCTTTGTAAACAAGGTTATTGAAAAAAATGGTCCAGTAATTGAGGCAGTTATATTAACAATTATGGTCATAATGTATCTGGTTGTCATACCGGTAAATCCCCACATGAGAGAATCCACAAAGTAGGCTATAAAACAAAAGATTAATAAAAGGTCTGTGTTGTACTTATCCACCACCTTACCTATAAAGGGATACCATATAAACTGTAAAAGAACGTTTAAAATGGCAGCAAGGGATAAAAAGGTATATGAAAGACCTAAGTAATTTAATTGATAAAGTATGTTGTAGGACATGGCTATATACCAAATGAAATAAAAGGTGGAAACAAAGGTCATAAAACCCATAAATTCCTTATTCTTAATGGGAACTAAAAAGACATCCTTAAACTTAATCTTATTTCTAACCTTTTTAACCTCTGGCTCATGAATCTTGTAAAAGGAAAAGCTCTCTAGCCACATCATTATCCAAGACAAGGAAAAGACAATTAAAATAGCTATATATTGGTCTTTTGATGAGTCTATAAAAGAAGATATGATTATTGGAATTAAAAAATGGGCAATTAAAGAGATCTTATTACGGACACTCATGTAACGGCCCCTTATTTTTACATCAATTAAATCCACAAACCAACTATTAATAGCAATAGCCATAAAGTTATTCAAGGCATAGGCTATTAGTGACATAGCAATCATGGTATAAGATGCCAGGGGGCCAGAGTATACCAGGGGGACCCAAGCAGTTAAAACCAAGAGGGTCTTTATAATTGTGTTTGATATTAAGATAAATCTTTTTCTACTTCGAATCCTTTGCATTAGATAACCTGCAAAGATGGTTAGCATACCTGCTACCGTCCCTAAAATTGGGATATAGCCTATTAAGACCTCAGGTGCATTTACCTTATTAAAAAGACCAGTAAGATAGGTAGCCCCTGTCATAAGAGCAAAGACCGTACCTATAAATCCTTGATTTATAAACCAATCTCTATCTTTTTTCCCAGGAAGAGTTAATAGCCTAGTGTCGTTGCCATATAGTAAAACAGTGAAAAATTTCTTTAAGGAGTCTTTTAACTTTCTTTGCATACTAGAACTCCTGTAGGGTTAATATTTCAGGACCATTAGCACCTATTGCAATAGTATGCTCGTACTGTGCTGACAGTGACCCATCACGGGTATAGGCTGTCCAACCATTAACTTGATCCACATACAGCTCATGGCCTCCTTCGTTTATCATAGGTTCTATAGTGAAAACCATTCCCTCTCTTATTCGCATCCCCCTACCCTTTTGCCCATAATGCAAAATGGCTGGGTCTTCATGCATATCCATTCCGATACCATGACCAGTAAATTCTCTAACAACTGAATATCCATTTTTTTCAGCATGGCTTTGTATATGATATCCAATATCTCCCAATCTATTACCATCTATAGCTTGTAAGATACCTAAATCTAAGCAAGTTTTTGTAACTTCCATAAGTTTTTTTGCTTCAAGACTAATTTTGCCAACAGCATAACACCAGGCAGAATCTCCCATCCAGCCATCTTTTTCCGCTACCATATCTACCTTTATAATGTCTCCCTCTTTTAAGATATATCCTGAGGGCATGCCATGACAAATCTCATCATTTACAGAGGTACAAGAAGCATAAGGATAACCTTGATAGCCCTTTTGTGCGCAACGGGCACCATGAGAGCTGATAAACTCTTCTACAAATCTGTCAATATCCATGGTGGAAATACCAGGTTTTATAAAATCTCTTAAATTCTCATGACAGGCGGCAACTATTTTGCCCGCCTCTTTTATTTTACTTATCTGGGCCTTGGTTCTTATATTAGTCATAGGGCTTCCTTTTAATTTTAATGAAAATATATCATTGTCCCACTTTTATATCAAGCAGTGTACTGTCATTAATAAAGAAATAACTAAAATGCATGGTTTTATTTAGAGTCTTTAATCTATCTATAAGAGGTTGAATGGGCATGTCCACTATAAAAACCAACAATTGGTCTGCATCTTCTGTAAGAGGATAAAAGATTTTGTCATAAAAATCAATTTCATCAAGAACAGCTTGGCCAGTTATTTCATAATAAAAGCTATCATATCCCTTACTATCATAAAAATCATAGTGATCATAGAAGACATGGCTTTTTCTTAAGTAGTCTAAAGGCACATTGAAATAACCATAAAAATTATAATCATCATCAAAGGCTGTATCATTAAAGGTTGCATCCACAAAGGTCCACTTACCATCAATTTCAACTATATTCCAAGTATGGGCTTCTCCGTCCACCTCTCCATTTACTTTAAAGCTCTTTAAGCCTACCATATTGGACAACATGTAAAAGGCATCTGTGTAGCCTTGACAATTTGCAAGTCCAGTAATAAGAGAATAAGCACCGGTTATATTATCCTCATCATCTTGTCCTAGAGCTTCATTTGAGTATTCTAATCTATCAATTATATAGTCATGAATAATAAGTTCTTTTTCAAAGTCAGACATTCCTTCTTTTACATTTGTTTCAACAAAATTCTTGGCTATATTGTACAGTTCTCTTTCTTTGTAGTTTAAAAGAGAACTATCTTTAGTCCTATAAGCATAATAGACATTATCTCCAGCATAATAATTCATTTCATAAAGAGCATACAGATTTCCATTACTTCCAGATAAAAGGGTTCTTTTTATGCCCTTCAAAGAATAAGTGCCTAGCTCTTCTACATCTGCTAGATCTTCTTCTAAGCTTACTCTTAAAAATATGGTGAAATATCTTTTTGCTAGACTTTCTTCAAAGTACTTGTAAAACTCATCTTTGCTCCCAATATAACGAGCATCATTAATGCTCAATTGATCAATCTGCCAGTTTTTAGAGTAGGGGTTAAAGACATAGTCACTTTGAATACTCTTGGTGTATTGGGTGTTCATAACAACACAGGCTGATAAAAGCATTACAGCAACAATGGTTAGTATTAGAAGTAGCTTTTTGTAGGACCTGTACATCTTTTTACACCTGCTTACACAAAAGTATATAAGCTCCACTTATACACCTACATTTTATCACAAGTTTAGAAAAGTTATTGCAAGTTACCCTATTTCTTTGAATAATATACAAAAAAATGATGTAAAAAGCTTAAAATAAAGAAAGAAGCAAATATCATAGTCCCCATTAATAGGTATGAAAGAAGCAGCTTCTTGTTATATAATATTAGTGATTGGATAAATAAAACAATACTAATAATATATGGAGGTATTTTGATGAAGTTAAAAGAAAACTGTAAGTATGACATTATGGCAGTTACAAGTATGGGGGTAAGGATTACACCAGTAAATCGCCAGCCAGTTAATGTTAGCAATCTATATGAAATGCAGGCTACCAGTGCAGAAAGTAATGTTCTTAATGTATCTTCTGCTCTTGGTCTAAAAGCTAAGGTTTTAACCAAGTTTGTTAAGGACAGCCCTATTGCCCTTTATATAAAAGGTGAATTAAGAAAAAGAAACATTGAATTTGAAGGTAAAGATGTAGACCAAGAAGGTCCTTGGGGATACAGACACCAGTTCAATATAGCAGATAGTGGTTATGGAGTAAGAGGACCTAGGGTTCTTAATGATAGGGCTGGAGAGGTGGGAAGAACAATTAAAGCTTCAGACTTTGATTTAGATAGAATATTTAAAGATGAAGGATGTAGAATTCTTCATATTTCAGGCCTAATAGCAGCCCTTTCTGAAGATACAGCCCAAGCTTGTCTTGCAATTGCTAAAAAAGCAAAAGAACATGGCACAGCTATTTCTTTTGATTTAAATTACAGGGAGTCCTTTTGGAAGGATCGTAAACAAGAACTAGGATTAGTCTTTAAAGAAATTGCCTCCATCTCTGATGTTTTAATAGGAAATGAAGAAGATTATCAATTAGCCCTAGGCATTGATGGTCCAAAAGGCGGAGGACATGAAGTGTCCAAAATTGATGGTTTTAAAGAAATGGTTACAAGAGTATCCAAGGCTTATCCTGAAGCTAAGGTCTTTGCCAACACCTTAAGACAGGTCAACAGTGCTAACAATCACCTTTGGGGAGCTCTTTTGTATGCACAAGACAAGTGGCATGCTGTAGAGCCTAGAGAAATTGAGGTTCTAGACAGAATAGGTGGAGGAGATGGCTTTGTAGGAGGCCTATTATATGGTCTGCTAAAACAATGGCCTTATGAAAACTGCTTAAACTTTGCTTGGGCCAGTGGAGCCTTTGCAACAACAGTACTAACAGACTATGGTCAACCAGATAATGAGGATGTTATTTGGAGTATTTATGAAGGAAATGCCAGAGTAAAAAGATAAAAAAAGAATATTTTTTGAAAAATAAAAAGGCTATATATTAAAAATATAATGGCCTTTTTTTATTATTACAATTATAGAACCTTTTTTCTATTTCTTCATTTGGGCAACTTTTTCTCTTAAAAGATTAAGTTCTTCTGCCATTTCGAAATATTTATCAACTTTCATAATAACTAATTCAGCATAACCGTTTCTAGTTATAATAATAGGTTCTTTTTCTTTTGAGCACATTTCTAAAGTTTTTTTAGAGTCCCTTAGAACAGCTATAGGTACTATTTTGGGTATCTTCATCTTACGCCCTCCCTTATTAGTATGCTATCCTAAATAGAACATAATATCAATATACTTTTCTAAATAATACCCATATTTTGTAATTATTGTCAAAAATATTGTCTTAAATAACACACAATATTTAACTTTTTCTTAAAAAACTATTCCTTCTCCCACTTTAAAATAGGCTTTCTAGCTGCTCCTACCTCATCTAGTCTTCTTACATAGGTGGTGTAGGGGGCATTTCTAACCATTTCACCATCTTCTTCTGCTTCTTTTGCTATCTTTTTCATAACCTCAATAAAGCCATCCAAGGTCTCCTTGGTTTCGGTTTCTGTAGGTTCAATCATCATGCTTTCACTTACTATGTTAGGAAAATATATGGTAGGTGGATGATAGCCATAGTCAAGAAGCCTTTTTGCCATATCCAAGGTACTTACATTATGCTTATCCTTTTGCCAGTCTCCAGATAGAACAAACTCGTGCATACAAAATCTATCAAAAGGAATTAAGAAGCTATCTCTAAGACCAGCTAAGATGTAGTTGGCATTTAACACTGCAGTCTGGCTTGCCTTTTTAAGGCCATCAGGTCCCATGGTCAAAATGTATGAAAGAGCTCTAATATAGACTAGGAAGTTTCCATAAAAGGTTCTAACTCTTCCAATAGATAGGGGTCTATCATAGTCTAAGAAATATTTATCATCTTTTTTAGAAATAACTGGCTTGGGCAAGAAGGGTACTAATTTTTCAATAACACAAATTGGACCAGCTCCAGGGCCACCACCACCGTGGGGTGTAGACATGGTTTTGTGTAAATTAAAGTGAACCACATCAAAGCCCATATCAAAGGGTCTAGCAATACCCATAATGGCATTAAGGTTTGCTCCATCGTAATAGAGTAGACCTCCCTTGTCATGAACGATTTTTGCCATTTCCACAATGTTCTTCTCAAAAAGTCCTAAGGTATTGGGGTTGGTTAGCATTAGACCTGCTACTTCTTCATCCATTAATTCTCTAAGAGCATCAATATCTACTAAACCTTCATCATCCGACTTAACTTCAACCACATCAAAACCTGCTGTGACAGCAGAGGCTGGATTGGTTCCATGAGCTGAGTCAGGAATAATCATCTTGGTTCTTTTAAAATCTTTTCTATTGTCATGGTAGGCCTTAATTATCATAATACCTGCCATTTCACCATGGGCTCCCGCTGCTGGTTGCAAAGAGGCTCCTGGCATTCCAGTAATCTCACAAAGTAACTCTTGTAATTGATAGGCGGCAGCTAAGGCTCCTTGGGTTTGAGAACTATCCTGATAAGGATGCAGAGCACTAAAGCCCTTTAGTCTAGCAACATCCTCATTTATCTTAGGATTATACTTCATGGTACAAGAACCTAAGGGATAAAATCCTTGGTCAACCCCATAGTTTAACTTTGAGATATTGGTAAAGTGCCTTATTATATCAATCTCTGAAACCTCAGGTAAATCCAATTCTTCTTTTCTTAAATATTTATCTTCTACCTTATGCTCTTTAACTTGGCTTTTGGGTAGAGAGAAGGCCTTATTACCTTCTTTTGAATAATCAAATATTAGCTTAGTCATTGTATTCACCTACCCTCTTTAAAAATTCATCCATATCTTCTTTTGTTCTTTTCTCAGTAAGAGCTATGAGCCAACCTTTTTTCGTATTTAGTCCACCAATAATCTTATGTTCAAAAAGATGTTTATTTAGCTTATCTAAATCTAAATCTGTCTTAAGAGTAAACTCATTAAAGAAAGGAGCATCAGAAACTTTTTGGAACTTACCAGTCTTTAAAAGGCCTTCATAGAGGTAATGGGCATTGTCCATACTTCTTTGGGCTACTTCTTTTAAGCCTTCTTTACCAGTGATACTTAAGTATATGGTGGCCATAAGGGCGCATAGGGCTTGATTTGAGCAAATGTTGGAGGTTGCCTTGTCTCTTCTAATGTGTTGCTCTCTAGCTTGCAAGGTTAAAACATAGGCTGTTTTTCCTTCCACATCTACAGTCTTTCCTACAATTCTTCCAGGTATTCTTCTCATAAGCTCTTTTGTGCAAGCGAAAAATCCTAGATAAGGTCCTCCAAAACCTAAGGGAAGACCTAGGGGTTGCCCTTCTCCTACTACAAAATCTGCACCAAATTCAGATGGAGCTTTTAAAAGGGCTAGGGCCATAGGATTAGCTGAAACTATTAATTTAGCTCCCTTATCCTTTACATATTTCCCTATTTGGTCCATATCATAGATATCTCCATAAAAAGAAGGATACTGAACACAAACAGCAGCTGTAGAAGAAAGATCCTTATTAAACAAATCCTCTACATCAAGCTTTTCATACTTAATATTTCTAAACTTTAAATAGGTTGCCACAGTCTCTTCATATTCAGGATGAAAATCTCCTAAAAGCAAGATATCTTCCCTATTTCTAACCAAAGATGAAGCTATAACACAAGCTTCAGCCAAGGATGAAGAGCCATCATACATAGATGCATTAGCAACATCCATTCCGGTCAACTTACATATCATAGTTTGGAATTGAAAAATCCCAGCTAGGGTACCTTGGCTAATTTCTGGCTGATAGGGAGTATAGGCTGTAAAAAACTCCTGCCTTGAAATCATATGTCCAATAACTGAAGGAATATAGTGGTCATAAGCTCCAGCACCTAAATAGCAGGCATATTGTTCTGTGTTAGCATTTTTTTCTGCTAAACCCTGCATGTACTTTATTAATTCCATTTCAGACATGGCAGGTGGAATATTTAAGGGCCTATTTAACCGAACTTCCTGTGGAATATCCGAAAACAGATGGTCTATGTCTCTTGCCTTACACTTTTCGAGCATCAATTTCCGGTCATCATCGGTTACCGGTATGTATCTCATCTAAACTTCCTCACTTTCGAGGAAATCGTTATATTCTTCCTCGGTCATAAGGTCATCAAGTTCAGAATCGTCATCTAAGATAACTTTTGCAAGATAAGTTTCATAGGGGTTTTCGTTTAAAAGCTCAGGACTATCTTCTAGTTCAGGATTTCCTTCAACTACAGTTCCATCAAGAGGCATATAAACTTCTGCTGCTGTTTTAACCGACTCAATAGTGCAAAGAACATCTCCTTTGCTTAAAACTGCATCCTGTTCAGCTGCTTCCACATAAACTATATCTCCAAGTTGATCTTGTGCATAATCAGTAATACCGATATATGCAAATTTTCCGTCTTTTCTAATCCATTCATGATCTTTTGTAAATTTCATACCTAACTCCTTGCTATTTTTCTATTTTTTGTATTTTTTATTATAAAACGGTTTTTTCACCGTTACAGCCTTTAATTTCTTGTTTCTGACCTCTACAAAAAGGTTTTGTCCTGATTTTGCATATGAAGCATCCACTAAAGCTAAAGCACAGGTCTTGTCTAAAGAGGGACAAAAACTTCCACTTGTTACATAACCTACCTTTTGGTCATCTTCATTATACACTTCATAACCAGTTCTTGGCACTCCTCTATCTATCATTTCTAGTCCTGCCAAGGCTTTTTTATCATCACTTTCTAAAATACTTTCTAAGGCCTTTTTCCCTATAAAGTCTTTTTTATCCATTTTAACAAAAAACTTCAACCCAGCTGAAAGAGGATCAATATCCTTAGATAGTTCATTGCCATATAAAGGCAAGGCACTTTCAAATCTCAAGGTATCTCTAGCACCTAAGCCACAGGGTTTAGCACTTGCATCTAAAAGGCTCATAAAGACCTTTTCAATGTCCTCTGCCTTAGTATATATCTCAAAGCCATCTTCCCCTGTATAACCGTTTCTAGATACCATAGCTTTTACACCACAAACACTAACATCTTCTACAAAGGTGAAAAAGCCCATTTTATCCAAATCTAAGTCAGTAAACTTTTGAAGAATTTCTACTGCTTTTGGTCCTTGAAAGGCCACAACCCCCATAGTTCCTGATAGGTTTTCTACTTTTACATCAAAGCCTTGCTTGTTTTTGTTAATCCATTCAAAATCCTTATCTGTGTTAGAGGCATTTGTTATGAGCATAAGCTTATCTGAGTTAATCTTATACACTAAAATATCATCTACACAGCCCCCATCTTCATAGCACATGGGCGAGTACATAATACGATTATCAGCAACCGCTTCTATGTCATTTGTAAGTAGGTAATTTATGAAAGAAGAAGCATCTTTTCCGGTAATAGTAACTTGACCCATATGGGATACATCAAATATCCCTGCATGGTCTCGAACAGCATTGTGCTCTTCAATGATGGAAGTGTATTGAATGGGCATATAAAACCCACCAAAGTCTACCATCCTTGCCTTTAAGGATTGGTGTAGGGAAGTTAAAGGTGTCCTTTTCATCTGTTATCTCTCCTAGAATATATATTTATAATATGTATCACCCCACTACTTGTCAATGTGGTAATCATTCATTATCTTTTTTTCATTTTTTCGTACATTTCATTGTAGTACAAATAACCATCTGGATTGGAACCTGGGGATATTTGATTGCCAATAGCCATCATAAAGCCAGGACATTTCCTACCTAAATCCATACATCTTTTTACCTCAGCCTCTATCTCTTGCTTGTCCCCTCTCATTATAATTCTGGTATCTGCATTACCCACTATAGCATGAGTTTTTCCATACTTTTCGCAAATATATTGTAAATCTGTAAGAGGCTCAAAAATAAAGGCATCTATACCCATATTGGCAAAACGATCTATAAATGCATCAAAGCCTCCATCACAGGTAAATAAGACTTTTTTACCTGCCTCTTTTAAAAGGCTAATATTCTTTGTCACATAAGGAAACACATACTTATCATACCATTCAGGGGCAATAAAGGGACCAGATGACCAAACCATATCATCGTGAATCATGCATATATCCACATCTGACTGGGCCAAGGCCTTAAAGTGTTGAGAAATCCATTGGGAATACCTAATAGCAAAATCTCCAAAGCGATCTAAATCCTCTCCCGCTGCCCAAAGCAACATATCCCAGCCTAACATCTCAAGCATACCAGATATACAAGTCACATATATTCCAGAAGTACTTACTCCATGAGGACGTCTCAAGCGTCTAGCCTTATACTCTTTAGACAATTTATCAGCCAAGGCATCTATATCCACTGTGCCATAGGTTTCATAAAAGTCCAGATTATATACTTCCTCAGGATCTAAAAATCCTTCTATCTTGTTATCTATAAAGTCTTCATAGCCTTCAATAAAGCCTGCATGACCCATTTTTGTTCTTTTATTATCAAATATTTCCCCATGAATTCTTGTGGTCCAAAAAAGAGAAATATCCCAGTTTTTCTCAAATTCTATAACCGCCTTGTATTTTGTTTCATCATCAGAATTAGCATTTACATCAATGCCTGTAACCGCTTTTAATAGACCATATGCCCCTTGATAGGCATATTCGGTTCTAGGTATAATATCTGGCATTTGCAGGTTAATGGCCTGCATTCCAAGTTCATAAGACATAGTATCACTCTCCCCTTGTCAATTTTACCATTTATGATTATCTTTTCAATATAGATAGGTTTTGAGTTTCCACAAAATTCAACTTACAAGCTAAAACCTCAAACTGTTATTCGAATATATATATAATATTCCGCAAAAAAACCTTTGTTTTGGGGCTAAAACGAGGAAAAGTCTCCAATATTTTTGTATTATTAATTTGAACTAAAAATTGTACTAAACAAAATAAAAGGGAGACTCTTCATGAATAATATTACACAAAAGTCTTTACAACAAAACGGGAAACAGTAAATTTTGCAAAGAAAATAGCAAAAGACTCAAATCAAGTAGAAACCAAGTTCATTACTCAGTCTATTTATAGGATTTTAAAATCTGGAAGTCTTGTACTTAGAAAAATTGGAGTGGCTCTTGACGAGTCTATTGATATCAAAAATACTATTGACCGGCTAAGTCGAAATCTGAAGTACTCCATTTCAAAAGAAGTCCAAAGAAACTACAGTGCAGAAATGGTAAAACACCTATGAGAAGGTCCTGTCGTTTTAGTAGATGATTCTGCCAAATTTATGAGTTAAAACACAAACTAATTAACACTACCCTGCATGATTATTGCTTTTCGCAAAAACTCTTTACACTAACGTTTCTTTTACTTAAAGTTTGCAGCTAATCTACATCTGGATAATTTTAATTAATGCTCAAATTTGCTTTTATAATTCACCACATATATGTGTTTTTCTTTTTTTTGCTCTAATCATTAACACCTTTAATATTATATATAGTCATATTCCACAGCTCCGCATCTTGAACATGTTCTTTTATACACACGCACATTGCTCTGCCAGTTCTCATCATAATATGTATATTGGTATATCCATCCACCCCAATTGTGCCCTAGA
>Ga0265293_10005780_pt1 | contig 20390 bp, 29 predicted proteins | sample Munlanlewell138R_FD_192505 | JGI IMG/M metagenome (GOLD analysis project Ga0265293, IMG submission 192505) | Leachate microbial communities from a municipal landfill in Southern Ontario, Canada - Leachate well 138R | ecosystem: Engineered > Solid waste > Landfill > Unclassified | place: Canada... | reverse complement strand
CCCATATTGTTTTATTTGAGCCGATGACAAGATGGTTATCGCCAACAATGATGTTTTTCGTGCCGATAATCTTGTTCCCGTTACCCAATATGATATTGTCACCGCCGATTACGGTGTTGTCCTCGCCTTCCATAAAAATCTGCTCACTTGCCGAACTGCCACCGCCGCTTGCCAATACCTCATTAATTGCAGATACAATTTCCTTTGCATTGGTTTGCAAATTCGCCACATCGCCTACATCATTAAATGTTGCAAGACCTATATCACTTGGTTGTATTTCTGCCATTTATATCACTCCTCTCGCATATGCTCTACTTTCGTTCCAAATGACGATACCATTTCCACCGTCACCGCAGTAATATGGAATATCATCAATTATTTTGAGATTGTTTTTCACTTCAAAGGTTAAAAGGTTTTCCCAAGAGTAACTCTTTACTTCATTCCAACCCGATAAAGTATTTAAAACATCCTGCCACAGGCGGTAAGTAAAGATATATTCCACCGCCAAATGGGCGGGCTTAATATCCTCAATCACCTTTTGTATGTCGGATAAATTGTACGGCACACCCCGCTTGCTCATAAACTTGACTTCAAACAAATAATCACCTGCGTGTTCGACTATTTCAATCTCACCGTTAACGAATGACGCCGCCACATTTTTAACCATTGATTTGGTTACGGTACCCGTGCCACGCAGACGAGATAACACTCTGCCCCGTCTGGTTTCAATGTCCGCCGCATTATCGGGGATTAACCCAACATCAGCCTCATGCTTTGATATGTCTTTATCGGTAAGCAATACAAAAAACTGATTTTTTGTAAGCCGTACCTCTTGTTTTAACCGCTCATATTCTGACTCCAGGGAATCAAACAAGTTACTCATGACTTTGGATTTTACATAGTATGACGGCAGATATTTACGCAACGGTAATCACCCCCAGCACCGGCACAGACGTTTCAGGTACCGTTATATTTGAAGTAGCGCCGTTTACTTTTAAATTACTATAATCAAGCACCTCATCTACACTTAAAATGCAACCGCCTATTTGGGCATAGGAAATGTATGTTCCCGCAAAGGTGTTTTTCTTTAAATATGAGGAAACAGCCTCGGTTATCTTTTTCGTTGCAGTTTCTGTTGTTACACCGTTTGCCAGGGTTAGGGAAACCGATATGTTGATGGTCAAAGGGACTGCACTCTCCACCGTTACCGCTGCACCGATCGGTCTGCTTTCCTCTATGTGCGCTGCAACCTCTGAAATTAAATCTTCGCTTGCAGTTTGCTTGTCGGAGTTTATGATAATGACTTTTACTGTGCCATTCCCGTTCCACAGGGGCAGGCATTTTGCATCGCCCACGCCGCTGACCTCTTTTGCCCACATGACATAGTGATATTTGCTGCCGCTGGTGGAGGGAAGGGATACCTTTTCAAAATACCGCTCACGAAGTTCATCATCGCTTTCCTCGTCAAATCCGCCACTTGTAGAAGAGGTATTTGTGACCGATATTAATCCGCTGATTGTAACGGGGAATCTGTTTATTGCACCGATTGGCACATTGCCGACTTTGCCGTGTGTATCGCAAATAACACCCACGGACACATTTCCCGTGCTTTCAATATATTTTGTTTGTGTTACCGTAAAAACAAGAGTGTCCGATGCTACTTTATCACCGCTTGATATGACAGCACCCACATTACCCGAAACCGTAACCGCACCGCTTGCATAGGTGGCCGCTTTTCGGGTTAATCCTTGTTCGGCTACCTTTTTGTCCAGGTATTCACCCTTTGCGGTTGCGGCAAAACCGTTTAATAGGATTTCGGACAGCTTTGTATAAATCCCTTCCAGTTCCATTGCCAGCGGCTTTTGCGTGTCATAAAAAAAAGAGCCGACCGATTTGTCGAACTCCGAGGATATATTAGAGAGTAACCTTGACAGTATTTGTTCCTGTGTCATTTGATTCTACCTCCAAACTGACTGTAATTCCGCTTTTAGTACGCAGCAGAGCAAAGTTTGAAATTGCCTTTATATTAGGGTTTTGCAAAAGGGCATCTTCAATTTCTCTTTTTAGTTCCGATTCCACAAAGGATATGGGATAGTTGCTCCCTATGATTAAGTCCTCCAAATGGCATCCGTAATCCGTACCTTCATAAATCTTAAACCGTCCTTTTTCGGTACGCATGATTTTTTCAATCCACACTGTTATGTCATCTGTTTCAACCAACTTTCCGTCTTTAATAACAAAATCGCCTATGGAAAAGTCAAACAAAAAGGAGCGTGATGACCGCTCCGAATTGTTACTGTGTTCAATTATTATATTTTCTTTCGTTTTGGGAAACATCACTGCACCACCCCAATCACTATGAATTTTTGACTGTCGGCATAAGGCAATAAAACAACTTCCTTGCCAATATTAATATATTGCCCATTCTCACTCGTCTGCATTAAATCAATACAGCTTTTTATATGAGCGGAAGTTAGAATAACCTTATCTCCAAGCCGGATTTTTATATTGGATAGTTCTATTATTGTTCCGATAACAGGGGAATACCCGTCTGAATTCTCCCGCTGTTTTAACATTTTTGCAAGTTCTGTTATACCGTTTATATTAACCACCTCCGAAAATAAGCATAAAAAAAGACGAGTACTAAAGTAATCGCCTTTTTTAATTTATATCAATTAATCCAACTGATAAATTGGAATTTGTTACACCCTTACAACAGCTTTTCTTTTACTAACAGTTCGAGAACCTTCGCCTCGCGTTCCAACATATTCTTGTCCTTATGACCATGGTTTCGATGACGATTAATTCCTATGGCACAAAGCGGATCTACAAATTCCAAAGTGAAATTTTCCTCGATTTCATAATCAACCAGTTTTTGAGGCTGAATTAATTCTTCTGCAGTGCAAATATAGTAGTAATTATTCTGAATAAACATATCTTCATTAGTCCCCTTTTGAATACGATGAACATATCCATATTCACGAATTGATTCAGGAATAACAATCAAACCTGCTTCTTCCTTTGTTTCCCTGATCAATGCATCCATGTAACTTTCATTTTCTTCAATTCCACCGCCTGGGAACTTATAGTAATCGTACTTGGTGCTGTGAACCATGGCAATTTTGCCTTCCCGGATAATTATACTTCTGGCAGAAGGACGAATAAATCTGGTTCCATTTGGATTGTAATCTTCTGTATCTATTTTAAATAAAAGTCTCATCTTTCCTCCTCAAATTCTTGTTTATATTTTAATCACAACTACTCTACCAACCATTCATAATCCTGTCTGCAATCTACGATATAATCAATATACACCGTTTGGTCTTTAACTTGATATAAAATTAAATATCTTTTTTGAACGAGCATACTATGATATTTGTTGGGCGGTATAAAGTCAGCACTTAGAAACGGAAACCGTTCGGGCAGGTGGTATAAGGAGCGAATGGCGTCCATTAACATACTTTTCATTTTTCGTGCAGCAGAAGGACTTTTCTTTGCCAAAAACCGAATATGTGCCGTCAGCATTTGCCGGGCACGATCAGCAACCACTACTTTATATTGAGGTTTCTTTTCCATCTTCCACCTCACTGATAATATTTTCAAGATAGCTATCCAGTTCATCCGGGGAAACCCCGATACGACCGATTAGACGGTCTTCTTCCGCGGCAAGCAGTTCCTCACGCAATTTTAACATTTTTTCACGTCGGGTAAATGCTTTTATATCCATAACAACAAGATCGCCCTCGCCGTTTTTGGTAAGATATACCGGCTCACCCGAAGCTTTGCATAAATCCGCAATCTCATTATAATTCTGACGAATGCTTGCAGATGGTTTGATTTGCATAACATCAACTCCTTATAGCAGTATTATGCTTATATTATACTACTTTAATGCTATCAAGTCAATAATTTTCGATTAAATTTTCAAATCCACTTTCACATAATGCACACCGTTTTTAATGCTGTGACTACTGCCCTCAATAATATAATTCACCCCGTTAACTCCCAGCATATAGCCCGCCCGCGTATAGCTGTCCACCGCTTCTATAATTTCAAAGGAATAGTTTTCTTTGGGTTTTGAAAGCTTAGAAAGTTTCTTGTTTGCCACGGTAGTTGCATTTTCTTTTTCAGGGTCAATCTTTACAACTTCCTGAAGCAGACCATATTTTGATATATTCCCGTCATCCTTTAAAGTTTCCCGCACCGAATAATTTCCGTCCTTTTCAGTAATAACCTTAACGCTGTTTTTCATATCCTCGATGGAAACCGAATGGGAAACATTCCCTCGGAGCAGTGGGGAGTAAATAAGTTGTGTGTTTGGCGATAGTCTAAACTCGGGGTAAGCATAAATACTGCCAGTTGCATAAATCCTAATCCCACTTGGTGTAACATCGAGGTTGTACCCACCACCACAGAGTTCGAGAATATCTTTTAATATATCCGATATTGTTTTGTCAAAATATATCTTTGTAATCTTTTTTGTAAAGTCGGGAATGCTGTCAATCTCAATATTGAAATCACTGCACACTTTACGAATTGCTTTATACGCAGGCATGGCGTTAAACTGGTATGTTTCTTTGGACTTGTTAAGATACCAGCCAAAGTCGCAAACCGTGTACTCATTAATGTTTTCATCTCCATCATCAACGGACAGCACAATGCCCTTAAATATTTCCGTGTTGGTATAAAGGCGAATAATGCTGCCCTCTTTGGGCAAATATATATTTGTATGTTTTGCGTCACTTTTTGCCATATTAAAACTCATGGTGGTGGCAAGCTCGTCTACGGTATTTTGCCATGATAAATTTCCAACGGCAGGGGTTATATCAATCCCGTCAGCAAATAGTTTCATACCATATTCACCAACCTAAATTCTGATAAAGTTAGGGTATAATATAAGTCTCCGTCTTTTTTTACCGAATACTCAAAATCATCCACACAGCACACCATATTGATGGGGGTTTCGGTGATAATCATCCGTATTGGATACTTTGCTTCAATCCATTTGTCAATGATATATACATATTCAAACCCTTTGTATGACCTGTCTTTTAGGAAGGGATAATCACGCACAGGGAAAAAGCTTTCTATCCCAACACCTTTTAACCCCGGCTTGCCGATTAACTTTAATTCGCCCTGTGACACAGTTTCAAAAACCTCGTTATTTTGCGGTTTGGTTATCGTAAATTCCGCAGGGAGGACGGGCAGGCAGATAACTTGCTCCCTGTTATTTACGCTTAAATATATGTCCACACGATTACCTCCCGTTAAAGATTAGCAAGCGCCAGTTTTAGTTTTGGAACAACCTCGTCCACAATCTCCTCTGCTGACTTGCCGTCTGCATATACATTGATAGTGATGTTGTTTTCCGTCTTGGAATTTGTTTTACCAAGTGGAGTAACCTTTGCACCCCTATTCAAACTTAACAGTTCGGGTCCTTTTTCACCTACGATAACAGAACCCGCGCGTCTAACAATACCGCCCTGTGCAAGCATGGGGATTTGAGGGATTGGAATATGCGGAATGGCGGGAATACCAATCTTTCCGCTGATGGAATTTACTCCATCAATCATACCGTTAATACCACCGATGAATTTGCTAATAAGACCATTCATCCCGCTTATAATCAAGTTTACAAACCCCTTAAACCCGCCTCCGAAAGCATCAATCTTTGCTTTAAACGCATCCCACATTCCCAGAAAAAAGTTGCGAAACGGCTCACATTTGTTCCATAGCAAGATAAATGCCCCAACAATCAACCCAATCCCAAGTACAATCCAGCCGATGGGGCTTGCATAAAATGCGGCATTCAGCAGCCATTGTCCTGCGGTTAGCGCACCTGTAGCGGCTACTTGCACCCATGTGGCGGCGGAGTGAACGCCTTTCACAATTGCATCTTTGGCATACAGCGCAATTAAAATTCCCGTCTCAATAATATCTTTAGTCCGCCAAATGGAGTATGCAATTTCAACACCAAGCGCTCCCGACTTTGCCGCCTTCCAAAGATTAACCGCGCCCGTCCAAATAGCTGTTGTCGTTGCTACAATCTTTGTCCATGTGTTGGTTATAATCAACGCCGCCTTGTATGCAAGCACCGCATTTGTAATCCCCCAAACAATGGGTCCTATTTGCTCCCAGTTGTCCTTGATGTAGTTATACAGTTCCGTCGCCTTTTGAATTACAGTGCCCACCGCATCAACCAGGAGTGGAAGTCCCACATCTTTTAGCCAAATAAGAGTGGGTTTTGATTTTTCAAAGGCATTAAACAAAAACTCTTTCACATCCAGGAGTACGGCTTTTAGTGTTTTAAATTTTGGCATATTGCGCTCCACGGCAGAGCGGATATTGTTAAATGCCGATACGCCGTATTCCCAAACAGCAGTAAACACCTTTTTTATGGGCTCAAGGGCATTCTTTTTAAACCAATTAGCGGAAATCTGAATTTTATCTATGGCTGAAACAACCATCTTTCTTATAGCGGGTATTTTTGTATTCGCCCAGCCTGCAAATCTACCGAGTAGCGGTAGCATTTTCTCTCCCAGTTCCTGTTTCATATCGATCAGCGTATTTTTAAGCCGTACAAACTTTCCCTCATCCGTTTCGGCAAATGCCGCCGCCATGCCCTCCCAGCTTTCGGCAATGATGTCGTTGATAACAGCTACCTTTGCCATATCGGTGCCGTTTTCAAGGATTTTCTTTTGTGCATCGGTTACTTCAAACCCCTTTTTTGTCATGGAGTCATAGGCACCCGTTGTCATTTTTGCAAGGGCCGTCATATAATCGGTAAGCTGCATAGTAGTAAGTTCCACACCGCCCGACATACCCGCCGCATAATCGGTCACCGTTTTCATAATGCTTTTAACAGCCGTTTCATCGGTGAAAAAGGTAGCCGCCTCAGCAGCTGCGCTTGTTATGGCTGTACTACTGTAAATGGTGGATTTGGACAACTCTTTTGCGTAGTCCTTTATATTCTGCGATGCGCCATCACCGTAGCCCATGCTTGAAAGAGTCACATCAAGCTGTGTATAAACACGGGTTTGCTCTTTTGCAAGTTCCAGCGCCTCTTTACCAAAGTCTATCGCCTGCCGAAAGCCAAGGTAAGCGGTTACAACCCCTGCCGCCTTTTTGGCAAGGGAGGAAAGTTCGCCGCCGAGGGATTTGGACTGAGTACCCATTTTCTTAAGAGAGCCTGTGGCGTTAACGGTAGAATTTTTAAGATTGTCTGTGCCCTTTACGGCATTTTTAATGCTCGCTATAAAGCCTCCATCTTTAATGGAAAGGGTAGCCCCTATATTTTTCTTAGCCATTAACGCTCACCTGCCAATACTTTAATTTTTTCATGTTCTTCCTCGATATAAATTTCATATGCGGATTTATAGAACATTTTCTCCGTTAAAGATAGGTTTATTATATTATCCGGTGTAATTCCTCTATTTAAAAAGTGACAGAGCATGGCAAGTTCCCCGTCACTTTTTATTAGTTTTTTATCTCGTCAACCGCCTTTACACCGTCCACATATCCCGCAAGCTTTAAACATTCCACCGCAATCTGCGGAATTTCCCCCACATCAAATACCTTGTCAACTATCTCCAAAGGCTCAACGCATTCATAAGCATCTTGTAATTCTTTTGATTTTAAATTCGGCTCTGTTACACAAGAATACACCATGTATGCATCCCCGTTATCCATATCCTGTGCATCACGGGCAAGAGCCGCCGTGGGGCTTTCGATGGTAATGATGCCGTCAAGGGATTTTACATAAAGAGCAGATGTTTTCTTCTTTTTCTTCGCCTCAAGCTTTTGCTCTTTTCTGCGCAAAAGTTCATCAAGGGTTATTTTAGTATGTTTATCCATATCTTGCTACCTCGCTTTCACAACATCCGGAAAATCAAAATCGGTAAACCCGCCGCTGAATTCCTCTTCCAAGGTTTTAGAGCTTTCAAAGCTCATCAGCACCAAATCGGAAAACCAACAGTTGTTTAAGACAAGCCGCTCACTGCCATAGGCGTCGGGATCGGAAAGTTTTCCAATCAGCTGGCAACGAATGTCCCTGCCCTGCTTTATTGCATTTGCAAACTTTATCTGCCCACGGGAAAAGATTTTTTTGATGGTAAAAGAAAACTCCCCCGAATATCCTGTCATTTTAGAATCGCTTGCCATCTGCATGGCAAAGTCTAAATCCTCACGCTCTAATTTCAGCTTTGCCTCAAACTTTGAAACTTCGAAGATGGGCTCACCGTCCCAATAAATCATGCCCCATTTGCCGTTCATCACACGAGGGGCAGTAGGTTTTTGTGCCATTTGTTTCACCGCCTTAATTCATATATATTGTAAATTTTAGATCTTCCACAGCATCCTGAATTTGAATATTCGCTTTAACAAACACGTTGGTTCCCGTATTCGCCGTTTTAATCTTTTCTTCATCCCAAGAGGAAATATCTCGTGTCAGCTTAAGCCACGCGGCAGTTGCCTCAATGTCAATCTCTGCCTTGTTTTCAAATTTATCATAAAGAACGCCCAAATCCGCAAGGTCTTTTAAATATTTGTTTACGGCGGCAAGGAAGATAATTTTGTTATCGTAGCTGTTTTCCACTTTGCCGATAAAATCATCTTCAAAGGTAGAGCGAATATCATCACGGAGCATATCTGCCGCCTCTACAATTTTTATCTTCTTAAAATCCTCACCAAAGCTGTCGGTCAATGTGGAGAGAGAATTGACACCCCTTGCAATCTTTATCTTTGTGCCATCATTTATAAGGAGCAGCTTGCCCGTGTCAATATCGGTGTTTGGGTTCTCGCTCTCTGTAATTGCCTCCACCTCGGGAAGGGCATAGTATGTGGCGCTGCGGTTTAAAGGAAGTCCTGCCAATACTCCCGCAATCCGAGGGCAATATTCTGCTGCTGTATAGGTCTTTGAGCCAACCTTGATTCCGCCTGTTGCAAAGTTTACAATCCCGTCACTGTCCGCCGCCGTATCGGCAAGGACCGCTTTAAAGGTTTTATGATAATCTTTTCTCTGCTCCTTTATCCAGTCGGCAACAGCGCCCGTCTCACCGCTTTGAAGGGAAGGAATGGTGAGCCAACTCCACTTTTTGTTTTTAAGCCGTGTAAGAGCGGTGTTTATATCTCCGTCATTTGCAATTCGTTCAACAATAACGGCTGACGGGTTACCAAGGAAAATCTGCGATAAAAATGCGAGATTTGTCGCCGTATAATGGCTTTTTGTAATCTCGCTTTCGCTTGCATAGGTCTTGGTATCAAAGGTTGAGGTGTTGTCTTTTAAGATAACGGCAACAATTCCCCTCTCACTTCTTGACACCAAGGTTTCTGCCAGTGTTTGAAACTGAATCAATATTTTAGGAAGTCCCATTATAATATTTCAACTCCTTCTGAATTTGGTTGGATTGTTGAGGATATTCCTCATCAGACAAGGCGCAGGTTCCTCGTAATAACCATTGTTATTGCGAGCGGTTCTGCAACGCAGTATGGTGGGGAATATACCATCAAGGCATCTGAGTTCGGGAGGAGGTGAAATGTTTGTTCACCTCCGTGTGTAATGTTTTCATTTTTGGATACTCCGTTTCTTTTGTACCCGTTTCCTGCATAAAACTAATCTCAAAATATGCTGTTAAAGTGATTTTATCTGTATCAAATGTAATTTCGTCAGCGGATAGGAACCTGTCTTTTACGGGAATACTGTCATAAAAGAAAATATCTTTGAGCCGCTCGGACATAGCAAGCATTTCTTCTCTTGTTTCTATCTCAGGGTGGTAGGTAAGCTCAATACCTACCGTTACCGTTTCATAGTTTTTGTTTTGTTTAGATACCGACACGGGCAGCACATCAATAAAAAATGCAGGTTTTGTATAGCCCTGTGCCACTTCATTGGCTACAACGGTGTGCCCGTATTTGGTAAGCTTTGCAGCAATTGCTGTCTGTATATCTGATAGTGTTATCATAATTCCACATCCTTTGTCAGTTCATCAAGTAGCTTTTGGGCGGATTTTTCAAAGGCGCTCTCCATTTCTTTCACTGTGTTTTCTATCATTTTTTTGCCCTCAACCCGTCCTTTGGACTGTATGCCACGCACCGTACGCTGAAAAGTATTAAGCTTTTTACCCTTGCGGCGGGAACTGCCGCCACGGATAATCTCGTGTCCTTGCTCTACCAAATGGGCATGGCGCGCAGTTGACTGCCACCGCACAACACGGGAAGAGCCATACTTCTTCGGCTTTTTAACCCGCCAACTGCCCCTTAGCTTTTTTGTTTTACCTATGGGTGTTTTTGCTCTTGTTTTGGTAGATGCTGTTTTGGCAAGCGCTGATAACATAGCGTCCGTTTTGTCGGGAAACTTCTGCTCCATTTTATCAAACGCTTTTTTCAGTTCGTCAAAGCCGAAAACATCATCGTTACTCATAATCATCACCGCTAATATAGTTTTGCGGGGTATTTAAATCTACCTCTGCGGCTATAAATTGCAGTTCCTCGTGGCGCTCGTCTATGTCAACAACGGACAGGATTTCAAATTCTTTATTGTCATACAAAATCCTCATCTCAGGGTCTATCTTCCTGAAAAACCGTGTGGATATTTTGTAGGTAACATTAACCCCCGTTTCCCTGCTCTTGACAGGGGATACAAATGCGGCAACCGAGTATTCCTTTAAGGCAAGCTTATGAGCATGGGGTCTTCCATCAGCATATACAAGGACTGCATTTCCGTCCGCATCACGGGTCAGATAAACATCCTCGCCTTGAATCTGCAATGGCAGGGGGAGATAGGGTTTAAAAGGTTTATATCTTGGTACTGTTTCACCCATGCTGTTTGTTAGGATATCTGTGGGCTTTAAGAAGATAACCCTGTGTCTTAATTTTGAAAAATCCATTAAAATGCCTCCTTACGATAAAAGTCCAAAAGTCGAAACACCACATCGGGTACAGGCTCGCCGTCCCGCTTTTCATAAAAATGTGCAATAACAATCAGCATTGCCTGTTTTATGCTCTCCGGCAGTATTTCAGGTAAACTGTGCCGCAGGTAATTTTCAGCCATTTCTTTGGATAAAAGCAGGAGGATAGAAATGTATCCATCCTCCTCAGTGTGGTCAATCCGCAAAAACTCTTTTGCTTCTGCAAGAGTTATCATTCCAAATACCTCGGCTTTGTCTGCACTGCATAAATGGCGCCGGGTACAGTGGAGGATGTTACCTTTGCGGTTTTAACGCATACCCTGTCATATCCCGCCTTTGCAAGCATGGTATCGGTTATGGTAATTACCGCATATTTGCTCTTGCCTGACGCTCCGCCAATGGTAAAGGTTGTGCCTGCCGCAGTTTTTTCTTCAAAATCGGTATCTCCCGCTATAGCATACATAAACGGAATTGCCGCTGCAGTGCCACTTGCTCCTGCTTTGCCTTCAACCGTGATGGTAGTATCCCCCGTATCTCCCTCACCGCTTGCGACGATAAAAGTTACCTGTTGATAGTTTGTAAGTTCCACAAACGCTCCCGTGATTGCCGCGCCGAAGATTGCCCCCGGCACGGATATGGGTGTTATTTTCCCTAAAGTATCTATACGCATAAAATCTTCCTCCTTATCTTGCCCCTAAGGTTACAAAGGGTGAGAGTGTGCTGTTTGTACCTTTGTAGGGCGTTATGGGTTTATTCCAAATGGGCTGCCCGTCCACACGGTAGATGAAACGAAATACACTCTCGTCATACAAAAACCGCACATGGATGGAGCTTGCGGCATTGATGCCGCCCTTGTCAATGAGTAGGTATTGCGACATATCGCCCAAGATAATATCGCCGACACTTCCTGCCGCAGAGCACTGCTCAATAGGAACAACGGGCCTGCCGAACAGGGTACCATAGGGTTTTTCAGATAAACCGCCTGCGGGAATATATACGGGAGTATCTCCTACTTGCAGGGTATATAAATATGGCTCCAGTTCCTGATTGATATACCATACTGCATTGGTTCTGCTCCTGCCCCAACATCTTGACCACATTTTAATTAAGTTTTCTACCTTAATTTTTGCTGTCTGGTCGGTTTCCTTTGTAACGGTAACCAGTGCGTTGGAGTTTAAGATCCCCAGAGGCTGACCGGCGCCGCTGCCGGAAAGAATTGCATCGTCAATTTTAAACCCGAATTCCTCAGCAAATCCCTGTGTGATGACACTTTGCAATGCTGATGCATCCTGCAGCAGTTCATCGGTGGCATAGCAAAGGCCTGTCAGCTTTTTAAGGGATAAGTCCATTGTTCTAAACTTCGGCTTTGATGAAATAAGTTCACCCGCTTCGTTTTCCCAATAGGTCTGAATGCCGCCCCATCTTGCACCGTTGGCACGGGAAGAATCATCAAGTGCATTGATTTTAAGACCGTTTGCCCCTGTTGAAATGGGTATCTTTTTGCACTTCGGAGCAAGCACACCCGTATCAAAGGCGTGCTTTAACAGTTCACTTGCAAAATCAGTCTGCACCAAAAACCCACCATCCGAGGGCACGCTCTCGCTTGCACCGCTTGCGGCGTTTAAGAGCCTGTCATCAAGAACGGGGCGGTTTGGCTGTGCAGCGTTGTATACTGCCTTTAACTGTTCACCGAAGTTTGCAAATTTGCCGACAGTATTATTCGGCTTATCCGCTACGGTAACGGGAATATCCACGGGAGCAGAATCTTCAAGCATTTGCGCCATCTCCGAAATGGTATCATCCCAGTTTGCTATTTTGGCTTTCAGTTCAGCCAGGGTTTCTTTTTCCTCATCGGTCAGCGGTCTGTCCTCTTTGCCAGCTGTATCAAGCAGTTGCTGTGCCTGATTTTTTAGTTCGTTTCTTTTGCCCATCATGGCAAGTAGTTTTTTGTTCATAAAAATTAATCCTCCTCTACACAATGTGTTAAATAATTTCAAACTCGGATTTTAAGCTTTCTATCTCGTTTAGGTATGTTGCGCTTGGTTCGGGCTGCATATATTCAGTTGTTAGAGGCTCTTGCTCCGAAGCCAACTGCTCATCTTTCGGCAGTTTTTCAAGCAAAGAATTAAACACCACTCTGCGACCGAAAATATATGAATTCAAAATATCTTCTGTTTCAGGTTCTTTTTCGGTGTATAAAACCTTATCCGCAAAGCCCAACTCCACTGCCTTTTTTGCGTTCATCCATGTTTCGTCCGACATCAACCGAGATATTTTCGCCCTTGAAATACCTGTTTTAAGGGAATAGGCATTGATGATGCTTTCCTTGCACTCCTTTAAAATGGCAATTGCCTGTTCCATTGCGCCCTCATCACCCATTGCAATTGTCATGGGGTCGTGTATCATTAAAATGCTTGTTGGGGACATATATACAAAATCACCTGCCATTGCAATGACCGATGCCGCACTTGCGGCAATGCCGTCAATCTTAACGGTAACCTGCCCTTTGTGCTCTTTAAGCGCAGTATATATCTGACTTCCCGCCACCACATCACCGCCTGGGGAGTTAATCCAAACTGTTATGTCCCCATCGCATTTTTCAAGTTCCCCCATAAACATTTTAGGGGTTACCTCATCGCCCCACCAGCTTTCCGCGGCAATCTCACCGTCCAGACGGAGTATTGTTTCTCCGTTTTCCGTTTTACTAAAATTCCAAAACTTACGCATTATCCGTATCACCTCCGTTTTGTGTCAACATTGCATCATTCGCGCTTAACATATTTCCGTTTACAAGGTATAAATCTCCGCCCTGGTCATCGGGGATTGGGTTCAAATCTTCCAGTTCACGGATGTCGTTGGCTGAATACCACCCGTTTTGCCTGCCGATTGCATACCCGCGCATTCTTGCGGTAAAGTCACCCCTCAAAAGCCCGTCAACATTGAATTTAGCAAAGTATTCTTTCCGCTCGTACTCGTTTAAAAGACATAAATTAATGGCTTGCTCCCAGCGAACAAGCCACGGTCTTAGGGTATGCACCACATAGTCAATGGACTGATGCTCTATATTACTAAAGGTTGAGCGTGTTAAATCCCCAATCAAATGGGGAGGTACTCTGAATATTCTGCATATCTCGTTTAGCTGAAACTGCCGTGTTTCCAAAAACTGTGCATCCTTCTGCGGCATACCGATTTCATGGTACTTCATTCCTTCCTCAAGAACCGCAATTTTATGCGCGTTACTTGCACCCTTGTAAACCGTTTCCCATGACTCGCGCACCTTGCTTGGATCCTTTAGGGTGCCGGGATGTTCAAGCACTCCGCCGGGCCGGGCACCATTGGCAAAGAATTTGTTGCCGTAAACCTCGGTAGCCTTGGCAAGACCGATAGCCTCTCTGGCAACGCTTATGGGGGATAGCCCTGTCACGCCGTCAAACCCAATGCCACCGATATGGAAAACCTGCTCCCTTTTCAGGGTAAACATCTCACCTTTATCATTGGTGTAGGTATATATCCGCTCGTTATTTTGGTCTTTTGAAACGGCAGTCCGTGAAGCGAGCATTGGGTGTAGGCTTACAATCTCACCGCGTTTATTGCGTATAATCTGAGCGTATGCATTTCCCCAGAGCAAAAGGTTTGTCATCATCGCCTCTTTAAAGGCAAAAGCCGTCATATCATCATTTGGGCTATCGTGTATTAAATGGTACAACGGGTGGTCGGCGGCTTTTTCCTTGCCGCGGGGAAGGCGCTTATATAGCGGCAGGGGCAGACTTGCCATATCCTCAGCAATTACACGGACGCAGGCGAACACACCGCTGACCGTTATTGAATTTTCCTCTGATACATACAGCCCAGATAACGAAAGCCCGCCGTCAATATCCTCACCTTTTACGAAGTCATGATATCGTTGCTGCATATTATTTTGTACTTTCTTGTTTTTATTAAACCATCTCAAGATTCCACCTCCCGCATGCTAAAAATGGGCATGAAAAAAGCACCTCTCTTGAGATGCCTTTTTGCTTTTTGAATTCACATATTTACTTTTGTTCTACAAACTGTATCTTCAAACCATCAGGGTCCAACACATAGAAAAACTTTGTAGCAGGGTTTGGCTGGAATGGACCGCTATGGATTTCCAACCCTTTTTCTTTCACAAAACTCATCATTTCATCCACAGACTCAACTCCAAAACCCAAAGAAATATTTTTACCCATATCAAAGTCCTGCTTGCTCTCGTCGTAGATAAGCTCAACTTTGGTCTCACCGTCGCCTAAAAATACGATTTCCATTCCCGGTCCCGCTGAAAACCGTTTGTCTATGCTAAGACCGACTATTTCTTGATAAAACTTTAAAGAGTTTTCCATGTTTCTGACTGTCAGGGTAGCCCAGCAAAATTTCATAATATCACCATCAACCTTTCATATTTGTATGGAAACATTATATTATTTTTATAGATATTTTGCAAGGTGAAAGACATAGTTTTTCAATCACTAATTAAATAATGAGGAGGCCCCTCTCATCATAGACACTTCCCGCATTGCCGCCGTTACGGACTGCCCTATCAAGTGCCATAATGCTTGCCACCGCACCGTCAATCCGCTCCGTGCTATGCTTTTTGGAAGGTTTGATGTTTTCGGCGGCATCCGTTTCTATATGAACATTATCAAAATTCCACCGAAGGACGGGGTGGAAGTTATGAATAACCCTATTCTTAAGCACAAGGGTAAAGATTTCTTTTGTCGGCGGTGACATATCTTTAAACCCCTGCCCAAAAGGTATCATAGTAAGTCCTTCATCCTGCAGGTTTAAAATAATCTGCGTTGCATTGTACCTGTCATATGCAATTTCTTTAATAACAAACTTGCTTGCAATCTCCTTGATATCAGCCTCAATCCTGCGATAATCAACCACATTCCCCTCCGTAGTGCGGATAAACTCCTGTGCTTCCCAAACATCATAGGGTACATGGTCACGGTTGACACGCTTTTTTAGGTTATCCTTCGGTATCCAAAAGAAAGGCAGTATAATATATTTTTCATTATCGTCCCTTGGCGGGAAAACCAAAACAAAAGCCGTCAAATCAAGGGTGGTGGAAAGGTCAAGACCTGCATAACACTCTCTGCCTGTTAGTGTTTCAACATCACATACCCCATTGCACTCATCCCATTTATCCATCGGCATCCACCTGATAGATTGTTTTACCCATTGGTTTAGCCTAAGCTGCCTGAAAAGGTTTTCCTCCGCAGGGTTTTCCTTCGCCGAATTAAATGCTGCACGCACTTTTTCAATATCTATCGTATGCCCAAGTGACGGATTGACCTTATACCAATTCTTTTCATCTCCCCAGTCGGCGGTATCCTCCATGCCGTATATAACGGGGAGGAAGGTTGGGTCTATTTTTCTGCCCTCTAAAATATCCAGTGCTTTTTGATGCACTTCATAGCAAATACTGTTTCTATCCGTTCCCGCAGTGGTAATCAGAAAAAAAAGCGGCTGTGTTCTGGCATCACCCGAGCCTTTTGTCATAACATCATATAAATCTCGGTTTGGCTGGGCGTGGAGTTCGTCAAAAATAACACCGTGTATGTTAAGTCCATGCTTGGTAAAAGCTTCACTGGACAGCACCTGATAAAAACTGCTTGTGGGCTTGTATACAAGTCTTTTGACCGACATAATTGGTTTAATCCGCTTTTTGAGGGCGGGGCATTGGTCGACCATCTCCACTGCAACATCAAAAACAATGGACGCTTGCTGACGGTCGGAGGCACAGCCGTACACTTCGGCGCCCCACTCGTTATCACCGCAGGTAAGGTATAGTGCAACAGCGGCGGCAAGCTCACTTTTTCCATTCTTCTTTGGAATTTCCACATATGCTGTGTTATACTGCCGAAAACCGCTTTGCTTTACCGTACCGAAAATATCACGGACGATTTTATCCTGCCAAGGCAGAAGGTCGAAGGGAACTCCCCGCCATCTGCCCTTTGTATGCTTTAGCTGGTTTATGAAGTTAATGGTTCGTTTAGCCTTTTCTTCATTATACATTCGGCTTGTCACCGCCCAATGTCAGCAATTGCTCCATGATATCGTCATCATCAGGATTCGTGTTTTCTGTTGCTATACGGCTGCGGGAGGAAGGGGTAAGTCCGAACTGCTCACAAAATCGGTTCATCAATCGAAGATAAGTCTGCGCAATGGACACCTGCGGCACCTGCTGCCAATACCCTGATGGGGTTTTCACGATGGCACCGTGCTTGGAGATAAACTCTTCAGCCTCTTTCCACCTCGCATATGCCTGACAGTAACCCGCAAATGCGGTCATATCCACCTGCGTTAGAATCCCCATTTGCTCCATCTGCTTAGACAATCTGCGCCATTCTTTTTTTGCATCATCCGTCAGCCATTTGGGGCAGGGCGGCACTCTTTTCACAGGTTTTGGTTCATTTTCGTTAAGTTTTCGTTTTCCCGGATTCCCCTCAAGCTGTTTTATAGCCGTGGGTTTCGGTTTTCTGCCGCTCTGTGCCATCAGCATCACCCCCAAACACGGCACGAAAAAACAGCCCCCGGAAGGACTGTTTTAAGGTATAAAGTTTTTCTTACGGCATATGTTTTAGTTTTGGGTAGCCGTTTTCGACCTCCACGGTGTACCGCTTTTCAGTGCCGTCTGCCGCAGATTTGGTTATCACTCTGAAATCCCCTTGAAAGGCGCGATACATCCGAGCGATGTTTTCTCCTTCCGACAATTGTTCTACGATTTGGTTTAGCTGTTTGTCTGTCATTTTGGTGACCCCCTTTGTTTTTTGTAGTCACATATTAGCGTACAAACACATATATATCAAGGGTTACAGCGATATATGATACACAAGTATTCCGCCTTGAAACTGTGTAGTTTAAAGCTATATTTTAACGACAATATCTTCATTGAACACCACATTTAAAGACGAGCCGTTGCTCCATTTTACGAGCAGGCTGCCGATATCGTCCACACCCATAACTTCGCCGATTGTACCAACGGGCGGGGCAAAGGCATCGTCCATTTTACAAAGCCTAACCTTGCACCCCACGGGGTATAGCTTTCTTAGCCTTTCAACTGTTTCTCTGGAAGGAAAATTACTCATGGTCGATACCTCCGTTCCTATAGGCTGATTTATGTTTATATAAACATAAATCTGCTTATGCGAAGTTAAAATAAATGTAAAGTTGAATCATAAAATCCTTTTAACTCGGATTAACTCGGATGTTTTAACAAATACAACTTTACATATATTTTCAACTAAGTGCTTTAAGCCAAGCAATCAAGGAGTTATCCGCATGCCAATCCGGGACATCTGGCGTTAACTGTGTAGCAAGCTTATCAATAGCCTTTCGCTTCATTTCAGCATCAGCTCGAGCATAAATTTCAGTAGTATCAATACTGGAATGTCCAAGTATATCACGGATGTAAACAATGTTCACTCCGGATTGAAGCAAATGCATTGCTTTGGTGTGCCTAAGCATATGGGGCGATACTTCGCGTCCATCAGAATACTTGTTGAGAATATAGGTTACCCCGGCACGTGTAAGCTTTTGATTTTGTCGGTTCACAAACAAAGGATCATCCAATCGTTGCGGCACATCAAGACGGTTTTCAGAAATATATTTTTTCAGCAGCTCGGTTGTTTTGGACATCAGTGGAACATGACGCACCTTCTGTCCTTTTCCGTGTAGCGTTACTGTTGGGAACTCATCAAGTCGAATGTCCCGGACGCGTAGATTAACCAATTCACTGGCACGTGCTCCACTATCGTACAACAAGGAGAGAATAGCCAAATCACGGCGACCATTGGCGGTGCTTAAATCAGGCTTTGAAAAAATCTCCGTCATATCCCTAGCAGAAAGGTAACCCAATTGAGGTCTAGCATATTTCTTAAATGATATAGCGAGATTCCTCTGCAAAATCGCCATATGACTTGGTGACTCAGCTAGCAGATAGCGGCAGAAGGCATGAATAGCAGCCAACCGTTGATTTCGTGTGGAAATTGCATTGCCGCGCTCAAGCTCAAGCCAGTCTAAAAAATCAGTGATTAGTTTGTCGTCAAACATCCCAATGGAAAGTTTTTCAGGCTTAATCTTGCGATGGTCACGGCAATATATTAAAACTAAGCGAAATGTATCACTATACGACTTTATTGTGTTGGCGCTAATACCGCGTTGGCCCGGCAGATATATCGAAAGATATTTCGTGAGATGCGTTGCAAAATCAGTTTGCCTCATACAGCACCTCCAAATCCGGTAAAACATTAAAATGCTCTTCTGTTTTGCACACAATATCTGGATACATATCCGCCGTCAGTCTCAGATAGGCTTGTGTTGATGAAGTATCACAATGCCCCATATACACTGAAAGGAATTTTAACATGACACTCAAATCTTCACCGTTTCTTACGGCACGGCGCAAACAATGCACCGCAAAAGTGTGCCGCAGGTCATGGATGCGAGGGCCGGCTCCTTTGCCGCCGTGAGAAATTTTTGCAGCCCATAACCGGTCTCGAAACAAAGAATAAATATTCCCGGAACTGTAAAATCCCTTTTGCGGATTAGGGAAAAACGGGCTGTCCTGCCCCATAAATGTTAGCACATTGTTTGAGTAACGCTTAATTCGCGCCAACAACGCATCATCGACTGGCAATAATCTTTCTTTGCCAAATTTAGTGTCGTTGACTCTAACCACGCCTTGTACAAGGTCAACATCGCGAACTGTGAGATTCGTCGCTTCGGAAAGCCTCATGCCTGTTGCGTACAACATACGAAAGATTAGGGAAACAATTTCACAGCGGGTTTTCAAATGTGGACTTAGGGTATTGTCACAAGCGGTAAAGAAGCGTGCTAATTCTTCATTTGTAAAAATATATGGTTTGAATTCGTGTGCGGCACTGCGACGATATGGGTAAACATATGATAATATATTTCGAGCATTTAAATATTCGGCAAACCGTCTTACTACACCAATGCGCAGCCTTTGATTCGGAGGACTTTCATTCGGAGAAAGGTTTTCCCAAATTTCGGCAAGCTCTTTGGTAACCGAAGTTAGCGTGGAATCATAGCTTTCAGCAAGTTTAACAAATCGCAGAATGATTTGAGCCTCTTTATGCGCCTTTATCCCGCCGGCGCGCTTGTGAGCGATATAATCTTCGCCTAATTTTTGTAGTGTTTTGGGTGTATCATCACGCATCAGCATACACCTCCTCGGGATTGAGGGCGCAGCGGCGTAACTCCTCGGTTTCTACGCTCAGATAAATATCCACGCTGCTCATACCAACATGCCCGAGCATTTCTGCAATAGTTTCAAGCGGCACTTTTTCGCGTAGCAATCGTGTCGCAAAAGTGTGCCTGAGCGAGTGCATTCCGCGCTTTGCCCGTTCTCCGATATCAATTCCGGCAATCGTTCTGTACCTGGAAATGATGCCGCCCATTGATGCAGATTCCGAGAATGGCGCAATTGGTGGTACATGA
>Ga0265293_10005778_pt1 | contig 20398 bp, 19 predicted proteins | sample Munlanlewell138R_FD_192505 | JGI IMG/M metagenome (GOLD analysis project Ga0265293, IMG submission 192505) | Leachate microbial communities from a municipal landfill in Southern Ontario, Canada - Leachate well 138R | ecosystem: Engineered > Solid waste > Landfill > Unclassified | place: Canada... | reverse complement strand
TGATGAGGGAATCAATAAACAGGATATTATTTTCGATCCCAATATTTTGGCAATCGCCACAGGAATTCCGGAACACAATAATTATGCCGTCGATTTTATCGAAACCATCCGATGGATTAAAGAAAATTGTGAAGGTGCAAAGGTTAGCGGTGGTGTAAGCAATTTATCGTTTTCGTTTCGCGGAAACGATTATATTCGAGAAGTGATGCACTCCGTTTTTCTGTATCATTCCATCAAAGCAGGATTGGATATGGGAATTGTGAATCCATCTCAATCTATTATCTACGAAGAAATTCCTGAAGAGGTTAAAGCTCTTGTTGAGGATGTTATTTTTAACCGCCATGAGAATGCCACTCAAAAATTAATCGATTTTGCCGTAAAAGAACAAAATTCAATCACAACTTCCACTCATCAACAACAAGCAAAATGGCGAGAACTTTCTCTGGAAGAGAAATTGAGCTATGCTTTGGTAAAAGGGATTGATGGTTTTTTGGAAGAAGATATTTCTGAAGCATTAAAAAAATATCCTCGGGCAGTAGACATCATTGATAAACCGCTTATGAGCGGTATGAACAAAGTGGGAGAACTGTTTGGCAGCGGAAAAATGTTTTTGCCACAAGTTGTGAAAGCGGCAAGGACAATGAAAAAAGCGGTTGCGATATTGCAACCTGTTATCGAGTCGGAAAAAGCTACTTCGGACGAAAGCAAAAATGCCGGAAAAATCCTTTTGGCTACCGTAAAAGGCGACGTGCACGATATTGGCAAAAACATTGTCTCCATCATCCTTCAATGCAATAATTACGAAGTAATTGATTTAGGTGTGATGGTTTCTGCCGAATCAATCGTGAATAAAATACGTGAACACAAGCCCGATATTGTCGGATTGAGCGGACTGATAACTCCTTCGTTGGAAGAGATGAGTATTGTTGCCACCGAAATGCAAAAAGAAGGATTTGATATACCATTGTTGATTGGTGGTGCCACCACATCGAAGCTGCACACGGCTCTAAAAATTGATAGTAGTTATCCAAACGGCTCCGTAATATATGTGAAAGATGCATCGCAAAGTCCATTTATTATGGCAAACCTTATGAATCAGATATCCAGAACAGATTATATTATAAAAATAAAGGAAGAGTACGAAGAGTTACGAACTACTTTTGAACAAAAAGAGACAGATTTAGTATCGTTAAAAACTGCTCGTGAGAAATCGTTTAAAATTGATTGGGATAATTTCGTTGCGGTGGAACCTAACTTTTCCGGGAGAAAAGTATTGAATGAGATAAAGATATCTGAAATTGTTCCTTATATCAACTGGAAGTTCTTTTTTTATGGCTGGAATTTATCGGCTAAGTTTGATAGTATAAAAAACGTAAGTCTTTGCGGACATTGCCGCGCACAATGGATTGCCATGTTTAAAGAAGATGAGCGTGAAAAAGCAATTGAAGCTGCAAAGCTTTACGACGATGCACAAGCTATGTTGCAAAAACTGATTGAACTTGATGCAGAATATATTAAAGCCGTTTTTGTTATTGGCAAAGCATACAGCGAAAACGACACCATCTACATTAACAACATTCCACTCCCCATGTTGCGCCAGCAAAAACGAAACTCCAAAGAGGAATATCTAAGCTTAAGTGATTTTGTTGCCACAAAATCTTCACATAAAGATGATTTCATAGGAGCATTTGCTGTAACTGCCGGAGCAGGAGCTGATTACTTGTTGAAAAAGTATAGAGAATCGGGTGACGAATACAGTTTCTTGCTGCTTCAATCTCTCTTGGACAGATTAGCCGAAGGAGCCACAGAGTGGTTGCACGAAAAAATCAGAAAAGAGCATTGGGGATATGCGCACGATGAGGATTTAACCATTCCGGCACTATTTGCCGTAAAATATTCTGGCATTCGCCCTGCAGTTGGTTATCCTTCTATTCCGGATCAATCCATCAATTTTGATTTGCACAACACGTTGTTAAAATCAGAAGAAATAGGAATTTCGCTCACCAAAAATGGAATGATGCATCCGAATGCCTCCGTTTCTGGTTTTATTCTCGCACATCCACAATCAAAATACTTTGCAGTAGGACCAATTTCTGAGGAACAAGCGAAAGATTATATGAAACGTAGAGAAAAATCATTAACTTTGGATCGAAAGTTTTTAGCTGCTAACTTAATTAAGTAGTCTTTGCAAGAAATAGCATGTTTTTTGTAAAGATGCTTCATAATAAAAAAATAAAATGAGAAGTTTCGGAAGTGATAACAATTCGGGTGTTCACCCGCGCATCATGGATGCAATTGTAGCAAGTAACAGAGATCATGCCATTGGTTACGGAGACGATGATTGGACAAGAGAGGCTGAGAAAGCGGTTCAAAATTTGCTCCAAAATGATTCTATCAAACCCTATTTTGTTTTCAACGGCACCGGAGCAAACGTCATTGCTTTGCAAGCATGTGTTTCTTCGTTTCACAGCATCATTTGTGCATCCACAGCGCACATTGCAGTGGATGAATGTGGTGCGCCAACAAAATTGACCGGTTGTCATCTGAAAGAAATTTCTACCAAAGACGGAAAACTGACACCTGAATTAGTTTATCCGCATTTGCAAGGTTTTGGAGTAGAACATCAGTCACAACCAAAAGTAATTGCGATTTCGCAAACTACTGAATTGGGTACGCTTTATACTCCAAAAGAGATAAAAGATTTGGCTGATTTAGCTCACAAAAATGATATGTATCTCTTTGTTGACGGAACTCGCCTGCCAAATGCCTGTGCTATCTCGAACCTTTCTTTGAAAGAGATGACAGTTGATTGCGGAGTAGATATTTTTACGTTTGGTGGAACAAAAAATGGTTTGATGATGGGTGAAGTTTTAATCGCTTTACGACCGGAATTGCAGAAAAACTTGAAGTATTATCGCAAACAGACTTGTCAGCTTTTTTCTAAGATGCGTTACCTTTCAGCTCAATTAATTCCCTATTTCAATGAAAACATATGGCTGGAAAATGCAAAAAAATCAAATGCCGCTGCACAAAAGTTAGCCAATGAAATGAGTCGAATAAAGGGCATTAAAATAACCCAAAAGGTAGAATCGAATGCCATCTTTTTTATATTACCAAAAAAAATTACCGACCAATTGCGTCAGCATTACTTCTTTTACGATTGGGACGCATCGCGTAATGAAATGAGGTTGGTTTGCTCGTGGGATACTACCGAGAAGGATGTTTCAGACTTCATTGATTATCTTACAAAAATAACAGACTAAATATTAATATCATGTTCGACTTTTTAGACACGTATCCCTATCTGCTGCCTTTCATCATATTTTTCGGGAGAATTTTCGATGTTTCACTGGGTACCTTACGCATCATTTTTGTATCGAAAGGGGAAAGATTAAAAGCTCCAATCATCGGATTTTTCGAAGTTTTTATATGGGTAGTTATTATTTCACAAATTCTATCTCGTGCAAACGATATGATTGCCTATCTTTCATATGCAGGAGGTTATGCAGCAGGAAATTATATCGGAATTTTACTTGAAAAACAGATTGCCTTTGGCATTGTTCTCTGCAGAGTTTATACGAACAAGCCGGGATTAAAGCTCGTAAATCTATTGAGTCTTAAGGGATTTGGTGCAACAATGATGCATGGTACCGGCTCGGTTAATGAAGTAGATATCATTGAAACAGTTTTTGATAGAAAAAAGCTAAAAGAAGTAACGGGTGTGATTCTGGAATTCGATAAAGAGGCATTTTATGTAATAGAAGATGTACGCACTCGTCAACGAGGAATTTTTCCTAAATCGTACAATTTATTGAAGCGTTGGCGACCGGGGAAATAAAAAATAGAGCTCAACATGGTTAACTTGACATTAAACCCTTAGTAACAGGAGAATTAGCCCTGCAATCCGAACCTTATTATCCCAGCTGGCGCAAGTCTCTGACTTGTGCCAAGAACCAAAAATCAACATCAGCGAGGGGAAAGTATCATTATCATGCTGTTTTTATCTGTAAATAAGAGTTTTGCATAAAAGGACAACTTTATACAAGAAAAATATATACAATTTGTTTTTTTATGATATAAGGAGTTTTTATATCTTTACCATATATAAACGAGTTAGCATTCATGCAACAAAAAAACCTTCTCAAACTAAAGAGAATTGATTATTTTTGAAAGAAAACAAAATGGCTAAAGAATCTGAAATCATATTCTATCAAAGCGAGGACGGAAATGTTAAAATAGAAGTTCTCTTCAGAGGTGAAACGTTTTGGATGACACAAAAGAAACTTGGAGAACTATTTGATGTCCAAAGACCTGCAATTACAAAACACCTGAAAAACATATTTCAAAGCGGAGAATTAGAAGAAAAATCAGTTAGTTCCATTTTGGAACATACTGCCGAGGATGGGAAAAAATACAAGACAACATTTTATAACCTTGATGCAATAATTGCTGTTGGTTACAGAGTAAATTCCAGTAGAGCAACTAAATTTAGAATATGGGCAACTAAAACGCTCAAAGAATTTATAATAAAAGGATTTGTAATTGACGATGAACGATTAAAGCAAGGTAAACACTTTGGAAAAGACTACTTCGACGAATTACTTGAACGGATTCGAGAAATTCGAGCCAGCGAAAGAAGATTTTACCAAAAAATTACTGATATATATGCACTTTCAATTGATTATGATAAATCAGACCATATAACCAAAGATTTTTTTGCCTCAGTCCAAAACAAATTACATTGGGCAATATCAGGTAAAACAGCTGCCGAAATAATCTACACATCAGCTGATGCTACAAAGCTTTATATGGGCTTAACTAATTGGAAACGTGCTCCTGAAGGGAAAATTTTGAAATCCGACGTAACTATTGCTAAAAACTATCTCAATCAGCAACATATTAAAGAACTGAATAGAATTGTATCAGCATACCTTGACTTAGCAGAAAATAGAGCAGAAAGACAAATCCCAACGAATATGGAAGACTGGTCTGTCTTCCTCAATCAATTCCTTGAATTATCAGATTATCCAATATTGAAAGACAAAGGACAAATAAGTGCTTTAAAAGCAAAGCTTAAAGCAGAACAAGAGTATGAGAAATACAGAGTTATTCAAGATAAAAATTACATCTCAGATTTTGATAAAGAAATAAAACGAATCAAAGGAAAAGAGGAAGACAAAGAATAAAGCACGAAATGCTAACATGTGGTATAAAAAATTGCTGAGACAGTAGGTTATTCAAGGTTTGTAGCCCGCTTCAACTTTCTTGTAACTTGACAGGAAATCGCCCGCAATCGGCAACTTTTCATACTGTTAAACGTTAGTGCTTATGGCAAGAGACCACAAACTTGAAATCATCTGATTAAAAGAAAAAAAGCAAAAGTAGTCATCATTGATTCATAAAAAATCGTTACTTTTAAATTATGAAAACATTACAGGAAATAAAATCAACTCTGAGTAATCATAAACAACGCCTTTTTTCGTGATTATCCTCTAAAATCTATGGCAATTTTTGGTTCGTATTCTCGTAGAGAACAGAATGATAATAGCGATTTAGATATTATCGTTGAGTTTAAGGATAAAATTGGTATTCGATTTATAGATTTGGCTGACGAGATTGAGGACTTGGTTGGATTTAAGGTTGATTTAGTATCTAAAAATGGAATTAAAGAAAAATATTTGAAAGCAATTGATTCAGATTTAATTTATGTTTAAATGTGACACAACATCAGATAAAATCTTGGACAAGTACTTCGGTTACTTGAAGAATTTGGACAACAACACTAAAAAGAAATTGATTATAAAGCTGACAAAGTCAATCGAAACAAAATCTATAAAGTCGTTTGATATCAAAACAATTTTTGGTGCTTGGGACGACGAAAGAACTTCGGACGAAATAATTGATGAAATCAAAGCTTCCTGAGCTGAAAAGACAAACAGAGCGAGTTTAGAATGAAATATTTATTGGACACAAATATCTGCATACATCTTTTTCGTGGGAAGTTTAATCTGATAAAGAAATTTCAAGAAATAAACCTTGACGACTGCGCTATTTTGTGAAAGAATTCGAACGAATCTTAGACATTGAAATAGAAAATTGGGTTGAACGTTAAAACACTATTTGCAACATTCTGTGAATTTCATGACTGGTGAGGGAATATTGTCTACGGAACACGTATTGCCCCGATGTCCCTTGATTATTATTGAAAATGTAGTACAATGGCTAAAAAGGAGATTGTAGAGATGTTGAAAAAATATATTTTTGTTTTACGTTCAGAGGGGATAATCATAGATAAAGCATATTTGTATGGTAGCTATTTGTCAAATACAGCTACCGATGAAAGCGATATTGATGTTATGATTGTGGTTGAAAAAGAGGATGACTATTTGACTGGAAAAATCTGGAGTTTAACTAAAAAAGTTAATTCAAAAATTGAACCTTATCTTGTGGGAAAATTGAGGTTCAATAATAATGAGGATTCTCCTTTGATTGATTTAGTAAAAAGGACGGGGTTGGAAATAGCATAAAAAATTGCCCCATGGCTGGATTACGAAATTTACATTTTGTACTCATTGTCTATTAGTTAGATAATAAAAGATAGTAACTATTAGGTGGTCAATGGCACGGATGGATATCTGCGTTAGCTTGGGAACCAAAAGAGTTTGAATTTTGTCTACGCCTAACAGAAAACTTGAAAAGAAATGGACAAACTCCGCAAAGACTATCTAATTATTTTGTCCCTCTTTCGCTTTATATGCAATAGCATAAAATCTGATTTGTTTGATAACAGAAAGCAAACCGTTGGAACGGGTTGGAGATAGATGTTCCGTAAGTCCAACTTCTTTTAAAAAGCGCAGATCGGCTCCAATAATTTCATCCGGAGTTCTACCCGAAAAAACGCGTAAAACCAAAGCTAACAAGCCTTTCACAATAACCGCATCACTTTCGGCACGAAAGTGCAGTTTGCCGTTTTCGTAATCGGTTTGTAGCCAAACACGACTTTGACAACCTTCAATGATATTGTTTGGTGTTTTATATATATCATCTAATTTCTCGAGACTATTACCCGCTTCAATGATAAGTGCATACTTATCCATCCAGTCATCGAAAATGGCAAATTCATCAATTATCTCTTCTTGTACTTCGTCTATTGTTTGCATTGTAATATGTTTCGTTTTTAATTTTATTTTATATAATGTCGGCAGAAAGTGATTATTTCTTGAGTCTTTGATATGAAAACGAAAAAGACTTATTTATTCTTCCAAATAAATAACCTCCATTACGGTCTGTCCCACTGCCTTAAGTGTTGATTTATTAATAACGCTCATATCGTCGTTGTGTGTATGCCAAAAATCGCCAAATCCGTGACGTGAATCTTCGGATGTATGAATAATGTTCACACTGGGAGCTCTGTGAAATTGATTCACGGGGACGTGGTCATCTGTAATATATCCTCCTCTTTTGTTAATAAAAAAACTGCCGTATCCTAAGCGTGAACCTAATTGCCAAATTTTTTCAGTAATATTCGAAGCGTATTGAACTGAATATCCTTCTTTATAAAAAGTTGCATTGGACGCACCAACCATATCAAGCAAAATACCGTAATTGGCACGATAGTTTGGCGTGTGTGGATTTTCAGCCCAATATTGAGCACCCATACACCACCAATCTCCCGGAACATGATTGCTCTCGTAACTTGGTTGTCCCCAATCTTCTGCATCAAAAAAGATAATATCTATTCCGATATTTAGGGGAGAGAGATTCAATTGTCTTGCTATTTCAAGCAATACACCTACCCCACTACCACCATCGTTTGCACCCGGAATTGGTTGAGTTCGTTTCGATTTGTCGGCTTCTTCGTCTGCAAAAGGGCGTGTATCCCAATGTGCAAAGAGTAAAACTCTTTTTTTGCTCTCAGAATTGTATACTCCAATTATATTGCGTGCATTTAAAGAAATACCGTCATAAGTTTTGAGCACCATTTTTTGTTCGGTAACGTCCGCACCAAACTCTTTCAATTTCGCAACCAAATAATCTCCGGCCAATTTATGCGCTGCACTATTTGGCACACGTGGTCCAAAGTCTACTTGAGTTTTTATGTACAAAAAAGCGCTATCAGAATTAAATTCAGGTGAAACCTGTTCGTAAGAATAATCGGAAGAAGGAGCAGACGACTGAACTGTTGATTTATTTGTTTGACACGAGTTACATGAGACTAAAAGTAATCCAGCAGCAATAAATAGAAAAATGAATAAAACCTTATTGTGTAACTTCATAATTGTGTTATTTGTTTTTATGATATGAAAATTCTGAAATTCCCATGCTTTTGTATGTTGCTTTCAGGGCGTGTTCATCGTCCGAAATAACGAGTAATTTATCTCCTACTTTTAATTCTGTTTGTCCGGTGGGAATAAAATATTTTTCGCCGCGCTTCACCATAACAGCAAGCGTTTTGTCAGGTAATGACATTTCCATAAGGTTCTTGCCATGTTTTATCGCATCATCAGTAATAAGTATTTCGGTCATCGCCGATTTTATCTCTTCGGCAAACTCTACATCAAAATCTTCCAAACTTCTATATTGAACAGGATGTTGGGAAAGTTTCAGCCACGATGCAACCCAATTTAAAAATGTTCCTTGCAGAATTAAAGATACCAAAGTAATTATAAAAACAATATTAAAGATCCAACGTGCATGTGGTACATCGGCCGCCAAAGTAAGAATTGCAAAAATAATGGGCACTGCACCACGTAAGCCAACCCACGAAATAAAAGTTTTATCTCGTAAAGAGATCCTTTTAAAAGGGATTAATGTTAAAAATACTGTTACTGGACGTGCAATAACAATAATGAAAGCAGAGATAATTAGACCCGGCACAAGAACATTGGCACTCAAAAGTTCGAGAGGATTTACCAGAAGACCCAATGTAAGAAACAAGATAATTTGACTCATCCAAGCCAAACCGTCCATAAAACGCATGGATGTCCGCTTGTGAACAAATTTTGAATTACCTATAACCAATCCGGCAATGTAAATTGCTAAATAACCATTTCCTTGTAGGAAATAAGTAAGAGAAAATATAAACATTCCAAACGTAAAAAGGAGAATGGGATAAAGCGCACTGTTGTCTAATCTTATTCGGTTTATTAATATCACAGACAATTTGCCCAAATAATAACCGGCTAATGCTCCCACAACCAATTGGACTATGATGAGTAACGAAACTTGCCAAAAATTGACACCGCCGGCATTAATTATGGTTATAAATGTTACTGTTAACATGTATGCCATGGGGTCGTTACTCCCGCTTTCCAACTCTAAGAGTGGGCGTAAATTATTTTTCAAAACAGTCCCTCGCGAACGTAAAATACCGAAAACAGATGCGGAGTCCGTTGATGATGTTGTAGAAGCCAATAAAAGTGCAGTTAACATACCTATTCCCAGTGAAGGAATTAGGGCGTGTGAAAGCCACCATATAAAAACGCCGGTAAATAGTGCAGTAAGTAGCACGCCGCCCGTTGCTAATACCACACCGGGATATATTATTGGTTGAATCTCTAAGAACTTAGTATCTAAACCGCCCGAAAATAAAATAATGCTTAAAGCAATTGTGCCAATTATTTGAGCAGTTTGAATGTTGTGGAACTGCAAACCAAAACCGTCTTGTCCAAATAACATTCCAACTCCCAAGAAAAGCAAAAGCACGGGTATTCCAAATTTATGTCCGGCTTTACCCACAACCATGCTTACAAAGAACAGGACAGAAGAAATCAGTAATATTAGTTCTATTGAAATGGACATTTTAGTAGCGTTGTTTTAATAAAATAACATCTTTTTTTACGGTCAATGTCGCGTTTCCACCAATAATCATTGGCAGGTTTGTTTTAACATGACCAACCGGAAATCCAAAACAGACCGGAAAAGAAAACTCCTTCACTGCAGAAAGTATCGACTCATACACTGTGCCATACATTTCATTGTCTTCTTCATAATCTGTAAATTGACCTATGATAAGCCCTTTGATTTTATCGAAAAATCCTGCCAATTTTAATTGATGAATCATTCTATCCACCCGATAAGGTTTTTCTCCGATATCTTCCAAAAACAAGATTCCATTTCTTGGAATCTTAACAAACTTAGATCCCAAAATTCCGGCATAAACAGAAAGGTTGCCACCAAAAATGGTTCCCGTGGCTTTTCCCTCTCGGTTTAAGTAAGGAAATTCAGATGGAATTGTGTAATTGAGTGGTTTGCCGGATATGGCAGCTTTTGTGTATAGAACCGACAAATCGGAGGGTCCTTCGTTGGAGAAATGTTCTGCCATGGGTCCGTGAATAGACATGATTCGATTAATTAAAAACGCCGATTGCAGTGCTGTAATATCACTAAAGCCAATCATCCATTTAGGGTTGTTTTTTATTCCGTTAAAGTTTAATCTGTCAAGCAGATGAATTGCTCCATAACCACCACGTGAACAAAAAATTAATTTCACTTCCGGATCATCCATTGCAGCTTGCAAGTCATCCAGACGTTGCTTAACAAAACCACTAAAACATCCCGCTTCGCGCAGTGCATTTTCCGATGTTTTTACTTCTAACCCCCATTCTTGGAGAATAGAGATCGTGTTATTAACAAAAGTGGGAGAAATTTTTCCTGACGGAGAAACAATAACTGCTTTATCATTCAATTTTAGAAAAGGTGCCCGTATCATACATTTAAATTTAAGCAAGAAAATGAGAAGCAATTTCGATTTTGCTCTCATTTTCAGGTTTTTCAAAAAAAACAACAAGGTTTTCTGGCAGACACTGTCAATTAATATATTTGAGAAAATATTGCAATTAATTGCTATGCATCAATGTTTGCATACGTTGCATTTTCCTCAATAAATTCACGTCGAGGTGCCACTTCTTCACCCATAAGCATGGAGAAAATCATATCGGCATCGGCAGCATTTTCTATTGTTACTTGACGAAGCGTTCTGGTTTCGGGATTCATCGTAGTTGACCACAATTGTTCAGCATTCATCTCTCCCAAACCTTTGTATCGTTGAGTGCGAACAAGATTCTCATTCCCATCGGCAAATTTCGATATAAACGCCTGACGTTGTTGTTCGCTCCAGCAATATTCTTCGTTCTTTCCTCGTTTTAGAAAATATAACGGAGGAGTTGCAACGTACACACATCCTTTATCGATGAGCGGGCGCATGTGTCGGAAAAAGAATGTAAGAATCAACGTGGCGATGTGGCTACCATCCACATCCGCATCCGTCATAATTATCACTTTGTGATAACGCAGTTTATTCATGTTTAATTCTTTGGTATCTTCTTCAGTTCCTATGGTTACACCCAATGCGGTGTAAATGTTTCTTATCTCTTCGTTTTCCAAAACCTTGTGTGGCATTGCTTTCTCAACATTCAATATTTTTCCGCGAAGCGGAAGAATTGCTTGAAACATTCGGTCGCGTCCTTGTTTTGCAGTTCCACCGGCCGAGTCACCCTCGACTATGAACACTTCGCAATTTTCAGGATTTTTGTCTGAACAGTCTGCCAACTTACCGGGTAGTCCTCCGCCGGTCAATGGAGATTTACGTTGAATCATCTCGCGCGCCTTTCGTGCAGCATGTCGAGCAGTTGCAGCCAGAATAACTTTTTCTACAATAATCTTAGCTTCTCTGGGATGTTCTTCTAAATAATTCCCCAAAGCTTCGCCCGTTGCTTGGTCTACTGCTCCCATTACTTCCGTATTGCCCAATTTTGTTTTGGTTTGACCTTCAAATTGGGGCTCTGCTACTTTCACTGAAAGCACTGCTGTAAGTCCTTCTCTAAAGTCATCACCACTAACCTCAATCTTAAGGCGTTCAAGCATTTTCGAATCATCGGCATATTTCTTCAACGTTCTGGACAATCCTCTTCTAAAACCGGTTAAATGGGTTCCACCTTCAATTGTATTAATGTTATTTACGTATGTAAACACATTCTCATTGTAAGAAGTGTTATAAGTCATTGCAATTTCAACAGGGATGCCGTTTTTTTCGGTAACAATGTGAATTGCGTCTGCAATAAGTGATTCTTTTGCTCTATCGATATATTGTACAAATTCTTCGAGTCCGTTTTCTGAATAGAAACTATTACTTTTGAATGAACCATCCTCCTTTATCACCCTTTTGTCCGTTATATTTAGACGAATTCCCGAATTCAAGAAAGCAAGTTCGCGCAATCGGGTAGCCAATGTGTCGTATCGATATTCTAAAACAGTAAAAATAGAATCGTCAGGTTTAAAAGTAATTATTGTTCCTGAAACATCGGTTGTTCCAACCTTTTTCACCGGAGCCATCGGAACACCTTTTGAATATTCTTGCATATAAACGGCGCCTTCGCGATGAACTTCTGCTTTTAAATAAATGGCCAGCGCATTCACACACGATACACCCACACCGTGTAATCCTCCCGATACTTTGTAAGTTCCTTTATCGAATTTACCGCCGGCGTGCAAAACAGTCATAACTACTTCAAGTGCCGATTTTTGCTCCTTCTCGTGGTAATCCACCGGAATACCGCGTCCGTCATCTCTAACGGTAATAGAATTATCTTCGTTTATATAAAGGTCAATCACTGAACAGTAACCTGCAAGTGCCTCGTCAATAGAGTTATCAATTACTTCATTAACCAGATGATGAAGTCCCTTTTCGCTGGTATCTCCAATATACATTGCCGGACGTTTTCTAACTGCCTCCAATCCTTCCAACACTTGGATATTTAATGCCGAATAACCATTACTTGCTAAGCTTTTTTCTTTTTCTGTCATTTTTTTTATATAGATTATATCTTATTGAATATAAGATTTTTATGAATTATACTTCGTTCAAAAACGAATGAACAAATATACTAAATTTCTATGATATAGGCAATAGAAATAGCACCAATTAAGCCCTTTTTTTATATTATTGGGATATGGAGAATAGTGCATTAAATGGATTTAACGCCTAAGTAAAGAGTCCTCATTTTTTTTCAAAAAAACTAAAGCACATAATCTATTGCTGCGCAATGTGTCTTGACTTTTGAAATAAAAGAAACCACTTTTTGATGCTCCGGATGGTTTATGTATAAATTCAAATGGTTAATACTCTCAAATTCTGTCATTAAGATTAAATCATAATTCTCCGTTGATATCTCAGGATCGTTAATGTGTACTTCAATTTTCAGAAGAACAGGAATTAACCCGTATTATTCACGTTTTTAGCTTTGCGTAGATGCAAGGCGTCGAACTCCGCTGATATGTACGCTGCCGCACGATTGTATCGTGTGGTATTGCAACCCTATCTTAAACCACGCGAAAGATTCGCGCGGTAGCGACGTAAAGATAAAAGCGAACAATACCCAAAAATGGATATAAATATCAAAGCGTAATGAGGATACAAGTCATTGATTACTAAATGTATAGCGTTTACGTTCTTTAATTGTGATGAATAATGCGGGTTAAATGTTGCAAGTTCTCTAACTTTTCTTTCAGATAGAGTGCATTTTCTTGCTTAGAATTTCCTTTAGCAAAAGGAGCCAATTTAAATAGAACAATATGCTTAATCATGTTTCAAATTTATTTTTAATTCCTACAAAAATAGTGCTTTTTAGTTTTATAAATAAATAAAATACTACATTGCGATTGTATCGTGTGCAGACAATCGAACATTGCGCCTCCAACCCGCATTGTCCATATTAGCAGTTTTTGTTCTTATGCACAATGCGGACTGAAGTCGCAATGTGCTTTTGATAAACTACCCTATACTGCTACACTTTCGTGCGATTGCATTGCGTGGTTTTAATTGCATTTCTTAAAAGTTCAATCCCGAGTTAAAACATATAAATTTAACAAGATCAACGGGGCAGAATCAAAAACCATCGACACAAAAAAAACGTTGAGCCAAACAAAATTTGTTCAGCTCAACGTTTTATATTAAATAAACAATCTGTGTCTTAAGATAGTTTGCTCATATGAGCTGCTAACTTAGATTTCAAGTTGTTTGCTTTATTTTGATGAATCACATTTTTCTTCGCTAATTTATCAAGCATTGAACAAATTGAAGGATACATTGCTTGAGCTTCTTCCTTTGAAGTTAATTCGCGAAATTTGCGCACAGAGTTACGTGTTGTTCTCGAAACATATCGATTGCGCAAACGACGTGTTTTTGACTGTCTGAGTCTTTTTGCTGCTGATTGATGATTTGCCATAACGTGTAAGTAATCTGAAAATTATATAAATTTATGTAGCCCATAGGGGAATCGAACCCCTCTTTCAAGAATGAAAATCTTGCGTCCTAACCGATAGACGAATGGGCCATTTGTGCTTTGTTTATAGTGCTAATCACTACTACTGCCTCAAATGCGGGTGCAAATATAGAACCTTTTTTTATAGTGGCAAAACTTTCACACTATTTTCTACACTATTTTTCGTAAACATCCAAATATGGAGAGGGAGGTTTTTTGATTTCTAAAATTAATATGGGCGATTCTTTCCGTAATTGGTTTTTTTTTACTATTTTTGCGCTCCAATATAAAACGATAAACATAATAAAAACGCAATAAAGATGAAAAGGACATTTCAACCATCCAACAGAAAGAGAAAAAACAAACATGGTTTTCGCACACGTATGGCTACCGCCAACGGAAGAAAAGTGTTGGCTGCACGCCGTGCAAAAGGAAGAACAAGACTAACTGTATCTGAAAAGATGTAAAGCTGGAATCAATAACATTGATAAAATGAGCAAAAAGATAGATCGTTATCTCTTTGCTCATTTTTTTATTCGGATATCTCCTATAGTCTTTACGAGAAAAGAGTAAACCATGCGTTACTCTCGTTTTTGAAACAGTCATCTCGCCTTGGCGAGACTCTTTTCATTATAAACCACAAAAGCGAGAATAACCTGTTATACTTTGAGCCTGACGAAATGCAGTATTTATCATTTTTTTGCAGAAACTATCTATATGAAATTAAATACTTTTAAATGTAGCAATCCGTTTTTTTTATACCTTTGTTTTATCATATAAAGAAAACAACTATTTTAGCGACGTTTTTTCTTACGAATAGACATTTTATTATTGAAGAGTATTATATTAGTAAAAATCAAAAACAAAATGAGCAATATTGGTTTTTAAAAAGATTATCTTTACGATGATTTTCCAACTTACATGACATCAATTGAATCTTAAGAACATATGAATGCAAAAAAGGCTAAAAAGAAAAATCCTATTAGAAATAGCATTATCAAAAACATATTATTAATTATTGCTACGGGCATTGCTTTGCTGATTATAACGTTGGTGTTATTGAGTGTATACACACGCTATAACAAATCAGTAGATGTGCCTCAAGTGAAAGGATTACAACTAAAAGAAGCAAAAGTTTTGCTCAAATCACAAGGATTAAAGTTTGCGGTTGTAGACTCTCTTTACGATAAAGATGCGGTTCCGGGAGCAATTATTGAGCAAGTTCCAAGTGCAAACAGTCGCACAAAATCAGGTCGCGAGGTTTTTTTAACCATCTATTCCACAAATCCCCCGGAGTTAGCCGTTCCTGGATTGGTTGACTACTCTCATCGGCAAGCCGAAGCTTTACTTACTTCAATGGGATTTGATCAATTAACTATTCTCGAAGTTCCTTCGGAATATAAAGGTTTGGTAAAAGCTGTTGAATATAGAGGAAAAGCATTGAAACCGGAAGAAAAAATTCCGGCGGGCTCTCCTCTCACAATTATTGTTGGAAGCGGCATCCTTTCGGATTCATTAGAGGCTGAAAGAGAATTTATTGTTCCTTCTTCTCAAATAAAGAATGAACAATCAAATCAAAACAGAGAAAACAAATCGCAAGGAACACAAACAGTGGACGAATCGTTTTTTTAAATTGAAGTGCAAAAAGAAGAATTTAATGAAATAGACGAACTGTTGAATGATGATGATGATTTAACAGAAAATTCGGTTAACACAACTGATCAGAAGTATATACATTATGAGTTCACAGCTGATAAAGGTCAGGGTTTATTACGGGTTGATAAATTTCTGATTGACAGAATTGAAGGTGTTTCGCGCAACAAGATACAGCAAGCTGCGGAAGCCGGCTATATTTTAGTTAATGGTCATCCTGCAAAATCAAATTATAAAGTAAAGCCTTTGGATAAAATTGCGCTGGCTATGGATAAGCCACGCATCGATTTTCAAATTATACCCGAAAATATTCCTCTAAATATCGTTTACGAAGATTCTGAGTTATTGGTTATAAACAAACCTGCGGGATTGGTTGTACATCCGGGACATGGAAACTATTCCGGAACACTTATTAATGCAATTGCCTATTATTTGAAAGATATGTCGGGGTTCGAAGCAAACGACCCACGTTTAGGTCTCGTGCATCGCATAGATAAAGATACATCGGGCTTACTTCTTATCGCAAAAAATCCGGAAGCAAAAACATTTTTAGCCAAACAATTTTTAAATAGAACCATCAAAAGAGAATATATTGCACTTGTGTGGGGATCGGTTGCTGAAAACGAAGGTCGAATTGAAGGAAACATTGGGCGCGATCCAAGAAATCGCATGCTTATGCACGTTACAACAGAAGATAAAGGCAAAACAGCCATTACTCACTACCAAGTAGAAGAACGATTGGGCTATGTAACTCTAATAAAGTGTCAACTCGAAACAGGGCGTACACACCAAATACGTGTTCACATGAAACACATTGGACATACCGTATTTAACGATGAGCGTTATGGAGGAAACGACATATTGCGTGGAAAAAACTCATCGAAATACAAACAATTTGTACGCAATTGCTTCAAGGAGTGTCCGCGTCAATGCTTGCATGCTCAAACTTTAGGTTTTATACATCCGGCTACAAAAAAAGAGATGATTTTTAAAAGTGAACTGCCCGATGATATGTCATCTGTAGTAAATAAATGGAGAAGCTACATGCAAAACGAAGAGATTTAAAATAAAAGAACAAATCGCAATATAAGAAAGTGATGAGAAAAAAAAACATAGCTGTAGTTTGGGGAGGTTATTCTAATGAAAAAGAAGTGTCCGAAAGAAGTGCAGAAGGGATTTATAATTTTATCGATAAATCCCGATACAATCCCATAAAAGTATGCATTGACCGGAATGGATGGATAGTAGAGTTCGAGAACATCTTGTATGCTATCAATAAAAATGATTTTAGTTTCGATATAGATGATAAAAAAGTAAATTTTGATTTTGCTTACATTATAATTCATGGGACACCGGGTGAAGATGGTCCGTTGCAAGGTTATTTTGATATGATTGGAATTCCTTATTCCAGTGCCGGATTATTATCTTGTGCGCTTACATTCAGCAAGTTTACTTGCAACAATTTTCTTAAAAGCTTCGGATTTAAAGTTGCCGATTCAATTTTAATACGGAAAAACGAGTTATATAACGAGAACGAAATAATTAATCGATTAAAACTTCCTATGTTTGTCAAACCAAATGTTGGGGGCTCCAGTCTGGCCATAACAAAGGTGAAAAATCCTTCTCAGTTGCAGACAGCAATCGACGATGCATTTGAAGAAGCATCTGAAGTGTTGATTGAAAGTTTTATTGAAGGTGTGGAAGTTACATGCGGTTGTTTTACAACCGAAACCGGAAAAACTATCCTCCCAATAACTGAAATAGTTCCGCATAACGAATTTTTTGATTACGAAGCAAAATACGAAGGTCAAGTTGAAGAAATAACTCCGGCAAGGATATCGCGTGATATGACTGATTACATTCAAAATCTTACATCGGAAATATATGATCTTGTTGGAGCCAAAGGAATAGCAAGAGCCGATTTTATTATCTGCAACAACGAGCCGATATTGTTAGAATTAAACACCGTTCCCGGAATGACGGAAACAAGTTTTATTCCTCAACAAGTTGAAGCAGCAAATTTGAATATGACAAATGTTTTGACCGATATAATTGAATACGAATATAATAAATTGGAAAATTTACGTAATAATGAGAAGCCCAAATACAGATAAAAAAAATAGTTTAAGAGAAATAACTTATGACGATATTCGTCCGTTTAATGACTCAGAAGTAAAGAAAGCAATAGATTCTTTGTTACGCGACGAGCAATTTAAAAAAACTGTAGAATCAATTATTTTGCCCATTTCCTGGACAGATTTTTCGGCGGGAATGCGAAACTATGAAACTATATCAGATTTTCAGGAAAATGTTATTTACACCCTGATTTCGAAGTTTATACAAAAAAACATTGATAAACTCGAGTTGACAAATCCCGCCAATGTGGACATAAGTCAAAGTAATACGTACATATCAAATCATCGTGATATCATTTTGGATGCTGCTTTATTCAATATTCTTTTGCATGAAAAAGGATATCAAACTACCGAAGTGGCCATTGGCGATAATTTACTTATTTATCCCTGGATTACGACTTTGATGAAACTAAATAGATGCTTCATTGTGAAACGAGGCGTTTCTATACGTCAAGTAATTATCGAATCAAAACATTTATCAAATTATATCCATCAAAGAGTTACCGCCGATAACCAGTCCGTATGGATTGCTCAGCGCGAAGGACGAGCAAAAGATTCAAACGATAGAACGCAAACAAGCTTGCTAAAAATGCTCTCACTTGTGAATAGCAAAAACCCGATAGAGCCTCTAAAAGCATTAAATATGGTTCCATTGTCTGTTTCTTATGAATATGATCCGTGTGATTACCTGAAAGCCAAAGAATATCAACTCAAACGTGATTTCTCCGATTATAAAAAATCGAATGAAGATGATCTTGAGAATATGCTTACAGGCATTGTTGGATATAAAGGAAGAGTTTGTTTTAAATTAGGCAAACCTTTGAATGAAAAAATAGACTCCATAACAGATACACATAATAGAACAACTATTTTACAAGAAGTTGCAAATCTGATTGATGAAGAAATTTTCAGAAATTATGAGTTTTATCCACATAATTATGTGGCTTATGATCTGATAAAGGATGCGGATAAATTCACTGATAAATATACAGCGGAAGAGAAAGAAACTTTTATTGCTTACGTAGACAAACAAATTGATAAAATTGACATTCAGAATAAAGACACTGATTTTTTGAAAGAAAAAATCATAGAAATGTATGCAAATACTTTAATCAATCACTTGTCGGTTGTATCAGATTAATAAAATCGACTATTGTAAATGAAGAGTAAAAACATACTGTTATATTCATTTATTTTCCTTTTGCTCCTTTTCGGTTGTAAAAAGGAGTCAACTCGTATTGATGATTTTTTAGTGGAATTTGCAACTGTAGAAAAAGTGGGTTTTGACATCGCTTTCCATTTGGATAACGGAACAATCTTAACTCCCGAGGGAACAACAAATTTAGAGATCGAGGATGGAAATCGAGTAATACTAAATTACACACCTTTGGAAAAAGGTGTTATAAAAGTAAATAGTGTTCGCCGAATTTTTATGGGCTCTATCAAGAAAGAAGGTTATCCGAATGATGTAAAAACAGATCCGGTAAGAATTATTAGCGTTTGGGTTAGCGGCATCTTTTTAAACATCTCTTTTGAGGTAGATTATCACTCAAAATCGCATCGAGCCGGCTTATATAGAGATATGAGTGCTGACGAACAAACGCTTTATTTTAGCTATTCCCGCGAAGATGATCCTCTGGGAGCTCCTACCCTCTCTTATATGTCATTTAATCTGGAGAGTTTGCAAAAGAAAAACTTCACGGTTTTTATAAACACGTATGAGGGGCAAAGGAAGTTTGAGTTTGAAAAGGAGGGTGAAGAGTGAAGAGTGGTATGGGGTGTGGGGTGTGGGGTAGCCGATATGATATTGAGATTGGTAGTGAACTTTGAACTTATTGAATTACAAATGACTAATTACGAATTACGAATGAATGATCTCGATACTCGTTACAAGAATTAAATATTGCATTATGTTCCCAAATTCCGATTTTCGATTCTTGCATTTTAAAAACCTTATTTGGATTTGGATTTGTATTTGAGCTTAGTAACCGTGAGAATCACCTCTAAACCTAACCTTATTACCTTATTAAATGGGGAGTGAGGAGTTAAGAGTGAAGAGTGGAAAGGGGTGTGGGGTATGAGTTTTGGGGTATGGGGTAGCCGATATGATATTGAGATTGGTAGTGAACTTTGAACTTATTGAATTACAAATGACTAATTACGAATTACGAATGAATGATCTCGATACTCGTTACAAGAATTAAATATTGCATTATGTTCCCAAATTCCGATTTTCGATTCTTGCATTTTAAAAACCTTATTTGGATTTGGATTTGTATTTGAGCTTTGAGCTTAGTAACCGTGAGAATCACCTCTAAACCTAACCTTATTACCTTATTAAATGGGGAG